>Ga0182024_10008755_pt1 | contig 21176 bp, 8 predicted proteins | sample P32metaG_FD_120480 | JGI IMG/M metagenome (GOLD analysis project Ga0182024, IMG submission 120480) | Permafrost microbial communities from Stordalen Mire, Sweden - P3-2 metaG (Illumina Assembly) | ecosystem: Environmental > Terrestrial > Soil > Wetlands > Permafrost | place: Sweden: Stordalen...
GCGCCACGACTGCGAAACCGCAAGCGCCAGGGACAGATATTCCGTTGCCACTGCTTAGACACTCCAGATACGGCTCACTCCCCCCGCGTGGTCGGCCCTGGCTTCGCCGGTCCGGCGTCTTCCAGCTTCCCGCCGATTTTATCGAGGAAGCGCTCGGCGCCGGCGCGCTGCTCGTCAGTGAGGTGGCCGCCGCTGAATTCCTCGATGAACTTCATCGCCGCGGCGCGTTCGTCGGCGTCGAGCTTGCCGTCGCCGTTCTTGTCGAACATTTTCATGGCGATCCGCGCTTGCAGCTCGGGCGACATGTTCCCGCCGATGAGCATGGCCGGGCCGCGGGGGCGGGCCGCGGGGATGTGCCCCCCGCCGCCACCGGGGACGGCGGTGATGGCCTTGCCGGCGATTCCCTGCGTCAGGTGCTCGGCGTCAACGGTGTAGAACAGGGCCGCCACGCACATCTCGTCGTTGGTGCCTTCACCCCAGGTGACCTCGTGGGGCGGGCGGCTGGGGTTGGCCGGGTTGTCGGCGGTGTTGTCGAAGTGGGCCAGCACGTCCACCCGCGAGCCCTGCGGCAGCTTGACCGGCTCCTTGAACGAGAAGATCCCCTGCCAGCGGAAGTCCCAGTCGGGAACGGTCACGAGGGTGCGCCGGGTGCCGTCGGGCAGCGTGGCGGTCACTGACATGTCGTGGCCCAGCAGGTGCATGTGCGGGGCGATGCGCAGCAGCGTGATGTCGGCGGGGATGGTCAGGCTCGCCCGCTCTTCATGATGGCTTTCGTTTGGCGGGATGCGCAGGTCGAAGTTGAGCGCCACCGCCATGTGCAATTGCTTGTCGGCCGGCTTGTCGCAGAAATACAGCCCGATGCGGGTGCGGTCGGACTCCGGCTTGCCGGTCGGGTGGTAGTGGAGCTGCACGACGATGTCGGCGCCTTTGGGGACGAACATGCCGACGCCCTCGGGGAGGCGTCGGGGGATGATCCCCGGCCCCCAGCCGTCGAGGGTGCCCAGGGGGGCGAAGCCGACGCCGCCGAAGGCGGTGTAGCCGGGCCCGGGGTCGGCTTCGTCGAGCTTGCGGGCCGTGCCGGTGACATCGACATAGCCCATGGCGTGATGGACGATCCGGCGGTTGCCGGGGCGCACCTCCATCGCCGCGATGTAGCGGTCCTGGTCGAAGTTCGTCGGGAAGACAAAGCAGCGGTAGACGTCCGGCCCTTCAGCCGGAAGCTGGAACTCCTCGGGCGGCTCCAGCACGACGTCGGGCTTGCCCAGTTGCCATCCCTCGGTGAACTTCGGCAACTCCGGCAGTTCCGCCGGGTTTCCCTCCGGCGTCCCCTGCTCGACCCAGCGATGCAGGACGCCTATCTCGGACTCGGTCAGGCCTCTGGCGTCGTGGAATACATCGGCACCCTGTTCCACCTTCCAGGGCGGCATGAGCCGGCTGGAGGTCACGTCCACGATCTGATGGGCGTGCTTCTTCACCTCGGCATAGTTGAGCAGGGAAAACGGCGCGATCTCGCCGGGACGGTGACAGGAAACGCAGTGGGCGAAGACGATTGGCGCGACCTGGCCGGTGAAGGCGACGGGCTGCTCGGCCACAGTTCCGGCACGCACCGACAGCGCGGGCCAAAGGCACAGGGCGATTGCTCCAAGGGATATCGAAACTCGCATGACCCTCCCTCGTTTTTCAAAAAACTTTCGGTCGTTCCTGACGAACGGACACTATACCCATTCCGACTCACGAGCGGTCAATGGAACCACCTCAATCATCAGCTTTTTGTAGATTTCTCTGCGTCGGCTATGCAGGCGACGCGCTCGTTTTGAATTACGATATCGTCATGCATCTACTAACGCGGCACCTCGATTGCTGTCTAATCTCTTGCAGGGCTTTGTGGAACGCGGGCTGAGTTTTGAAAGCCGGCAGATGTGTGCCGGGAGGTGCCCCATGCGAATGCGTCATGTTTTGCTCGTTGCGGCGTCGTCGTTTGCTCTTTTGTTCAATGTTCCGACGTGGGCGCGGGGCGGGTTTAGAGCCGCGCCGGCAAGAAGTGAGCCACCCGCTCCTCGCGTTGTGGAGCGGTCGAGCCCGCCGCAATACCAGCCGCAACAGGCTCTCCGTTACAATTCAACGCCGACGGTCTCCCAGGCTCAGATCGTGAATGCCAGGCAGTCGCGGCTGACAGGCCCAAGGGACGACCACCACCACCACCATTTCGATCGAAATGGGTATCCGGTTGTCGTTTACCCCTATTGGGGCGACTATGGATCGCCGTATTGGTATGACTCCGATTATCCAGACGACGGCGTCAATGCCGTGACTTACCCTCCTGCTGATGGGGGAATTGCGGCGAATCCACCTAATCCAAATGCGGTTCCGTTGATCGGTCAGCAACCCGGGAATGCTCAAATGCCAGCCGCGGGCTCGCCGGATTTGGCCCGGGCAAACGCTGAACTGACCCAGGCGCAAGCAGATCTCGATGCGGCCCAGCAGCGGGTCCGCGATTCGCTGGCGGGCCGCCCGGACTACCGGGAGGCATGGGCCGGGAAGACAGCCGCCGAGGAGCGTATCGATGTCCTCCACGCCCGCGGCGAGTCAGATTATTCGAAATTGCTTCCGGCGGCGCAAGCGGCCCTGGAGGCGCGGCAGCAGGTGACACAGATCGAGAACAAGGCCATGGCCAACGATCCGCAGATGACCGAAGCGCGCACCCGGCTCGAAGCGGCCGTTGCAAATCGCAGCGCGCTGCAGGCCCGGGAGGGATGACACGTGAAAGACATCTGTTTCCCTTAACATGGGTTTTGCTTAAAGCTGAACGGGCGCCACGGGCAAGCGATTACGCTTGCCCGTGGCGCCCATCGAAAAGCCGCCTGAAACCGAGTTTTATCAGCGCCTCTCCGACCTGTCTCGCTCGGACGGATGTCCTTCGCGGCCTGGACTCGGGTGCTGAGCCACATAGCGCTGCGACGCGTGCTCGCTCATCGTGCGGTGGATTTCCGCTTCGCGGCCTCGGACACCTCGCGCCATGGCGTAGTGCGCCCGGTCGATATGCGGCGCAGGGCCGAAGCGGCCATCGCGCGCCCAGTGATGGACCAGGTCGAAGCGGAAGGCAAAGTCGCGGCCCCAGTGCCCGTCGCGGAAGAAGAAACCGCCATGCCAGTCACCGACGAAGATCGCGCCGCCGCCCCAGTAGCACCCGTTTACGAACCAGGGGCCGATGGCGAAAGCCACATCGCCGAACAGCAGCGGATGGTATCCGGCGTACACCAGCACCGGGTCATAAGTCGGCACATAGATCACGTCGGGGTTGGCCGGTTCGATGGCGATCACGCCGCCGTCCTGCACGACCGCTTGTTGCGGTGTGTTGACCAGGTTGCCCTGTGCCGCCGCCTGGGCGCGCATGCTCTGGATGGCGGCCATCACGTCGGCGGGTTGACTGGCGTAGGCCGACCCGAGCGACTGCGTCCACTGGATGTCGCCGGCCAACTGGGCCAGGACGGTCGGATAGTGGACGACCGCCTTGACCGAGGCGTCCCACGGCTGGGCGTCGATGTCAGGCTGCGGCGGGTTCGGATGCGCCGCGAGCCAGGCGTTGGCGTCCTGCAACTGCTGCGGGAAAGTTGTGGCCGGCAGCACCACCGCGATGAGCGGATCGGGATAGAGGGCGATCGGCGCCACCAGCGGATGCAATTGGGCAACCGCCGGCGACTCCGCGACCGGGGCTGGTCCCGCGGGCGGCGGCGGAGGCGGCGGATAGGCCACCGCCGGGCCACCGTCATAGTAAACGCGCTCGCGCACGTAGACTGGCCCTTCCGGCGTGTAGACGAGCCGCGTCCGGTAATAATAGGGAGGCGACGCCACGCACCCGCCCATACCGACGGCTGACGCCAGCAGCAACCCCGCCAATGCGCGCTTGCCCAATCCACGCACCATGTTTTTTGAGTGATTATTCATGTTGATTCCTTTGATAAAGAAAAGACCGTCGAGGGGACAGACACCGATCGGGTATGGAGGTTATTTCGACAACCGCCACCGCGCGGTTGAACCTTTTTCCATTTGTACGTCAAATCGCTTGCCCAACGAGGTTTGCGAGCGTTCCCCGGGGTGGCAGCGAAGAATGACGTTTCCGTCGCGTGCGAGGTATCGTTGACCATCATAGCGTCTTAGTGCGGCGTCTGGTCAGGAAGTCCTCGCCCCTTCCGTCTAGGCTCGTGTCCCAGCCTCGCAACTGGTTCTTTTCAACGTTAACCGGAAATTATACGCTCGCCCATGCTGTTGACCCTCACGACCACTCACGAGCCCGCCACCGACCTCGGGTATCTCCTGCACAAGAACCCGGCCCGGCACCAGGCGTTCGACCTTTCTTTCGGCAAGGCGCACGTCTTCTATCCAGAGGCCAGCGCGCAACGTTGCACCGCAGCCCTGCTGCTGGACGTGGACCCGGTCGCACTGGTGCGCAATCGGCGTGGGCCGGCCGGCGAGGGGTTTGCGCTGCAACAATACGTCAACGACCGGCCCTACGCCGCCAGCTCGTTCCTCTCCGTGGCGATCGCCCAGGTCTTCTCCTCGGCGTTATCGGGTACGAGCCGGGAGCGCCCGGAACTCACCGGCACAGCCATCCCGTTGACGGCCCGGCTCAGCGTACTGCCCTGCCGCGGCGGCGAGGGGTTGCTGCGCCGGCTCTTCGAGCCGCTGGGCTACGCCGTCTCGGCGATCCAACACCCGCTGGATGAACAGTTCCCCGAGTGGGGCGAAGGGGCCTATTTCACCGTGGAACTCTCCCACACAATCCCGCTGCGCCAGTTGCTCACGCACCTGTACGTGCTGGTCCCCGTGCTGGACAACGACAAGCACTACTGGATCGGCGACGAGGAAGTGGACAAGCTGTTGCGCCATGGCGATCCATGGCTGGCTAGCCACCCGGAACAGGAGCAGATCGTCCGCCGATACCTCAAGCACCGCGGCCATTTGGCCAGCCTGGCGCTGGCCCGGCTCATCGAGTCCAACCCGGAAGACGCCGACGACGAGTCGGGCACCGTTGACGAAGAGCCGCCCGAAGCGAAGATCAGCCTGAACGAACATCGGCTCAACACCGTTGTTTCAGTTCTGCGCGCCGCCGGCGCCAAGCGGGTGCTCGACCTGGGCTGCAATAACGGCAACCTGCTCCGGCGTCTGCTGGAGGACAAGCAGTTCGAGCAGATCGTCGGCCTCGACGTCTCGCACCGGGCCCTGGAGATCGCCAGCGAGCGGCTCCGCCTGGATCGCCTCCCCGAACGGCAGCGGCAACGCATTCAGTTGCTGCACGGGTCGCTCACCTACCGCGACCAGCGGCTGGCCGGGTTCGACGCCGCCGCCGTGGTCGAGGTGATCGAGCACCTCGACCCGCCGCGCCTGTCGGTCTTCGAGCGCGTGCTGTTCGAATTCGCCCGCCCGGGCACGGTCGTCGTCACCACGCCCAACGTCGAGTACAACGTCCGCTTCGAGACCCTTCCGGCAGGCCAGTTCCGCCACAAGGACCACCGCTTCGAGTGGACTCGGCAGCAATTCCAGGATTGGGCATCGGCGGTCGCCGGACGGTTCCGATATGCCGTGCGGTTCCTGCCGGTCGGGCCGGAGGACGCCGAGGTGGGGCCGGCGACGCAGATGGCGGTGTTCACGTGAAACTCTCCATTCCAGAACTCTCACTGGTCGTCCTCATCGGCCCCAGCGGATGCGGCAAATCCACGTTCGCACGGCGTCACTTCAAGCCTACCGAAGTGCTCTCCTCCGACTTCTGCCGCGGTCTGGTGAGCGATAACGAGAATAGCCAGGAAGCCACCGGCGATGCCTTTGACGTGCTGCAATACATAGCCGGCAAGCGGCTGGCCCGCGGGCTGCTCACCGTGATCGACGCCACCAACGTGCAGCCGGAGGCGCGTAAGCCGCTGGTTGAATTGGCGCGCGAGCACGATGTGCTGCCGACGGCCATCGTGCTGAAGTTGCCCGAAGACCTGTGCCACGAACGGAATGAAGACCGGCCCGACCGCGCCTTCGGTCCGCACGTCATCCGCAATCAGTCGATGCAGCTTCGCAGAGGCCTTCGTGGCCTGGAACGCGAAGGTTTCAGGCATGTACATGTGCTTGAGACGCCCGATGAGGTGGACCAAGCCGTGATCGAACGGAAGCCGCTTTGGAACAACCGCAAGTGGGACAAAGGCCCGTTCGACATCATCGGCGACGTGCATGGGTGCTATGACGAACTGGTCGAACTGCTGACGAAGCTGGGATACGACGCGACCGAGCCATCCCGCGCCGTGACGCCCGAAGGCCGCAAGGCCATTTTCCTGGGCGATCTGGTGGACCGCGGACCGGACTCGCCGGGCGTGCTTAGGCTCGTCATGTCCATGGTCCAGCGCGGGCAAGCCCTCTGCGTCCCCGGCAACCACGACGTGAAACTCCTGCGCAAGCTGCGCGGTAAGAACGTCCAGATCACTCACGGCCTGGCCGAGACCCTCAAGCAACTCGAAGCGGAACCTCCCGACTTCCACAAATGGGTTACGGAATTCATTGACGGCCTGGTAGGCCATTACGTGCTGGATGAGGGCCGGCTGGTTGTCGCCCATGCCGGGATGAAGGAGCGCTACACCGGCCGAGCCAGCAAGCGCGTGCGTGAATTCGCTCTCTATGGCGAAACCACCGGCGAAACCGATGAGTTCGGCCTCCCTGTTCGATACAACTGGGCGGCCGAGTACCGCGGCCGCGCCGCAATCGTCTACGGGCATACGCCGGTGCCTGAAGCCGACTGGCTCAACGGCACGCTCAACATAGACACCGGGTGCGTCTTCGGCGGAAAGCTCACCGCCCTCCGTTGGCCGGAACGCGAACTGGTGAGCGTTCCCGCGGCGCGAACCTATGCCGAGCCGGCCCGGCCGTTTCTGACATCTGCTTTGTCGAACGACAACCCTCTTGCTCCCTCTCCCGGCACTCTGGGAGAGGGCGGGGGTGAGGGTCTTCGTGATCCGGCCGTCGCAGCAAACGACCCTCACCCTGACCCTCTCCCGGAGTACCGGGAGAGGGGACAAATGCCCACGACTGCGACACCGACTTCTCTCTCTGCCCAGCAGCAGAACGACGACGTGCTGGACCTGGCCGACGTCAGCGGGAAGCGGATCATCACCACCTCGCTGCACCACAGCGTCACCGTACGCGAGGAAAATGCCACGGCGGCGCTGGAGGTCATGAGCCGGTTCGCGGCCAACCCCAAGTGGCTGATCTACCTGCCGCCCACCATGTCGCCGTCGGAGACAACCGACCAGCCGGGGCTCCTGGAGCACCCTCGCCGGGCATTCGAGTACTTCCTCGGTCAGGGCGTCGGCAAGGTCGTCTGCGAGGAAAAGCACATGGGTTCGCGGGCGGTCGTGGTGATCTGCCGGGATGAGGGCGTCGCCCTCAAACGCTTTGGCATCCGCGACGACGGCAGCGGCATCGTCTACACGCGCACAGGCCGGCGCTTCTTCGACGACCGCGCGATGGAGGCCGAATTGCTCGGGATCATTCGCCAGGCATTGGCGGCTGCTGGGTTCTGGGAAGAATTCGCCAGCGAATGGTTCTGCCTGGACTGCGAGTTGATGCCCTGGTCGGCCAAGGCGCGGGAACTGCTGAAGAACCAGTACGCCGCCGTCGGGTCGGCATCGCGGCCGGCGGTGGCCGAGTCGGTGTCGGTGCTGGAACGGGCCGTTGAGCGCTATGCTACTCTGGGCGCCGGGAACGCCGACGGCCTGGCTGCGATGCTCGGTCGCCAGCGCGAGCGGATGTCGCGGGTGAACCGTTATGTTGACTCGTATCGCCGGTACTGCTGGCGTGTGGATTCGGTCAACGACCTGAAACTCGCACCGTTCCACCTGCTGGCCAGCGAGGGACGCGTACACGTGGACAAGGACCACGCCTGGCACATGGCGACGCTGGCCCGGCTTGCCGCCCCGGCTACGCCGCTGCTGGCGACGGCCCATAAGGTTGTTGACCTGGCCGACCCCGCCGACGTCGAAGCCGGCGTGAGCTGGTGGGAACAACTCACCCGCGCCGGGGGCGAGGGCATGGTCATCAAGCCGTTCAACTTCGTCGCCCGCGGCCCGCGCGGCCTCGTTCAACCGGCCGTGAAGTGCCGCGGCGCGGAGTACCTGCGGATCATTTACGGCCCCGAATACGACGCCCCCGAGCACCTGGAGCGTCTCCGCCACCGCGGCCTGGGCGCCAAGCGCTCGCTGGCCCTGCGCGAGTTCGCTCTGGGCATCGAAGGCCTCGAGCGTTTCGTCCGCCGCGAACCGTTGCGACGCACCCACGAATGCGTCTTCGGTGTGCTGGCGCTGGAAAGCGAGCCGGTAGACCCGCGGCTGTGAGACGTTGCGGACTCGGATGATTCACCGAAGATGCGGAACTGCCGTCGAAGGGTAGCACTGGATTGAAAAGCGGGCCGGACCGCGGCTTGCGGTTTCGCGATCCGCTGCGCCGCAGCGCCCCGACTGCGAAACCGCAAGCGATAGGGTGACTTATTTGTGCGACGCCGCCCGCCTGCAGCTCAATTCATAACTGATCATCGAGGCCGCTCCTCCGCCGCGCACCATCGCCCCCACATGTCCCTGAGCGCGGCTTCCATATCGGCAGCGAACCCCGCCCCATCCATCAGCACCGACGCCTGCATCCGCGGTCGCAGCGTTGCCCTCAGGCGTGCCAGCGACGATAGATCGCCCGCCAGGGCCGCGGCGATGGACACGTACTGCTCCGGCGTCGCAGCGATCAATTCCGGCAACCCCAGGTTGCTCAGCAGGCTCACGCCCGACCGCCCCACCGCCGTACGGCCTGCAAGCGTCACCACCGGGACGCCCATCCACAGGCTGTCGCATGTGGTCGTGCCCCCCCCGTATGGAAATGGGTCGAGGGCGATATCTACTCGATGGTATTGCCGGAGATACTCTGTAACCGGCTGGAAACCGACGAACTCCAGCCGATCCGCGGTTATGCCAGCTTGAGCGAACATCCGTCGCACATCCTGCTGGTATGTGCCCGGATTGCCGTGCAGCAGCAAGCGCGATCGCGGCACGGACTGCAGAAGCGTGGCCCATAACTGGAGTGTGGGGGTGGTTACCTTGCAAAAGTTGTTGAAACAGCCAAATGTGACATGCCCCGCTGCCAAGGCCGGCAGCGGGCCGACATCCGGCGTCGGATCGGTCGGCTCATAGCACCAGTAACACCGCAGCAGGCGGTACGTTTCCTCGGCGTACTCGTCGCCGGCTGGCGCCGGACCGACGGGGTCCAGATAGGGGTCGCTCAATCGGTAATCGATCGCCTTCAACCCGGTGGTGCCCACGTAGGCGAGCCAGGTGACCTGGACCGGGGCAGGCCTGCGGGCGAAGGCGAGTAGCCGGCTGTCGGTCATGTGCATCGTCAGATCGACCAGCACATCAATGCGGTCCTGCCGGATCCGCTCGGCAAAGGCGTCGTCCGACGAGCCGATGGCTTCACACCAATGGTCTGCGCTGCGCCGCAGGCGTTCCGTGAGGTCGTCGGGCCTGCGGACGCCCGAGTAGCAGAAGACTTCGAATTGGGCGTGGTCGTGGTGTTCCAGTAACGGTACGACGAACCTGCCGACCGGATGCCTGCGGAAGTCGGGCGAGACATAACCGAGGCGCAGCCTCCGGCCCGGCAATCGGTCGTTGTCATGCGGCGCTGCGCCGGCCGACAGCGGGTCTGCAAAGCGCTGCGACCATTGCAAATGTTCGGCCTGGATTTGCCGGGTGTCGTAGCCTTCGTGGAAATGGAGCGTGTAGAGCAGGGGGCTGTACCGGCTCGGGGCATTGGGATCGAGGCGGATCGCGGTGCGGAACGCCTTGATGGCCGGGTCCAGCCGGCCCTGGTCCGCCAGCACACCCCCCAGGCCGCCATATGCTTCGGCACAGTCTGGCATCAGCTCAATGGCTTTGACCTGACAGGCGAACGCCTCGTCCACCCGGCCTTCGGCTCGCAGCACGCCGCCCATGTTGCAATACGCCTCGGCCGAATCGGGCATGAGTTGCAGGGCGCGCCGATAGGCGGCAATCGCTTCGCGATTCCGCCCTTTCGATCGAAATGCATTCCCCAGGTTGTTATGCGCTTCGGCATATCCGGTGCGCAGGCGGATCGCCTGCGAAAGTGCCTCGATGGCTTCGTCGGCCCGACCTGCTTCGGTCAGTGCGATGCCGAGATTGCTGTGAAGGGTCGCGGAGGCCGGCCCAAGCCGCACCGCCTCGCGGTGGGCGGCCAATGCCGCGTCAAGCTGCCCAGTGGCGCGCAAGGCATTCCCCAGGTTGCTGTAGGCATCGGCATACTCGGGCCGAAGTTCCACGGCTTTGCGGTAAGCGGCGACGGATTGGTCAACTCGGCCCAACTGTCTCAAGGCATTGCCGAGGTTGTTGTGGGTTTCGGCATGTCCGGGCGACAGTTCGACTGCCCGCGCGAAGGAGGCCACGGCCTGGTCGAGGCTCCCCATCCGCCGGCACATCTCGCCCAGGACGCTATGATGTTCCGCGACATCCGGGGCGACCGTCGCGGCCCGTGACAGTAGTTCAACGGCCTCGGCCCAATCCCCCCGTTGTCCCAGCAGCAACCCCAGCAAGTGCAAGGCTCGCGGATCGTCCGGCTGCTTGATCAACAGGCCGCGATAAATAGCCTCCGCCTCGGTAACGCGGCCGGCATCGCAATGGCTGGCCGCGAGACGTAGCGATTCGTCGAATGTGTCAGGTTTTGGAAAGGACATTCGTCAGAGATATTCTGAGGTGCCCACCGGTGCTTGCACCATGGGTTTCTCCTGGGTCTGATCTTTCGTGCAGCTTCGGGTAGCGTTCCGCGCATCCCGAACCCACGGTGCAAGCACCGGTGGGCGTTCTGAATTTGCGTACCGTCCACTTGAATCTTCAACTCAATGGGAGCCTGCAAATGCAGTTGATCCTCTTCATCGGGCTCCAGGGATCCGGTAAATCCACATTTTTCCAGCGTCAGTTTGCCGATACCCATGTCCGTATCAACCTTGACCTGCTCAAAACCCGGCACCGTGAGCGGCTGCTGTTCGACGCTTGCCTCTCGGCCAAACAGCCCGTGGTGATCGACAACACCAACCCGACGCCGGTCGAACGCGCCCGGTACATCGCACCGGCCACGGCGCTCGGTTTCACCATCATCGGGTACTACTTCCAGTCCCGGGTTGAAGACTGCAAGCAGCGCAACATGGAGCGCCCGCCGGAGCGCGTGGTGCCGCTTGCCGGTTTGCTGGGAACGTACGGCCGGCTGGTGCGCCCCACCCGGCTGGAAGGTTTCGATCAGCTCTTCTACGTGCGGATCGATGGCGACGGCCAGTTTGTAATCGAGGAGTGGTCCGATGAAGTTTGACGAGCTCGATTCCCGGATGCGCGTGTTTGAGACGGCCCACGACCACTGCGTGCTGCCCGGCATCCACATGGTCGCCCGCATCGACGGCCGCGGCTTCACCCGGCTCACTAAGGAAGTGCACGAGTTCGAGGCGCCGTTCGACCTGCGCTTCCGCGACCTCATGCTCGACACCGCCGAGTCGCTGGTGACGGAATTCAACGCCGTCTACGCGTATACGCAGAGTGACGAGATTTCCCTGCTGTTCCCCTTGACATGCGATCTATTTGGCCGAAAGCTCCGCAAGCTCAACTCCGTGCTGGCGGGCTTTGCCAGTGCTCGTTTCGCCCTGGGATTGGGCGGCATGGCATGCATGGATTGCCGAATCTGCCAACTGCCAACCGGCCGGGACGTGGTGGACTACTTCCGCTGGCGTAACGAGGACGCACACCGCAATGCCCTCAGTGCCCACTGCTATTGGCTGCTTCGGCGGGAAGGTAATCGTCCTGAAGAGGCGACACAGTCCATGATGCGGCGTTCCGTTGCCGAAAAGTACGAGCTCCTTTTTCAGCGCGGCATCAACTTCAACGATCTGCCGAGTTGGCAGAAGCGCGGTGCCGGCGTGTACTGGGAGGCGTACGACAAAGAAGGGCTCAATCCGGTCAGCGGAGAAACCGTGCTCGCCCGGCGACGAAGGATCGTTCGAGACCTGGAGCTTCCCATGAAGGATGCATATGGGGAATTCATCGCGGCGATGCTCGGGACGTAAGTGCACAACAGCACGAAAACCCTCTTGCCCGGACGGGCAAGGCCCTTAGTCCCTCAAGTGGCTGCGAACGTAAAAGAATGTGGATGGAATGCCAGAACGGAACGCCTGAAAATGAAGAATTTTTCGCGACAGCGCAGAATGCGGGAAGAAAAAAGTCCGCCTTAGCTTTCGATCCTGCCCATTCGGCGACGGAAAGGCGCAGCCGCCGACGTGACCCAGGGAACGCCCCACCGGCGCTGGCGCACTTGTTCTACACGCCCGATTCCAGTCTAATGCGGAGGCTTTGGTTGCGGACCGCGGCTTTCCGGAAACCCGCGGGTCCGGCATTCCGATAGGTCCTCGGAACCATCGGGGTTTAGCTCAGCTTGGTAGAGCGCTTGCCTTGGGCGCAAGAGGTCGTCGGTTCGAATCCGGCAACCCCGATTGATACAAGCCCCTGTAATACAGGGGCTTGTGTGCTTTTTGAATTAGACGGGGTTTCCTTCCCCTGCCTCATGCACTACATTTCCACTGCGATCCACGTTCAAGGGCTTCGTTTAGTTGATCCCGCCTGCCGGCAAGACCGACGAAAACGTCTGCCCGTACCTCAGCGAGAAATCTCGGGCGTCGGTGTTGTTGATGTTGGCGCCGGTCCCTCCGAAATCAAGTGCCGCATTGTAGTTGGCCGAACCGGCCGCGGCCCCGTACGCCTTGCTGAAATCGCGCGCGTCAATGTTGTTGACGGCACCGGCGCCGGTGACGTCGCCGTAGAGGCGGTGGAAGGTATAGGTGTTGGAGCCTGTCAAGGCGAGGCCGTTTGCCGTTATGTCTGAGTTATTGATCGAGAAGGAGTAGATGCCGTCGATCAGGCTGGCGCTGGCATCGGTGTGCGCGGTGCTGGGCGCGAATGTGATCGTCCATATCAGACCTCCATCGGTGGTTGTAGCCGTGTTGAGCACGCTGGAGATATTCGTGATGCTGCCGTCGTTGGCCCCGTTGCCACTAACCGCTCCGCCAGTGCCGGTGAGGTTGTAGACGCCCAGGCTGAACGCCCCTGGTTGGGTGAGGTTCACGGCCTGGCTGAAGGTGACCACCAACTGACGGACCTCCGACGCCTGTGTCGTGTTCCCGTCTGCCTCCCCATCGTTGGTTGTGACGCTGACAACGGTGGGTGCGGTGGTTACGGAAGGCTGTGACTGGTACGCGCCGATATCCGGATTGCTGCCAAGCCGGGTGAAGCCGCGCTGGTCGGTGGTGATGCCATCGAGAATCGCGCCCGCGCCGATCGCGGGGCTGCCGACACGGAGGGGGATCGTCTGTGTGGGGCCGCCATTATTGCTTAGCGTTCCCAGACGTGGGTCGAGGGAATTGGCGGCCGTACCGGTCAGGTCAGTGCTGACCCAACCGCTACTGCCATCGGTGGCACCAATCAGATTGTTTCCGAGGGAGTTTACGGCGTTGCTGACATTGGGGCCGAACCCGGCGGAGTTTCCCGCGAGGATTGAGCCGCCAATGTTCAGGGTGTACCCGCCGCTATTGTCGATTGCGCCGCCGCTGTAGCTGGTTCCGGCTTGATTGGAAGTCAAGGTGCTGTCGAGCACGGTCACGGCGCCGCCATCGAGAATAGCGCCGCCGGCAACAGTTGCGCTATTCGACGCCAAGGTGCTGTTTTCGAGAGTGAGGGCCCCTGTGACGGCGATGGCGCCGCCTAGTTCGGCGGCGTTCCCGGTGAACAAGCTGCCACTGATGGTCAGCGTACCCTTGTCATCGATAGCGCCGCCGATGGTGGACTTGCCGTCAATGAGGGTCAAGTTGGAGAACGAAGCGGTGACGCCGCTGTTCACCATGAACAGCCCGACGCTATTGCCGCCGCTGATGGTGACGCCGGCGGCGGGCGCGGTGATTGTCGTGGTCCCACTGGCGTTGCTGAGCGTCAACGCGCCAAGGGTGCTGCTGAGCGTGATGGTCTGCGCCGCTGCGAAGACCGTCGGGTCAAAGGTAATGGCGTGCGTGCCAGCGCCCAGGGTGTTGGCGTAGGCGACGGCATCGCGCAGCGTGTTGCCCGTGGCGGTTGGGCCGTCACCGGTGCTATTGACGACCAGACTAGCGCCGACCGTGACCGTGTTGGCGGTGGCGACGGTCGTAACGGGATTGTTTTGGGCGTCGCCGCAGTAGGTAACGACCCAGTAGTCCGTGCCGATGGCAGTTGCGCTGGTGGTATAGCCTTTGGAGGTGGCGACGCCGCCGGTGAGCGGTTCAGTATCGGTGAACAACGCCGTACCGGGGACGGCCGCGGTATTGTTGTAGAGGCTGAAGGTCACAACGCCGGTGGGGCTTGCGCCGGTGACGGTTGCCATGTCGGCGATGGATGCACCGACGTTGACCGACGCCGGTTGGGCCGCGGTGGCGACGGTCGGGTTGATCGGCGCGGCGCCATTGTTGATATCGAAGCCCGCGATGGTGGCTCCGGCGGCGTAGTTTCCGCTGGCTGCGTACGAAGCGACGACGACATATCTGCCCAGCGCGCTGGGCGCACCGGAAAGTGGATTGGCAAAGGTCGTATCCGTGGCGGCATAGTAGGTGAACGTCGGCGTGCCGAGATTCGCGCCATTGGCGCCGGTCACGCTTCCGCTGGCCGCGAAGGGGGAGTGATTGAATGCGCCGCCGGCATCGGTGACCGTCACCGTCGGCACGAACGTCGCGACGTTGACGGTCACGTTCGACATTGCCGTCGTGTAGTCCGTGGTGTCGGTGGGCGTGAAGGTGACGCCGTCCGTCTGCCCGTTTCCGGCGTTGGGGGTGCTCCCGGCGGCGCTGCTGTAACTGAATGTGCCCTGCACCGCCGTGGATACCCCGTTGACGGTGAACGTGGCCGTGCCATTGAGTTGGCTGTTGGCCAGGGCCGTGCCGTAGGTGATGGGGACCGCGTTGACGCCGCTCACCACCGGCGTTGCCTGGGTGACGTTAACGGCCACGGTCGTAGATGCCGTGGTGTAGTCCGTTGCGTCGTTGGGCGTGAAGGTGACATCTTCCAGTTGCCCGCTGCCTGCGCCCAGCAGGCTGCCGGCGGCGGTGCTGAAGGTAAACGCACCGGGGACTGACGCAGTGCCGCTGAGCTGGCTGGCTGCCAATGCGGTTCCGTAGGTGATGTTGACGGCGCTCAAGTGAGTGATGCCGGGGGTCGCCTGGCCGACATTAACGATCACGGTCGAGGTTGTCGTCGCGTAGTCGGTGGTGTCAGTGGGCGTGAAGGTGACGTTTTCTGTTTGCCCGCCGCCCAGCCCCAGCACGCTGCCGGCGGCGGTGGCATAGACAAAGGTGCCCGGCACATTGGTAGTGGTCGCGCCGACGATCGCTGTCGCGCTGCCGGCGAGCTGGCTGTTGTTCAGCGCGGCGCCGTATGCGATGTTGACGGGGTTAACGGTTACGTCAAGCGCAAGGGGCGTGGGCTCAACGACGACAACATTCACGTTCGAAGTTGCCGTCGAGTAATCCGTGGTGTCAGTGGGCGTGAAGGTAACCGCTACGCTCTGCCCGCTGCTGGCGCTTGGCACTGTGCCGTCGGCAGTGGTGTAGGTGAAGGTGCCGGGGACGGTCACCTCGCTGCCGCTGCTGTTGGACATTGCAACGCCGCTCAATTGGGAGTTATCCAGCGGAGTGCCGGGGGTAATGTCCACCGCGTTGACGCTCGTTACCGTTGGCGCGGCCTGGGCAACGTTCACCGTCACGGTTGAAGCGACCGACGTGTAATCGGCGGTGTCCGTGGGGGTGAAAATGATCTTCTCGGTCTGCCCATTGCCGGCGTACAGCACAGTGCCTGCACCGCTCAGGTAGGTAAACGCCCCGGACACGGCTGAGCTGTTGAAGCTTGCCGTTCCGCTGATCTGGGAATTGGCCAGGGCGGCACCGTAGGTGATATCGACGGCGGCGAGGTTGCTGAGAGCCGGCGTGGCCTGCGCGACGTTCACGACCACTGTCCCGTGAATCGTGCTGTAGTCCGCGGTGTCGTTGGGCGTAAAAGTGACCGCTTCACTCTGCCCGTTGCCGGCGCTGAGCACCGTGCCGGCGGCGCTGGTGTAGGTGAGCTTGCCGGGGACGGCGACCGTGCTGTTGCCGGACGCGTACATCGCGATTCCCTGAAGCTGGCTGTTGGCCAGCGCCGTGCCGTAGGTGAGGTTGACCGGGTTGACGGTCAGCGGCTGCGGGGTGCCGACGGCAACTCCGAAGTTCGTATACACGGGGGGATTGTATGTGGACGTCGTATCAGTGGGTTGCCCGCTGTCAGACGCCACTAAATCATTCTCAGTCACCGTGTGAGTCGCCGAAGCCTGGAGGCCGGCATAACCGTTGGGGTTGACGTCGATCGAGCCGATAATGTTCAGATCATTGCTCACTACCGGCAAGGAAGATTGCAAAACAATGATGTTTCCCGTGCTGCCCGTCAGGTTGGGGGCAAACTCGATGGTATTCACCCCCGGTTGCGAGTTGGCCTGAATGATCGCGTCGCGAAGCGTACCGGGTGCGCCCGGCGCATCGGAATCGGAAGTAACCATGATCGGGAGGTTATTCTCGCCGAGGATTTCCAGGATCACCGTCAAATCCGGATCGTCCATCCCCACGATCCCCGTCGTCCGCGTGACCTGCGCGGTGCTGAAGTATTGCTCAGCGATTGCGTTCACTGCGTCACCCAGGCCGACGGGCGGCGTCGTGGTTGTATTGTCCTGAGTCAGATTGTTGCGGTACAGCGTGTTGGGGTTTCCCAGGTCGGTTGGGATCAGTCCGGAATCGTTGGCCCCGTCGTCATTTTCCGCGTAGTTCCATCGTGTATTGGGGTCAGTGATGGCGTGCGAATTCTGATCTACCTCGGCGGTCGGTTGCCAGCCGATTTGCTGCCCGGTTTGCGGATTGGGGATGGGGACCCAACTGTTGTCGGTCGAGGGGACAAAGACGATTTTTCCGCGGACCTGGCCCAGGGTGGGGATCGCCGATGAATTGGAGGAATAATAGACGAAATGGTTGTAGGTCTGCCCTGGCACGGCGGTGTCGGGGGAGTTCAAAAGTGAGTAGAGATCGGCGTTGAAACCGTTGGGACTATTGATCGGCGCGGCTTCGTCGGCGCTCAACGAAACCACAAAGGTCTCCGACGGGTTTGCCTGCAAATACGTGGTGATCTCATTCAACGCGCCTTGCAGGGTTTCGCCAGTAAAATACTGGCCGGAGTTGAGGTTAATGGTGTCGTTGACCAGTGCCCCGCGAAGGTCCAGCGAGCGGATCCCCGCGCCGATCTGATCGGTGATGCTCGCGGTCTGGTTTTGCACGGTAACCTGGGTGGCCTGAACCGTGTTGGCTTCGCCCGCGAACGCCGCATCCGCGGTCACCGCCGCAACACTCAGGACCTGCACGACGTGCTCGGCGACCACGGCACTGTTACTGGCCATCTCGGCCGCCTCATTGGCGGCATCGGCCGCCTTGCATGCGGCTGCCGCGGCGGCATCCGCGGTGGCGGCGTCGGCATCGGCGGTCGACGCCGTGGCATTGTCGGCCGCCGCGATGTCAGCGTCGGCTTTTGCCATGGCATCGGCGGTAGTGGCGGCGGCATCCGCGACTTTCGCATCGGCATCGAGGGGAACCGCGCTGAGATCATCCCCTGACGCCAGACCATCGGTGACAGCCGTCGCCGCATCCGAGACCGTCGCCGACGCGTCAATTGCCGCTGCGGCGACGTCCGCCGCTGCGGCCGCTATGGCCGTACCAATATCCACGAAGGGGATTTCAACCGTCGCCAATGCCGTGGCATCCGCGGCAATCGCGACCGAATCGGCGGTTGCCGCCCCCGCATCCAATCCTGCCGTTACGCCATCGGCCGCTGACGCCCCGTCATCCAGGCCCCCGGACGCCCCATCATCAGCTCCTGCCAGGGTATTCGCCGCAGACGCGGCTTCGTCATCGGAGATGGCCAAGCTCTCGGCGGCGTCCGCCGTCGAATCGGCGGCATCCGCCGTCGCATTGGCCGCTTGGGCCTGCCCATTGAGACTGGTCGCCAAGTCAAGGGCGTTGGCCGCGAGCGTGTCCAACGTAGCCGCCACCGTAGCCGCCGCACCCGCCGCGCCGTCGGCAGCCGAGGCGGCTGTTTCCGCGGCAGCGCTCGCCGAATGTGCGCTGGAACCCGTCACCGCCAGCCCGTGAATGGCATTTTGGGTGGAAATGTTGTTGGGGTTGTTGCCCGTCGTGTTTGGCGTATACATTCCGGCGGCGAACGCAGCGTACTGTTGAGCCGTCAACGCATCAGAGGCCGTACCGGCCGCATACGCGGCGGCCCCGGTGGCATCCACAGCGGCATCCGCGGCATGATCGGTAGCCGCCTCGTCATAGTCGGGGGATGCAACCGCGTTCTTGGCGGCCGCCGTCGTATTGGTCCCAACCGCCGCGAGGTCCGCTGGGGCGGCGGCTTCGCTGGCGCCAATTGCGGTCCCATCCGCGCCGCTTGCCAGCCCATCCTTGATGTCGGCCCCCACATCTCCGCCTGCCCCCACCGCGTCCAGGCCGCCGGCCAATCCATCCGCGATAGCAGCCGTCGTGTCCAGGCCCGCGGCAATCCCGTCGGCGACGGGATCAACGGCCCCTTCAACACCCGCGGCGACATCAGCGGCCGCCGCGCCAATATCGGCGGCTGATGCCGTTCCATCCGCTGTACCGGCCGCCAGGTCCTCTCCACTGGCTGCGTCATCCGCGACACCCGCGGCCAGATCGGCGGACCCCGCAGCCGTCTCGTCGCCGGCAACCGTCGTGTGCGTGCTGCTGTCCTCGGACTGCGTGCTGCCCGCGGCGGTATCGGCTGCCGCCGCCGGTGCACCGGCGGCAGCAGCCGTCGTGTCCGCGGCAGGAGAAGCGGCGGCAAATTGAGCCTGGGTAAAAGTCGCGATCGCCGCCGTCACCGACGCGGTGTCCGACGCCAAACCGATGGCCAAACCAGCGCCCGTGCTCGTCTGGGTGATGCCCGCCGCCACATCCGCCGCCAGCGCCGCCGAATTCGCGGCAACCGCGGCGGCATTCAAGGTTTGACTTCCAGCACCGGCGGAAATGGCGGCAAGGGCGGCCTCCGATGCGGTATCCGCCGCGAGGTGCGCGGCCAGAACCGTGTCATTCGCTGCATTATTCGCCAGCGTCGGTGGATTCACCTCCGTGTCGGACCCGCTACCCAACAAAGCATCCTGCAGGCTTGGGCCCGATGCCGACGAATACGTGCCAGGCAGGGAGATCTCCGTCAACGGAATGCCGTCAGGCAGCGTTTTCATCCAGGGACCGGTGTCCGGGGAGGCGACGGTGACCGATATCGCGACTGGGGCGCTTGTTTTCGTGCCGTCACTGGCGACGATCGAAAACCCATCGGTCCCGACATATCCATTGTTGGGCGTGTAGGTGACGGTGCCAGCGGCTGGATTGAACCCGGTAATCTTGCCGAAGACTGGATTACCGACAATGGAATAGGTTAACGGCGCCCACGGCAAGCTCGTGTCGACGGCGGTCAACGTGATGGGCTTGCCGGTTTCATAGTGAACGGCCACGGTCTGCGCGGTGGCCACCACCACGCCGGCGATGGTGACAGCGCCGTTGCCGGTTTGGGCGACGGCGGCGGTGGTGTTGAACAGGGTGGGATCGAGGTACGACCCGCCGCCCGCGCCGCCGCCGCCTTCAGCGCCCGCGCCGCCCGTATAACCGCCTCCGCCGCCGCCGGATTCACCACCGCCTCCACCGCCTCCGCCGAATCCGCCCGCGCCGGCGTTGCCATTGGAACCCGCTCCGCCGGCGAAGGTTGGCGGCCCATCGCCGCCGCCGGGGCCGCCCCCGTTGCCGAGCCATCCGCCTCCGCCGCCCCCATCCAGCGCGACGCCTGCGCCGCCGGCGCCGCTGCCGGCGCCGCTATCGTCGGCCCCGGTGCCTGCGCTGAATGAGCCGCCGCCGCCACCGCCGCCCGCCGCGATCAGCGGCACTGACGCATTCATCAGGTATACGAAGCTGCCACCGCCGCCGCCGGCCGCATCATCCGTGCCAATGCCACTGTCGAAGCCGCCGCCGGCGCCGGTGCCACCGGCCACGATCTCAAGCTGCGTCCCAGCCGTGAGCTGGATATCGCCACTGAGTGCCGCACCCAGTCCGCCGGAATAGCCAAGCGCCGAGCTCCCGCCCTGCGCCCCCGCCACGTTAATGGCGTAATACCCCGTCTGGGGAACGGTGTAGGTGGTAATGGCCCCGGTATAGCCAAACGTCGCTGACTGCAGGTGTTGGTATGCGCCGATGTCCGGCAATGGTGATGTCGTGGGCCGGGCAACGCCGCGCTGGTCGGTGGTGGTTCCCAGGACGGCTGTTCCGGCTTCGAGCGCCGGGCTGCCCGGCTGCAACGCCAGCGTCGGCGTGAGCCCAATGTCCTGGGTCAGCGTCGATGCCAGGTGGAGATTTGCATTGGTGACGCCGGAGATAATGCCGGTTGTCGTGAAGGTGGACGTACCCTTGCTGCCATGGCCGGCGTTGCTGGAAGCCACCACGATGTTCGGCCCGGTGCTGGTGACGGAGGCGGAGTTGCCGGTGTTGTTGGCGTTGCCGCCATCGACTTCCTGGGTGACCAGGTCGTGCGTTCCGCCAATGGTGCCAGCGAGGATGCAGTCGTCGAGGACGACGGTTGAGGTGACGGCCACGCCGGCGGCGTAGTCGTTGCCGTAGGCGAGGTTGTAGACCGCGCCGCCGTCAGCCGAGCCGTTGCCGGCATCGCCCGCGCCGGCGGTCACGGTATTGCCGGCGATGGTGGCATAGGTAAGCTCGACGTAGCCGTCGAGGTTGTAGATGGCGCCGCCGGCGCCGCTGCCGCCATGCCCGCCGTCGCCGAAAGAGACGGCGGAGCCGCCCTGAGCGACGTTGGCGGTGAGGGTGCAGTTCATGACGGAGACAAAGCCGTCCAGGGAAAAGATGGCGCCGCCGTAGCCGTCGCCGGCGGCGAAGCCGCCGTCGCTGCTGCCGCCGAAGCCGCCGCCGAAACCGGCGTCGCCGCCGCCGTCGATGCCGTAGCCGC
>Ga0182024_10008756_pt1 | contig 21173 bp, 18 predicted proteins | sample P32metaG_FD_120480 | JGI IMG/M metagenome (GOLD analysis project Ga0182024, IMG submission 120480) | Permafrost microbial communities from Stordalen Mire, Sweden - P3-2 metaG (Illumina Assembly) | ecosystem: Environmental > Terrestrial > Soil > Wetlands > Permafrost | place: Sweden: Stordalen...
ACGGCGGCGGGGATCGCGATGTCGATCGTGCCCTCGACGATCGCCGCAACCCAGGAAGCCAAGGAGGGACAGGCCGGGCTCGCGTCGGGCATCGTGAACACGTCGCGCCAGGTCGGCGGTGGGCTCGGACTGGCCCTCCTGATCACCCTCGCGACCCAGCGCTCGAGCCATCTGATCGGCGTCGGCACGCTACAGGTGCCACAGGCGCTGACCGAAGGATTCCGGCTGGCCTACCTGTTGGCCGCTGGCCTGGCCGGATTGGCAGCCGTGATGACGTTCACGATGATGCCCAAGCCCGACACCGCGCTGGCGTCGGCGCGACGCCTGTCGGTCGCGATCGGCGTCGTCGCCGCGGTGTTCGTGGCGGTCGACGTCGGCTTCGGCAACTCTCACGCCCCACCGATCGGCGCGTACAAGACCGACGGCGCCTACAGCTTCGTCACGACGCCGTCGCTGCACCCGCCGAAGGTCACCACGGACCAGCCGACACTAACCAGCCTGCTCGCACCCGGCTACATCTTCACCGCGAACTTCTTCGACCTCAACAACCCCCCGCTGACCGGCCAGAGCGGTCCGCTGATCCTCGACAGCAGCCTGCAGCCGGTCTGGTTCAAGGCCGTGCCGCAGAGCGTCGTCGCTTCCAGCCTGAGCCTGCAGACATATGAGGGCAAGCCGGCGCTCGCGTGGTGGCAGGGCGTCGTGACGAACACCGGCGCGACCGAAAGCGGCGAGGACGTCGTGGTCAACCAGCACTACCAGACCGTCGCGACGCTGCGGGGCAAGGACGGCTGGAAGCTCACACTCCACGAGTTCCTGATCCGCGGCGATGACGCCTGGGTCACCGCCAACAAGGACATTCCGATGAACCTCTCCAAGTACGGCGGCGCCTACAACGGCGCGCTGACCGACTCGGCGGTGCAGGAGTACAACCTCAAGACCGGCAAGCTCCTGTTCAACTGGGACGCGCTCGCGCCAGATCACATCCCGCTCGGCGATTCCTATGCCACGCTGCCGACCAACGGGTTCCCGTGGGACGCCTACCACGTCAATTCGATCGACCTGCTCGGCAACGGAACCTTCCTGGTCTCGATGCGCGACACCTGGGCGGCCTACCTCGTCAACATCAAGACGGGCAAGATCGAGTGGACACTCGGCGGCCGGCACTCGAGCTACACGTTCGGCCCGCGCGCGGGGTTCCAGTGGCAGCACGACGTCAGGCTGGCGCCCGGCGGGGTCGTCACGATGTTCGACGATCACTGCTGCCAGCTGACCGGCGGCGGCACCTATGTCCCGGCGACCGGATACTCGCGCGGGCTCATCCTCAAGCTCGACCAGCGGACCCACACGGCCACGCTCGAGCACCAGTACGGGACCGACTTCGGTCTCTACTCCGACTACATGGGCGACACACAGCCGCTGGCGAACGGCAACGTGATGGTCGGCTGGGGATCATCGCGCTATCTGACCGAGTACAGCCGGTCGGGAACGCCGCTGCTGGACGGCGTGCTACCGGGCTCGGACCTCAGCTACCGGGCGACCGTCGAGCCGTGGGTCGGCCTGCCGCTCACCCCACCCGTGGGCGCCGCCCGCTCAACGAATGGCAAGACCACCGTGTACGCGAGCTGGAACGGCGCAACCCGGGTCGTCTCCTGGCGGGTCCTTGCCGGACCCAGCGCCGCTCGGCTGACCGTCGTGGCAAACGCCGCCAAGTCCGGCTTCGAGACGGCGATCGGACTGCCGCACGGCTACACGAGCTTCAGGGTCGAGGCGCTCAGCGCCAACCACCGAGTGATCGGAACCTCCGCTCCATTCGCATGACCGCGTCCCGCGAGCCTGCACGCGACCCGCGGTCCGGCGGCCTGACGCGGCGGCGACTGCTCGTCGGCGGCGGATCGGCGCTCGGAGCGGCGGCACTCGCGACCACCGCCGCGCCGCTCAGCGCTGCGCTCGCCGCTGCGCGCCGCACACCCGCGGTGAACAGCTATGGAGCGGTGCCGGCAGCCAAACCGCTGCTGCTGCACTCGCGCCCGGACCTGCGACTCCCCGGGCTCGCCGTCGACGTAAGCAGGGGCGGAACGGCGCCGGGCCTGATCTTCGTTGGCCCGTTCGGCCCCTCGGGCACCCAGGCCGGAGCCGTGATCGCCGACGAATCGGGGCAGCCGGTCTGGCAGCACCCGGTCGCGGGGCTCGAGATCTACAACTTCCGCGTACAGGCCTATCGCGGCCAGCAGGTGCTGACGTGGTGGGAGGGGAAGCTCGACGGCGGCCACGGCGTCGGCCGTTACGTGATCGCAAACCAGTCCTACGAGCCGATCGCGTTTGTGCAGCCCGGGAACGGGCTGCAAGCCGATCTCCACGAGTTCCTGCTCACGCCGGAGGGGACGGCGCTGGTCACCTCCTACGTGACGGCGACCGCCGACCTGCGCTCCGTCGGAGGGGTGAGCAATGGCGGGATCGAGGATGCGATCTTCCAGGAGGTCGACCTCGCGAGCGGGCGCGTGCTGCTCGAATGGCACAGCCTCGATCACATCCCGAGATGGGAGTCCTACTGGCCGATCACCGGGAACTGGGACTACGTGCACCTGAACTCGATCGATGTCGACACCGACGGGCAGCTGCTCGTCTCCTCGCGCAACACCCACACCGTGTACAAGGTCGATCGCCGCTCAGGCGAGATCATCTGGCGCCTCGGCGGCAAGCACAGCGACTTTGCGATGGGGTACGGGGCGTCGTTCGCGTGGCAGCACGACGCCCGCCGCCAGGCCGACGGGACGCTCACGATGTTCGACAACCAGGGCGCACCCCACGCCGGCCCGCAGTCGCGGGCGATCGTGCTCGCGATCGACGAGCAACACAGGGACGCACAGCTGAAGCGCCAGTTCCTCCATCCGCTGGCGCTGCAGGCGTCGAGCCTGGGAAACGTCCAGCTGCTGCCCAACGGGAACCTGTTCGTCGGCTGGGGAGCGGAGCCGTTCGTGTCCGAGTTCGCGCCCTCCGGCGAGCTGCTTTTCGACGCCCGGTTCGGCAGCGGCTACTGCGGCTACCGCGCATTTCGCTTCCCGTGGAGCGCCACGGGAGAGGGGCTCCCGAGCATCGCGGCAGCACGCCAGGGCGCTCACGCGACGAACCTCTGGGTCAGCTGGAACGGCGACACGCAGGTACAGCGATGGCTCGTGCTCGGCGGCGCGCCGACCGGTGCGCTGGCGCCGCTCGGGACCTACCCACGGAGCGGATTCGAGACAGCGATCCAGATCAACGGACTGCCGCATCGACTCGCCGTTCGCGGACTGGATGCCAATGGACATACGCTCGGCACCTCAACCACGCTCGAGCTGTGAGCGCAGCCGATCACGCGCGCTCACGCTCAGACGCCGGGTTCGCATTCGGCGGCGGAGCGAGCGACCCGCGCGGCTCCGCCACCGCGAGCGCGGCCGGCTGCCGGGGATCCGGGCGCACCGCGGCTCGCGACGCGCCCGGCGCCGAGCGACAGACCCCGAAACGCTGTACTAGATTGGCTCGATGAGCACCGTCCCGCCGCCAGAGGAGGCCCCGCGCCGGGGACGCCGTGGCCAGCGGTCCGGTGCCACGAGGTCCCGGCCCCTCCTGCCGGTCCTCGCCGCCGCGCTGGCGGTGGCCGGCTTCGCCGGCTTGGCAAGCTCGACGGTCCCGGCGGGCGCCGCCGCCCCGGCGGCCGCGACCCACAGCTCGGCCACCGGCTGCAGCGCGGCGACGGCGGGATCGACGACGCTCACCACGACGATCGCCGGCCACCGGCGGACCGCGATCGTGCACGTGCCAAGCGGCTATGCGGGGTCCCAGAAGGTCCCGCTTGTGCTCAACATGCACGGCAGCGGCAGCACCGCCAGCGAACAGGAGCTGTTCACCGGCATGGACGCCACCGCTGACAACGACAGCTTCATCGTCGCCTACCCGCAGGCCCTGATCCCCGACGGAACCGGCTTCGACTGGAATGTGCCCGGCGAGCCGCTGGCCGGCGGCAGGCCGGTTCCCGCCCGTGCCGCCGACGACGTGGAGTTCCTCACGCAGCTCGTCGGGGTCCTCGAGCACCGCTACTGCATCGACCCTGCGCGGATCTACGCGACCGGCTTCTCCGGCGGCGCGCGCACCGCCAGCCAGCTTGCCTGCGACGCCCCGACCGTGTTCGCCGCCGTGGCAGCGGTCAGCGGCCTGCGCCACCCCACCCCGTGCCCGGCGAGCCGTCCGGTTCCCGTCGTCGCCTTCCACGGTAGCGCGGATCCGATTGACCCCTACGACGGGCACGGCGAGGGCTACTGGAGCTACTCGGTTCCGCAGGCCGCCCAGGACTGGGCGCGCCAGGACGGCTGCTCGGCGACCGCATCGATCTCGCGACCGGCACCCGCTGTCACGCTCGCGAACTACGCCGGCTGCCGCGCCCGCGCCGGCGTCGAGCTCTACACCATCGCCGGCGAAGGACACGAATGGCCCGGCGGCACGCCGCTCCCCCGAGCGCTGGCCCGGCTGCTCGGACCCCAGTCGGACGCGATCGACGCGAACGACGCCATGTGGGCGTTCTTCGAAGCCCATCCGATGGCGTGAACCGCGTCGCCGCGGTCACCGCCGTCGAGCTCACACTCCGCCGGCCCGGGCCGTCTCGGGGTGCGCCGGTGCTCGGCGCAGAGCGCGGCGCGCTTGCGCTGGCGGACGCTCCCGGCTAGCTTGCACCTACCGATGGCCGTCCCGCCCGATTCGCTGACGCTCTCACACCTGGGCCTGCGAACCGCCAGCGTCCAACGGGCGGGCCGCTTCTATGCGGATATCGTCGGCATGGCGGCAGCAGAGAGCGGTCCGCAGGGCGAGCGGCGGCTCGGCTGGGGGCGCGGCCACCACGCCGTCGAACTGGTCGCCGGACACGGATTCGATCACTTCGCGCTGGAGGCCGAGGACGCGGCGCTCACCCGGTTCGCCGAACGCCTGGACGTTCACGGCGTCGCCTGGCAGTGGCAGGAGCCGTGGGGAGACCACCCCCGGGCACTCGCGTTCGCCGACCCCGACGGAAACCGGATCGAGCTCCACGGGTACGTCGACCGGTCCGGTGAGCGAACCGGCGGCGGTCTGCGTCCGATCCGGGTTCACCATGTGACCTTCGCCTCGCCCGACGTCGCCCGGATGATCGACTTCTATGTGCAGGTCCTCGGCTTCCGGATCTCCGATCAGATGGATGACGTCTTCACCTGGGTTCGCTCCAACCACGAACACCACACCGTCGCGGTCGTCCACGGGCCGTCTGCGAGCCTCGACCACTTCGCGTTCGAGGTCGGCTCCTGGGCCGAGCTCGGTGTCTGGTGCGACGAGTTGGCCCGACGCGACGTTCCGCTCACCTGGGGCCCCGGCCGGCACGGACCCGGGAACAACCTGTTCGTGATGTTCGACGACCCCGACGGCCAGCATGTCGAGCTGTCGTGCGAGATGGAGCGCTTCTGGGATGACCTCGCCGACTACGCCGAGCTCCCGCGGCGGTGGACCCGCACGCAGCGGACCGTCAACCTGTGGGGACCGGTGCCGGCCTGGCGCGGCGAGACCGCGAGCCGGCAGGCCGACGCCGCGCCGCCGGCCGAGGCGCCGTGAGCGATGGCGCCTGATAACTTCGCCGCACACGCCGACGGCACGGAGGAACGATGACCGAGGATCACGGAACGTTGCTGCTGCTCGGCAGCGTCGCGCGTCCCGAGGACGGCTGGGACGTCGAGGAGGTGTTTCGGCAGTCCGCTACGACGCTCGGCGAATACGTCTCGATGCTCCCCGACGGCGAGCTCGGCGACCGCTCCCAGTGGATCACCTATCTGGCGCGCCACACCTACTCGCGCCACCCCGATCTGCTGACCCTCTCGCGACACACCTTCGAGGACTGGAAGCCGAGGCATTACAACGATCAGTGGCGGCTGGCCGTTCGCGAGGGCGTCGACACCGTCAGCTTCGACAAGCTCGGCTACGCGGACGAGGCCAAGCGTTCCTACGAGGTCTTCTGCCGACTCCGTGACCAGGGCGTGATCGGGCCGCACGTGCGGTTCCTGGTCGCCTATCCGCTGATCGAGAGCGCAACGCGGGCGTTCGTCAACAGCGGCCACGACTTCGAGATCCTCTGGCACGCCTATCGCGACGCGGCAGCGCGGGACATCGAGGAGCTCACGTCAGCGATCCCGCATCAGGATCTCGCGTTGCAATGGGACATCTCGCGAGAGACCGCCGCGATCGAGGGAGTCGAGTTCAACTTCGCCGAGTCCGAGCTCGCCGAGCTGCCCAGCGACCCGCTGGAGCGCTACTGCCGCGCCCTCGCAAAGCTGTCCCCGGCGATTGCGCCCGACGTCTGGCTCGGGCTGCACGTGTGCTACGGATCGCTCGAGCACAAGGACGGCCAGTCCGCAGACAGCGCGCACCACACCCCGATGCGCGACATGAATGTCGCCGTCGACATGCTCAACCATGGCGCCCGGGCGTGCGGGCGCGCGGTCGAGTTCGTGCACATGCCGGTGCAGTTCTCCGAGGGCCTGCGCGAGGACTTCTACGCCCCCCTGGAGCGGCTCGATGTCGGTTCGGCGCGCGTATACCTCGGCCTGATCGACGCGATCGACGGCGTGCAGGGCGCGCTCGATCGAGCCGCCGTTGCCCGGCGCCACCTCCCCTCCTTCGGGCTGGCGACCGCGTGCGGCTGGGGCCGCCGGCCGCTGAGCCAGAAGGTTCAGGACCTGCTCGACCTCGAGCGCAGCGTTGCCGACGCGATGGCAACCGGCGATCCCGACCACGCGACAATCGGAGCCAGATGAAGATCGACGCCTTCTGCCACATCCTCCCTCGCGCCTACGCCGAATCGATGGAGGAGCTCGACAGCTCGACGGCGGCGAACATCCGTGCGCGGATCGCCGGCGTCCCGTCGCTGATCGACCTCGACCTGCGCTTTCGCCAGATGGACGAGTTCGGCGACTACCGCCAGATCATCAGCCTGCCCGCGCCCGCACCGGAGGACCTCGGCGATCCCGCGGTCGCGCGGCGGATGGCGCGGCTCGGCAACGAGGGGCTCGCCGAGCTGGTCAGCCGGCATCCGGACCGGTTCGCCGGCTTCGTCGCGGCGCTTCCGCTCAACGACGTCGACGGCACCCTCGTCGAGATCGATCACGCGATCGGGGCGCTTGGGGCGCTCGGCGTTCAGACCTACACGCACGTCAACGGCCGCCCCTTCGACGAGCCGCAGTTCGAGCCGTTCTTCGCCCGGATGGCGGAGCTTGACCGGATGATCTGGGTTCATCCGAACCGCAACGCCGAATGGGCCGACTACCCCACCGAGCAGCGCTCGCGCTACGAGCTGTGGTGGGTCTTCGGCTGGCCCTACGAGACCGCGGTGTATATGGGACGGATAGTGTTCGGCGGCGTGCTGGAACGGCACCCTCGGCTGAAGGTGCTGATCCACCACGGCGGCAGCATGGTGCCCCACTTCGCTGGTCGGGTCGGACCGGGATTGGACCAGCTCGGCGCCCGCACGCCGCCGGACCGCCACAGCGAGGTCGAGCATTACCCGCTGTCGAAACGGCCGCTTGACTACTTCAAGATGTTCTACGTCGACACGGCGCTGTTCGGCGCCGGGCACGCGCTGCGCTGCTCGCTGGAGTTCTTCGGCGTGGAGCAGGCGCTGTTCGCCTCCGATTCGCCGTTCGATCCCGAGAAGGGGCCCGGCTACATCCGATCGACGATCGAGAACCTCGAAGCGCTCGAGCTCTCCGAGGCCGATCTGGCGCAGATCTATGAGGGCAACGCACGCCGGTTGTGCGGGCTCTGAGAGGAGATCGCCGATGAGCGACGGCCACGAGGTCCATCACGTCTCGGTGCGCGGGACCGGCGTGCGCATCCTGCGCCAGGGCAGCGGCGAGCCGCTCGTGTTCCTGCACGGGGCGGGCGACCGGGGCGAGTGGCTGCGGGTGCTCGCCGGACTCGCCGCGGACTGGGCCGTGTGCCGGCCCGACCACCCGGGCTTCAACCAGAGCGATGACGACGAGCGAATCGACTCGGTGCACGACCTCGCGTTCTTCTACCTCGACCTGCTCGACGCGCTCGAGTTGCCGCGAGTGACGCTCGTCGGCGCATCGCTCGGCGGCTGGCTTGCCGCCGAGATCGCGGTGCTGGACCCCGTCCGCGTGGCCGCTCTGGTGCTGATCGATGCCGCCGGGCTGCGGGTGGCGGACGCGCCGGGTCCCGACGTCTTCACGCTCAACCCGGTCCAGCTCGCCGAGCTGCTGTTCCACGACCAGGCACTGCGATCCGCGGCGATCGAGCAGGCCGCCGGCCTCGATCAGAGCCCGGAGGAGCTGCGCAACTACCTGCGCAACCGAATCGCCACCTCGCATCTCGCGTGGAATCCCTATTTCCACGACCCCAAGCTGGCAGAGCGCCTGCACCGCGTCACCGCGCCGACCGTGGTGGTCTGGGGCAGCGAGGACCGGCTCCTGCCGGTTGCTCACGCCCAGCGCTGGCAGGAGCTGATCGAGGATGCACGGATCGAGCTGATCGCCGGCGCCGGGCACCTGCCCCACATCGAGCAACCGGAACGCGTGGTCGAGATCGTGCGCTCGGTTAGACGCGAGGAGCTGCTTGCATGAGGATCTTTGGCTTCCACCTGATGCCGTACCCGCACGTGCCGGACGAGGCGCTGGGCGACACGAGTTGGGTGACGATCAGCAACGCGCTGTACGACCCGGAACTGGGCCACGCCCTCTACGGCCGCTATCTCGACGAGTTCGAGCTCTATGACCGAACCGGCTTCGACGGGATCAGCGTCAACGAGCATCACCAGACGATCTACGGTCAGATCCCCTCCCCCAACGTGATGGCGGCGCTGCTCGTGCAGCGCGTCAAGGCGAAGATCGCGCTGCTCGGCAACGCGATCGCACTGCGAGAGCATCCCCTCCGCGTGGCCGAGGAGGTGGCGCTGCTGGACGTCGTCAGCGGCGGTCGCATCATCTGCGGCTTCGTGCGCGGGATCGGGGCCGAGTACCACTCGTTCTCAATCGACCCGACAAGCTCGCGCGAGCGCTTCTTCGAGGCTCACGACCTGATCATCAAGGCCTGGACGGAGCCGGGGCCGTGGGAGTGGTACGGCAAGCACTACAAGCTTCGCTACGTGAACCCCTGGCCGCAGCCGTATCAGCAGCCCCATCCACCGATCTGGAGCCCGTCGCAGGGGAGCAACGAGACGGTCGAGTGGGCGGCGAGCAACCGCTACACCTACCTGCACACCTACAGCGACATCCCGACGGTGCGCAGGGTGTTCGGCGAGTTCCGGGCCGCCTGCGAGCGCAACGGCTACGAGGCCAGTCGCGAGCAACTGGGCTGGGCGATGCCGATCTTCGTCGCCGACTCGGACGAAGAGGCTCGGCGGATCGCAGCCCCGCAGCTCGAGACGCTGTTCAACCGCTTGATTCGCATGCCCCGCGACGTGTTCTTCCCGGCCGGCTACACGACGCTTGACGGGATGGCCCGCGTGATGGCCGGCAAGTCCGGTCTCGGCACGAGCGTCCAGCGCTTTGACGAGATGGCCGAGAAGGGCTACTTCATCGTCGGCTCGGCCGACACCGTGCGCCAGCGCCTCGAGGCGCTCCACGCCGAGATGGGATTCGGCACGCTGATGGGATCGTTTCAGTTCGGCTACCTCGGCCACGAGGACTTCGCGAGCAGTGTGCAGCTGTTCGCCGACAAGGTGCTGCCGGCGCTGCGCCCGCTGGGGGAGCCGCTGGCGAGCACCGCCGCGGCCTGACGCGGCCACGGCGCCGGCCGTCCGCGCGAATCGGCTGCTCCGCGGCGGAGGTGTCTTGGCGTGCGAGAATTAAGGTGAAATAACATGACTGACACACATACAGTCGCCAACGAGGAGCACGTATGACCGTTATCGACTATCAATGCCACTGGTACCCCGAGGCGTTCTACGAACTCGTTCGGGGCCGCGACCGCTATCCGCGCGTCGCGCGCGACGGCGAGATGTGGCGATTCGATGCAGCGCCCGGCGTCACATGGAGCTTCTCGTCCGAATTCCTTTCGATCGAGAATTACTTCGCACGCCTGGACGCGGCCGGTATCGATGTGGGCGTGGCGAGTCCGAACATGGTCGGCGACGTGACTCGCCTCGCACTGTCAGAGGCTCGCGAGATCACCCAGCTGCTCAACGAGGAGACCGCGAGGATCCAGCGAGCGCACCCCGACCGCTTCATCGGCCTCGCGATGCTGCCGATGCAGGACGTCGCGGCGGCCATCGAAACGCTCGACGAGGCGATCCTGATGCTCGGGCTCCGCGGGGTGTGTGTCCTCTCGAACATCGCCGGGCTCCCGATTGGAACGGCTGAGACGCTGCCGATCTACCAGCGCATGGACGAGCTCGGCGTTCCGCTGCTGCTCCATCCGGCCAATACCTCGATGGCCTTTGATCTCGGCCTTCCCTGGGGGATCGAGGTCGGCCTCACCTGGATGTGGGACACCAGCGCTGCGGCTCTGTCGCTGATCTTCAGCGGCGTCCTGGACGAGTGTCCCAACCTCACCGTCCTGCACCCCCATCTCGGTGGGACGATCCCGTACGTGATCGGCCGGATCAACGCCTTCATGGAGAGCTGGGGCCGCACGGCACCGACGGCGCTGCCGCATCCGGTCTCTCACTATTTGCGGGAGCGCTTCTACACCGATATCGCGGTGCGGACGCCGGGAGCGCTGGCGCCGGCGATCGAGGCCTACGGCATCGACCACGTCCTGTTCGCCAGCGACTTTCCGTTTGTGGATCCCGTCGAGCATGTCGCTTTTCTGCGCGAGCGATTCCCGGCCCAGGAGCTCGACGCAATCATGAATCGCAGCCGGATGAGCTTCCCAGCGTCACGCGTTGGGCGTGGCTCCGCCGCCGCGTCCTAATAACTCGTTAGCAATTCGGGGGCCGTCCTGCCCGACTCCGCTGGCGCGAGCACCCGCCGAGCCGGGCCGACTTGACGGCGTCGCCGTTCTCAACTACCCTCGCGTCGTCTGGAGGAGCAGGTCGGTTTGTGACGTCATGGCGCCGCACCAAACCGCCGGGATCGGATTCTGTTCGCGAGTGACATCGACTCGATCGCGAAGCAACGTTGCGGTTCATGATCCCGCGGTACCGGTGAATCGCCACAGGCGTCGTTGCCTGTGGAAGGATTTGCCACGATGAGCGACAACCGCATGTACGGCAGCTTCGCGTTCCCGCGACGGACCGTCGCACGCGGGCCGGTGTTTGGTGCCGTGCCAAGCCGGCGCGGCCGCTCGGGGCACTGACGGCGTGGTCACTTGGACGATCATCTTGCAGGCGGTGGGTTTCGGGCTCGTGACCGCCGCGATCGTTGGGATCGGATCGATGGGTTTTACGCTGCAGTTTGGCGTCACAAATATCCTGAATATTTCGTATGGAAATATTCTCACCGTCGGCGCGTTCGCCGCGCTGCTCGCCCAGCAGTGGCACCTGGGTCTCGTTGCTACGATCCTGGCGGCTCCACTCGCGGGCGCTATCGCGACCTGGCTCCTGGCACGGACCGTGTTTGCCGCGTTCGCGCGCCGGCAGGGAGGTGCGTTCGATCTCATCTTGGTGACGCTCGCATCAAGTCTGATCATTCAGTATTCGATTGACGCCGCAGCACAGGGCCAGTCGTTCTCGTTCTCATTTCCCGCCGGGAGCACCGTGAACATCGGGCCGTTCGTATTCACGGTTCTCTCGCTCGGCTTGATCGCCACCGCTGCCATTGTGCTTGCGCTACTGCTGGCTGCCTTGCACCTGACGCGGATGGGCACGGCCCTGAGAGCCCTTTCGACCGACCCAAAGCTCGCCCGCGCGTGCGGGGTCCCGATGCGGAAGATCCTCGATTTGACCTGGCTCGTGAGCGGGGCGCTGGCCGGCCTTGCAGGCTTGGTGTACGTCACCAACAGCCTGACGGTCGACTCGGGAGCCGGCCTCAACTTTCTTGTGCTGGTGATTGCCGCGGCGCTTCTCGGAGGCGCGGGATCCCCGATGGGCGCCGTGCTGGCGGCGCTTGTTGTCGGCATCGCGACGGAGGTCGTCGCGGCGGTGGGCGGCTCGTATTACAGTCAGGCCGCAGGGTTGGCGATCCTCGCCGTGGTCTTGGTGGCACGGCCAACAGCTCGCACCTGGGGCGGAGCGGTTCGCGACGAGGTGACGGTATGACCGCCGGCCTCTCGGAGGTTGCCGAAGCGACGACCGCTCGGGCGAGGGAGGCGGGCTAGGCCGTGTCGTACTACCTGTCGACCGTGGCCATCTATTTCGGCGTGGACCTGCTCGCGGCGTGGGGATTGAACATGCAGTTCGGCTGGGCTGGGGTCCCCAACTTTGCCTTCATCATCTTCCAGGCTGTCGGCGCATACGTCACCGCGGTTTTGACGCTCGGCCCAGACACGGGCGCCAACTCCTATCAACACTATGTGCTGGGAATGCAGTTGCCGTTCCCGCTGCCGCTGCTGGCCGCTGCTGCAGCCGGCGGCGTCCTCTCGCTCGTGATCGGAATCATCGCCATGGCGCGGCTGCGGCGGGACTACCAGGCCGCGGTCTTCCTGCTGATCGCCCTCATCGCGACCCAGGTCGTCTCGGGCGATGTCGGCCTGTTCAACGGTTCCAACGGCCTCGCCGGGGTGCCGCAGCCGCTGGCGGGCCCCCTCAGCTCGCTCAGCCTCGGGCAATACCAGTGGGCCTATGCCGGCTTTGTGGCCGTGGTCTGCGTGGTCACGCTGATGTTTCTGCGACGGCTCGGGCGCTCAGGATGGCAACGCGCGCTGCGGGCGTCGCGCGACGACGAGGCGGCAGCCGGCGCCCTTGGCCTGAACGTGGCCGCGCTGCGACTGCAGGTGTTCGTGCTCGGAGGGGCGATCGCCGGCCTTAGCGGCGGGTTGCTGGTCGGCTTCATCACCGCGTGGTCACCTGGAGGCTGGGGCTATGCGGAGACGTTCGCGATCCTGACCGGGATCATTCTCGGCGGCGTGGCGAACAATTGGGGCATCTTCCTGGGGACATTCCTGGTGCAGATCGTCTTCGTCGAGGTGCCGTCGTTCCTTCCCGAGTTTGGCTACCCGGGGCTGATTGACAAACTGGAGTGGATTCTCATTGGGTTCATGTGGCTGACCGTTCTCCTGCTGCGGCCGCGGGGAATAATCCCGGAGCGTCGATACAAGTCGGGTATCGACGCCGCACCACGTGGTCAGGGCAATGTCAGTCGCGTATAGCAAGGTCACCGAGTGGCGCCGGGGCAGCCCGACCGTCGTTAGCGGCGCGTTGCTTGACGTCGCCGATGTCCGTGTGCGCTACGGCGGCGTGGAGGCCGTCGGCGGCGCGTCGCTGCGGATCGTCGAGCCGCAGGTCGTCGGGCTGATCGGCCCGAACGGCGCGGGCAAATCCTCGTTGCTGGCTGCGATCGGCGGCCAGGCCCCGATCGCAGCGGGAACGGTGACGCTCGGCGAGCACGACGTGACAAAGCTGCCCGCACACAAGCGGGCGCGGCTGGGGATCGTGCGGACGTTCCAGACAGCCAGCGTCTTCGATCGCCTGACGGTGTTCGAGAACCTGCTCGTCGCCGGCGTCGGTTACCCGGGAGCCGCGCTGGGCCGTGCTGTGACCGGGGGTGCGCGCGCGAAGGCCGCAGCGGACGCGGCGAGGGCTGACGCCGTGCGCGTGCTCGACGAACTGGACCTGCGGTCGATGAGCGACAACTACGGCTCGGAGCTGAGCGGCGGGCAGCGTCGCCTGGTCGAGATCGCCCGCTGCTTGATGTGCGCGCCGAAGTTGCTGCTGCTCGATGAGCCGATGGTCGGCGTGGCTCCGCACCTCGTGCGCCGGATCGGTGAGACCTGCCTGCGGATCCGCGAGTCCGGCGTCGCGATCATCATCGTCGAGCACGCGCTGGAGGTCATCGAGGCGTTCTGCGACCGCGTTGTCGTGATGGCGGCGAGCGAGGTCATCGACGACGGCAAGTACGACGATGTGATGCGAAACGGATCGGTCAGGGACGCCTACCTTGCGTAGCCTGCCCAGCGGCGCGGTGCCCGCCCGGATCGCGACCGTAACGGCCTGCGAGGGAAAGGAAAGCGACTAACGTGGGGACCAGCGGCGAAACACGCGTGGCAGAGCCCGGGAGCGGCGCACTCCTGCAGCTCGTCGGCGTGTCCTGTGGCTACCGCGGCGTCCCGGTCGTGCAGAACGCGTCGCTGGCGGTCCGCGCCGGCGAGATCGCCCTGGTCGTCGGCCCGAACGGCGCCGGCAAGAGCACGCTCGTCAAGGCGGTGATCGGCGAGCTGCCGCTGCTGGACGGATCGATCACCTTCGACGGAACGGACGTCAGCGGCTGGAGCGAGGAACGGCGTTCGGTGGGCGGCCTCGGCTACGTGCCGCAGACGCGCGACGTGTTCCCGACGCTGACGGTCGTCGAGAACCTCGAGGTGGGTGCCTACCGGCTCAGGTCACGCGAGGCCAAGCGCGCGATCGCCGAGATGCTCGAGCGGTTCCCGCAGCTCGCCCGCCTGCGACATCGCAAGGCCCGGCAGCTGAGCGGCGGGGAGCGCAAGCTGCTCGCGATCGCACGCGGCCTGATCGCAAACCCGAAGCTGCTGATACTCGACGAACCGACGGCGAACCTTGCACCCCAGATCGCCAGGCTCGTGCTCGAAGACGTGGTCGTGAACCTCGCCGCGACCGGCCACGGCATCCTGCTCGTCGAGCAGCGCGTTGCGCTCGCCTCGCGTGTGGCGGCGCAGGTGACGGTCCTCGTCGACGGCAAGGTGCACTACGCCGCGTCGGGAGAGGAGTTCCGCGCGCTCCCGGATGTTGGAGCGATCTTCTTCGGGTCAGAGGCGAACCCGGACAGCGAGGCCATCCGGACCGCCTAGGTTATGTAAACACAGAGGAGGAGTGAGGAAATGATTCGTACAAGACGTCGGCTGAGCGCAATCGGCGCGGTGGCGGCCGGGGCGCTCGTTCTGGGGGCCTACGCGGCAAGCGGATCCGCCGCCCAGCCCGCGCATGCCGCGAAGGGAACGGTCACCTTCGCCCAGCTCAACGACTTCACGGGCGTCGGCTCGGCTGTCGTGCCCTACCAGAACGCGTCACAGCTCTCGGCGCTCTATGACATCAACGCAGCCGGCGGGATCCTGGGTGACACGGCCCAGGACGCCACGATCGACACGAAGAGCGATCCGGCGGACGGCGTGCTGGCGCTGAACCGGGCGCTCGCGGTATCGAAGATCTCGGTGGTGTCGGGCCCGAGCACGATTCAGGCAGCGGCTCTGGTGCCGATCCTTCAGAGGGCGAAGATCATCACGCTGTGCGGGTGCGGCAACCCGGAGTTCGACCGCAGCACCGATCCGTACTTCTGGCGCTTCTTCCCGCCGGACCCGGTCGGCGGAGAGACCATGGCGATCTACGCGAAGCAGTTGCATTACACGCGGGTCGCGGCGGTGTTCGGAACCGACACAGGGTCCCAGGGCGATCTGCCCGGCGTGCTGGACGGAGTGAAGGCGGCGAAGCTTGACCTGGCTGCGAACATCGGGCTGACGCCGGACCAGACCTCCTACCGCACGCAGGTCGAACAGCTGATCGCGGCCAAGCCCCAGGTCATCTTCACGGAGACCGACGGTCCGACCGCGGCCACGTTCTTCGGAGAGTTGAAGCAGCTCGGGACGGTGCCGCAGATATTCGGCACCAACGCGACCCTGCAGACGCCGTACCTCAAGGCGCTGTCGACGGCGATCGGGGCGGCCGACCTGGCGAAGGACTACCAGGTGCAGGCGACCGCGCCGTCCCCGGTTGGATCGCCGGCGGCGAAGGCGGCGGCGGACGCCTATAACAACGGCATCCGTCACGTCGCGACCCACCTCCCGTCACCTGTCGGGCAGTGGCTCAACAACTCCTTCGTCGAGTCGAACTACGACTCGGTGATCCTGACCGCACTCGCGATGAACGCCGCGAAGTCGACGAACCCCACGGCGGCCGATCCCTGGATCGGCAAGATCGCGGCGCCAGGAGCGGGCAAGACGGTGGTCTACACCTACCCGCAGGGAGTCGCGGCGCTGAAGGCCGGCAAGCAGATCCAATACGTCGGCGCCTCCGGGCCGATCAAGTTCGACCAGTGGCACAACTCGTTCGGCGACCAGGCAATGGACAAGGTCACCCCGGGCGGCGCTGTCGTCTCGGCGAAGATCTTCCCGGCGTCGGAGATCCAGAAGCTGGGCTGAGCACGATTCGCATCCGCCACGCGGTCCGATCACACACGCGGGTGTGATCGGACCGGTGGGGTCGCTTGGAGCGCCGCTGCTCCAGGCGGCCCGGCGGGTGTGGCGCCGTGACGCCGCGGCGCGAGCGCGCGCAGGCGGACGGCGCCGCTCAGACGAGGTGCGCGTCGAAGAAGGCGAGCGCCCGCCGCCAGGCGTCAGCGGCGGCCTCGGCGTTGTAGACGGCCGGCCGATCGTCACAGTTGAAGCCGTGCTCGGCGTCGGCGTAGCGGACGATCTCGGTCTCGACGGGGGCCCTCGACGCGGCGATCCGCAGCGCCTCGACGTCATCGACCGCGATTCCGCTGTCGCGATCGCCGTAGGCACCGAACCAGGGCGTCTTCAACGAGGGCGCGAGCTCGATCAGGCTCGGCAGGCCGAAGCGGCCCTCCTTGACGCCGCCCCCGTAGAAGCTGACCGCGGCGCCGAGTTCGTGCTCGGTGCCGGCGAACAGAGAGACCGCGCCACCCATGCAGAACCCGATGATGCCGCGCCGCGTTCCGCTGAATCCGGCCGAGACGAGGTGGTCGAACGCCGCCGCGAGGTCCGCCGTCAGCCCCTCGCGGCCCAGAGCTCCCATCACCTGTCTGATCTGCGAGAAGTCCGTGTCGTAGGCAAAAACCGGCGATCCCTGACGGTGGAACAGGGCCGGCGCGATCGCCGTCCAGCCCGCCGCCGCGAGCCGCTCGCAGATGCGCTCGATGTGGCGGGTGACGCCGAACGCTTCCTGGATGACGACGACCCCGCCACGCGCCATCCCGTCCGGCGTCGCCGCGTAGGCCGGCATCGCGCCGTCGTGCGTGTCGAGCTCGAGGTTTCGTGTGCCGATCGTCATCGCCGCTGCGCCGCTGTGGTAATCGCGAGGCGGCCGCTGGGCCGGTCGCCGGGGAGCACGATACTCGCCGGCCCCCGGCCGTGTCCACGACCGAGCCGGGCGAGCTGCATAATCTCCGCTCGATGAGCGACGAATTGCGCGCGCAGGTCGCCCTCGGCTGCCGGATCCTCCAGCTCGAGGATCAGGGCGACTTCGTCTGGGGTCACGTATCGGCACGCGATCCGCAGGGCCGCGGCGTCTGGATGAAACCATCGTCGTTCGGCTTTGAGGAGATCACCCCCGACCACGTGATCCTCGTCTCCTGGGACGGAGAGCTGCTCGAGGGCGAGCACCGCCGTCACACCGAGTACCCGATCCACACCGAGCTGATGCGCGCTCGCCCGGACGTCCACTGCGTCGTCCATACGCATGCGCCGTGGTCGGTCGCCTTCGCATCGACGCAGGCGCCGCTGCGCCCGATCTCGCACGAGCCGACGCTGTTCGTGCCCCCCGACATCGCCCGCTTCACCGGTACCGGCGACCTGATCCGATCGCCTGAGCTCGGCAGAGATCTGGCGTCGGCCGTGGGCGAGCGCAACGCCGCGCTGATGGTCAACCACGGAGTCGTCACCTGCGGTTCCGACGTCGTCACGGGGGTGATGACGGCGGTGCTCTTGGAGCGTGCCTGCCGCACGAACATGCGCGCGCTGTCGGCCGGCGGTCCGAGGACCTGGTCGAGCGATGACGAGTCGCTGGCGAAGCGGGCTCGTTGCTACAGCCCGCAGCTGCTGCGCTCGGCGTGGGACTACCTGGTCCGGCGCGTCGACGCTACGCCGTAGAGCTCAGTTCTCGCTCGGGTCGCCATCGCTAGCGCGGATCGCGGCGTCCTCGGCACGGACCATCGCCGCCTCGGCGCGGATCAGCGCCGTGTCGGCGCGCTCGCGGGCGGCCCGGGCGCGCCGGATCGCCTCGCGGTGGATCGCGCTTGCGTTTGCCGGCTGCGGCTGCTCGCTCGTCGGAAGGTTGAGCCTCAGCCGGGTTTCGTCGAGTGCCCGCTGCTGCTTGTCGCGCCCCACCTGGGCGTGGTCGAGGCCCCGCTGGCTGATGTCGCGATTGCGCTGCTGGCGATCGATCCGAGCCTGGCGGTCGTCAAGGATGCGGTCCTCGCCGACGGCTCCGCTCGTGGTGTCGCCGCGCTCGTCGTCGTGGCTGAGCTGCTCCTGATCGATGCGCGACTGATCGCGGTCGCCCACGAGCTGCTCGCGGTCGCCGATCGCCTGCTCCAGCTCGCTCAGGCTCTGTTCCTTGGCGAGCTCTCGCGGGCGCGCCGGCGAGTCATGGTTGCGCGGCATATGCGGCTCCTTGTCGTTGGCCGTGGACGTCCCAGAGCTCCGAGAGCGGCACCGGTCGGCCGATCCAGAAGCCCTGTGCGTAATCGACTCCCATCCGGCGAAGCTCATCCATCGTCGCCTGGTCCTCGACGCCTTCGGCGATCGTCTCGATCTCGAACTGGCGCGCGACGCCGACGATCGCCTGCACGACGAGGCGGTCCTCCTCGTTGCGCAGGAGATTCCGCACGAACTGGATATCGATCTTGAGGTAGTCGACGTGCAGCTGGCGCAGGTAGGTGAAGCTGCCATGGCCGACGCCAAAGTCGTCCAGGGCGAACGCGCAACCAAGGTCGCGCAGGCGCTTCGCGAACGTCCGCGCCGCGTCGAGGTTGTCGGCCACCGCTGTCTCGGTGATCTCGAAGACGAGATTCTGCGGCGGTGCTCCGCTGGCGACGATCGCCTGCTCGATCCGGTCGATCTGCTGGGGGTCGGAGACCGTCTTGGCCGAGACGTTCACTGCGAGGCGATGGCCGACCGCCGCGAGCTCGATCGCGCGATCGAGCACCCATTCGTCGATCAGGTGGACCATCCCGAAACGCTCCGCTGCGGGTAGGAACTCCGCGGGCGCCACGAGGTCCTCGCCGCCTCGATCCTTGAGCATGCGGATCAGCAGCTCGACCTTTGTCGGCTGCATCGCGGAGAGACTCACGATCGGCTGCCCGTGGAGGACGAAGCGGCTCTGAGCAAGTGCCGAGTAGATCAGCCCGGCGCACTGAAGTCGGTCATGCTTGACGCTCTCCTCCTGGCGACGGTCGGTGACGTCGGTCGACGAGACGCAGACCGCATGGATCTCGCCACTGTCATCGAGCAGCGGGAACCTCGTCGTCAGGAACACCCGCTCGTGACCGTCACGCAGGACCGTCTCCTCCTCCTGGAGCGTCTGCCCGCCCATCACCAGGTGGTCGGCGGCGTGGATCCCGTCGAGCGCGGACGCCGGCAGGACGCTCTGGTCGCTGCGACCGATGATCCAGTCGCTGCTCACGCCGAAGAACCGCTCGAACTCGCGATTGACGAGCTGATAGCGGTGGTCGCGGCCCTTGACCGAGATCAGCGACGGCGTGTTGTCGATCACCGAGTGCAGCCGCCGCTCGCTCTCGCGGAGCTTCTCCTCAGCTGCGCGGCGCTCGCTGACGTCCTGAAGGTGGGAGACGAAGTACAGCGCGTTCCCGGCATCGTCGCGGATCACCTCGCCGCGCACGCGCGCCCAGAGGATCGAACCGTCCTTGCGCACGTAGCGCTTCTCGCGCTCATGGCTGTCAGGGCCGCCGGCGATCGCGGCGGCCATGAACGCGCGGTCCTCGGCGACGTCGTCGGGATGCGTGAAGTCGCAAAAGCCCGCGTCGACAAGGTCGTCGCGCTGATACCCGAGGATGCGGCAGTAGGCGTCGTTGATCCGCAACCACCGGCCGTCGAGGCCGACCACGCTCATCCCGCTCGGGGAGCGGTCAAAGGCCGAGCGCAGGAGCTCCTCGGAGGCCCGCGCAGACTCCGCCGAGGAGCCGGCGGGCACGATGGAGCGGGTCCTCACCATGGGTGACCTTCCCGAACGCGAGCCGCCGACGGCGGCGTCCAACGGTCTTGTGGGCTCGTCGGGCCTGCCCGAGTTGTATCTCCCCTATCGGCGCGGCGCCGCAGCCGCTTGAAGAGGAGCGCCCGATGCGGACGGAGCAGCGCATCGACACGCCCGCCGGCCGGCGTCGGGATAAAGCTCATTATCTCGATTGGCATTCTGTAGAATAGGCTCCCGTATCCGACGACCGAGGTCCCAGATGAGCACAACAGACGAGCTGCTGCGCAGCGCAGAGGCCTACGCGGCGAAGTTCTCACAGGGGAGCCTTCCGCTGCCCCCCGGCCGGAAGGTCGCCGTGCTGGCCTGCATGGACGCGCGGCTGAACCCCTACGGCCTGCTCGGCCTGAAGGAGGGCGACGCGCATGTCATCCGCAACGCGGGCGGAGTCGTCACCGACGACGAGATTCGCTCGCTCGCGATCTCCCAGCGACTGCTCGGCACCGAGGAGATCGTTCTGATCCACCACACCGACTGCGGCATGCTCACCTTCACCGACGGCGACTTCAAGCGGTCGGTCCAAGACGACGTGGGTATCAAGCCGGAATGGGCAGCCGAAGCGTTCAGCGACCTGGACGAGGATGTCCGCCAGTCGATCGCCCGGATCAGGGCGAGCCCGTTCATCCCGCGCAAGGAGTCGGTCCGCGGCTTCGGCTACGACGTCGAGACCGGTGCGCTGCGCGAGATCGACGCGCTGCGATGACGTGATCCACGGGTGCGTGGCCGATGCCCGGGACTCGAGCGCCGGCCGAGACCCGGCCGGCGCCGGCGAGCGACGCTGGCCGCGGCTGCCCTCGATCGCTAGATTGTCGGCGTCAGTTGGGCAGCCATCGGCCGGTACTGCCGGTGAGGGCCGACCCCACGAACGCCGACTGCCGCGACCCGCGGCGCATCCCCATCCCAGCGGCGCAGTTCTCAGATCAAGGAGACGAGAAACCAGATGGCTCTACAGATTGGCGCTACCGCCCCGGACTTTGAGGCCGAGACCACGGAAGGCCCGATCCGGTTCCACGACTGGATCGGCGATTCCTGGGCCGTGCTGTTCTCGCACCCGCGCAACTTCACCCCCGTGTGCACCACCGAGCTCGGCTACATGGCGTCGATCAAGCCCGAG
>Ga0182024_10008757_pt1 | contig 21173 bp, 22 predicted proteins | sample P32metaG_FD_120480 | JGI IMG/M metagenome (GOLD analysis project Ga0182024, IMG submission 120480) | Permafrost microbial communities from Stordalen Mire, Sweden - P3-2 metaG (Illumina Assembly) | ecosystem: Environmental > Terrestrial > Soil > Wetlands > Permafrost | place: Sweden: Stordalen...
CTTCAAAATACGCCATTCAGCTTCCGTCAGATCGCCGCGACTCAAAACTGCGCCCTCCCGAATCCGCAGTCTTGAATCAATTCGCGATTCAGCCGTCAATCATTTTGTCCACACGGCCTAGTCCAAATCGCATTTCTGGTGCTCCTTCGCTGCCTTAGTAAGAAGTTCAAGAGATTCCGCGAATACCCGTTGACTCACACGCGATCTCAAACAAACACGATTTGCTCTCCCAAGATTTTCGACACAATCATCACTCAGTTTACCTCGTTCTCGCACGAGTAAGGGAACAAGCACGTTGCCCTTTCTTGCCACAATACATTCATAAATTTCTCCAGGACCTTCACCGATGTAATAGTAGTGCAGGCGAACAAGCAGCTGCAGAGCCTCTTCTGAATTGTCGGCGTCGAAGGTCAGAAGCATTCGTTCTTCCAACCCGACCGCCCGTTCGTAAAGCGACGAATCGGTCACTAACCGGCGTTCTTCGGACAGCCGGGCAAGAAAGACGATCGCATCGAAGCTAAGCTGCGCGTCAGGATTTTTGTCTACACTAGGCGGGACCGTTGCGTCCGTCCGGGACGCAGCCAGCAAAACACTTATGCTTGCTACGCAAACGAACAAAAGTCGGTTGAGGGTCATCGGACCACCGTGAGTGTATTGTTGCTTTCAAGGTCCATGCCATTGTTGAACATGTCTCTGGTTGAGTTGTCCGTCGCAGCAATGCGGCCCTTTGAACATTTTGTTGGATCACTACAACCTTGGGACTCAAAACCTCCGCGACCATTCATGTCAGTTGTGGATCACACAGATCGGGGTCAGAGTTGCATCTTTGTTAGATTTGCGTCAAGAACATCCCGCGATCCGGAAGCGTGTTGGCGTGGACAGGCACAGACGGTACTTTCTCAGGGACCACTCAAGCGCCGTGTCACGCCGCTGCCGCCGGGACCGCGGCCCAAATCCAGCGCCGACTACCGCCAGCTTGCGCTATTGTGAGATGCAGTCCCGACTCTGACCCCGAACTTCGAGATAGGCTGATGGCCGAAGTCACCCCCTCAGAACTCAAGCTGGCCGTCGAACGGACCCACGGCGGCACGGCTACCTATGTCCAGTCGGTGCCCGTGAAAGAAACGGACGGCGGCCAGACGGTATGAGGGGCATGTTCGGAGTTTTTGATCTGGCGCGGCACCCGCAGGCGACACGGGCCAATGCGTGGTCATCGCCCATCGAGGGGAGCGAGAATCGCCGGTTTCATGCCGTCCTGCACATGGGCGGCACTAAGAGCCCAGCGGACGCCGTAAGGGCAACTATCGTGGCAGAAGCGAGGGCGAAATGAGCGCGCCATGGTTCCGATACAAGCCAATTGGCTACCTACACTATGCGCCTCGCATTTATTGGCCGTGCAGCTGGCAGGGATGGGTCGTCTATCTTGGACTTGGCGCTGCATGGCTAGTCGGCGGAAACACGATTTCGATTTTGATGTTCCCACAAAATAAGAAAGCTGGCTGGTCGGCCATCGTGGCCCTAATGGCCGTGGTTACTACCGTCTTCTACGTCGTTGCGAGGCGCACCGCATGGCGAGCCGAGAAGCACGAGCGCGCTGAAAATTCACATTAGGACACTACCCGCCCACGCGCTGGGTGCGGCCGATTCTCTCTTGACGGTTCACCGCCTTTATCGCGCGCTGGGCCGCAAGGCCGATGAGCGGCAGAGGGAGTACCGCCTGCGCTTTCGCGTCCCTCTCGAAACGAGCTTTATGGAGGCGCTGCGCTACGCCACCAATGGCGGTTGGGCGATGGGCGACGGGTGCTTCCGAAGCGAAATCGCCAAGGCACTCAAGCGCCGTGTCACGCCGCTGCCGCCGGGACCGCGGTCCAAATCCAGCGCCGACAACCGCCAGATTGCGCTACTGTGAGATGCAGTTCCTACTCTGACCCCGAACTTCGGCAATCGCGCGTCCCTACCGCGATCCCCGAACTCACTCACCGAACTTACTGGATGTTGCCGGATGCGTCGCCGCCGTGGGAAAGGTTCTCGATGACGTTGCTGCCACTGGCCGCGTTGATCGAGGAAACATACTGGTGGATTACGCCTTGGTTGCGTCATTTGCGCGGAAATCGCAATTCCTTGGGTGTCAAGTCAGGATATTGATCGTAAATTGGCTGTAGTATCTCCACGAAAATCTCGCCCATGAATTTCCCCGCAACGCGCCTGTAGCTTTGAAACTCTTCTTGCGTTGAGCTGTTCATAACTTCGCGTATTGAATCGTCAATCTCGCGTGTGACACTGCGAAGGATTGAATTCACCTTTTCCGCCACCGTGCGTTCCATATACATCTCCAGCTTGGTTTCATGCAACCGAGCAATTTGAACGAGTAGGAGCGCGAGATCGCGGAAGCGACTGGGTGCCCTGCCCATAGTGACGGTTCATCGTGATATGGCACTGGTCGCAGTTCAATCGCGTTCCGTACTATCGCTCCGATTCTGACGAGACGGTGAGTCGCTCTCCCAATCCCAGTACAGTTGGACAATTGCCGGGTCTTTTGACGATTTGGCGAAGTCCATGGGAGTCATGCCCAAATCGTCGACCGCATCGGGTGAAGCCCCATGTTCGAGAAGGTACCTCGCAATCTCCGCGGCATGCTGGATAATCGCTTCATGCAGCGGTGTCTCGCCGTGCCACATTATCGCGTTTACGTCCGCGCCGGCAGCGATGAGCATTTTTACGGCCGTCAAATCCTTCCAGGTTATGACGACGCTCAGAGGTGTCTCACCGGCCGCGTTCCGATAATTGGGCTCTGTCACCCTGTCAGCCTCAAATCCAAACGTCGCAGTGTTACCGACGAGGGCGAGAAGGGATTTCAGGTCCGTGTAGCGCCTTTGCGTTGTCACGTTCAAGGCGATCCAACTTGCGATTCAACTCCGCCGGAATCCGCTCTAGTCACTTCAAACCAGTCGAATAGTCGAAGTTTGGTCAGGTTGGAAATCCCGTTTTCCCTTCGTCATCTGGAAGCCAGGAGATTGGAATATTCTCCGATCTCGCAAGGTAGGCGAGATCAATCCCAATCTTTTTCAGCGCCAATTGCAGCGCCTGAACGGCATCCAACCCATATGCACAACTCTCACGTTTCCGTTCCTTGTGCTCGACCTCAATCAAATAAGGACAATAGAGGTCTGAACCATTTTCAGAACGTTGAGGCTTCCCAATAACGACATGCACTTCCCTGTCGCCCATAACGAGTTTTCGTTTGGCAATTGGCTGAGCTACATTGGGGAGCTTTTTCATTACCATAGAACTAGAATTCAGTCCGGACTCTGACCCCGAACTTCGACCCCGAACTTCGGGCCGCCTCATCATTAACCAGGCGCCACCTTGGGAGCTTTCCCGCCACACATCGGACAGTGCCGCAGCACAATATAATTTTTCTCCACTTCGCCAGGTGGCTGACAGTAAAATCGATACTCTTTGGTCGGACCGTCGAATTCGACTGAGAACTCGATGCTAGCGCAAAATTTCTGAAGTGCACCACAGGTGCATGAAATCTGCGTTACCGAAGGCCATAATTTATCGGTCATCTGGGACCTCTCCACAAAAGTGATATCGACCGCCCATCGCCACGATTGCTCGATCTCACGCTGGAACTCCAAATAGAGGGAAGCACAGATCGGGGTCGGAGTTGCATCTTGTGGCTCGATCCCGCGCTCGCAGCGCCTTCCCCATTTCATCCACTTGTTGCTCAGTTTTCTTCATCGCCATGTTGGCGATTGGCGGATTATTGAATGGGCCGGAAGAACGCGCCGGCACGGGGGACGCGGGGACGGTACGGTTGACGGCCAACCCGATCCGGTTATAGTGGACAACCGAAGGATGCGGGAGGGCGGCGTGAAGGCCACCGGGCTTCTATGTGCCTCCACATTCGAGGAAGATCGGGAAGCCAATGGTCGTCATTGGGGTTCGCACGGGTGCCGGAGCAGAGAGGCCGAAAATGGGGGGCGAACAAAACCGGTCTTCTCCGGCCGAAAAAGGGTCTCAGGGGCGTTCTCAGGCTCACTCGCAAAAAGTGACTTGCGCGAACATTTTTTGACTGCAACTTTTGCGTGTAAATACCGACCCGCCCCCCTGCGCCAGGTTCATTGCGCGGCCAGCGGCACGACCGGCACCATGGCCGCGCGGAACTCCTTGAGCGCGGCGACGGCACCCACGATGTGATAGAGCGAGCTGGCGGGTGAGGGCTCCTCGACGAAGCGGTTGGTCGGCGTGAGCTTGTCGCGCCACAATCCGCGTGTCGGCACGTCGAGATACCTCCACAGCACCTCCGCGGCGCTCTGCGCGTGCGCGAGATACGAATCCTGCCCATTCCCGGCCAGAATGAGTGCCGCCTTCAGCCGTTCCGTCTGAGGCCACAGCCGCGCGCGGCTGGAGCGGATCGTCATGTCCTCGTTCATTGCATCCACTGCGACGCCGCGCACGCGATCTATCCCGCGCGCGCCCGCCTCGAAGAGCCGCCGCGCGGCAATTTCCGCCGCGGGCTTCCCGCGCCGCCGCGCCCAGCGCGCGAGCAGCCACGCCCATTCGAACTGATGGCCCGGTTCCACAAGACGACCGATCTCGCCCAGCGCCGGCTCCCAGCGCGCCGTGAAATGTTCCCGCAGGAAGCCCTCCTCCGGATCGATGAAACGTGCGAGGCAAAGGGCGACGATCTCGTCGGCGAGCGTTTCCCATTTCTCGCCGCCGCCTGCTTCCGACCAGGCAAGCGCCGCTTCGAGCAAATGCATATGGGGGTTCGACTGGAACGCGCTGGAGGATGTTTCGCGGAAGCCGCCCGCATCGTGGCGCATCGACGTGCGAATCGCGGCCAGCAGCTTTTGGGCTTCCTCTGCAAATTCAGCCGACGCACCCGGCAGGGCATGAAGCGACGCCATGGCGAGGAGGGCGAAGGCCTGATCGTACAGCGCGGCGGTGTCGTCGGACGGGCGGCCCTGCGCATCCACCGCGCCGCGGAAGAGACCGTCGCTGCGGAGGTAATGCGTGCGGAAGTACCGCAGGGCATGAAGCGCGGCTTCCCGCGCCGGGCCGCGCCAGCCGAGCGTGTGAGCTTGCGCGTACACGAAGGCCTGGCGCGCCTGGACGCGCGCGCGGCGGACGCTTGGCACCGGCCTGCCTTCCAAATCGAGGAGTTCGTGAAAGCCGCCGGTCTCGTGATCGGCACCGAGCGTCCACCAGAGGGGCAGGGCGGCCGTGTGCAGCCAATGCTCGCAGCGCACCGCCCATTCGGCGAGAGAGGCACTCGGTGGCGCGGCGTCGCCGGCGGATCGTCCGTCTACGGACAATTTTTCCACCACGCTCTTGACGGATTGACTGGCGGAAAGATCGCAGACCAGGAAGCCCGTGGGCTCCGCGATGACGGCAAGGTCCTTCGCGCCCACCACCGCGACGGTGACGCCGGTTTCGTTGCGCACGAAGCAGCGCTCGGCATCGATCAGCATGCAGTCACCGCTTGTGGAATTGCCGCGCGCGTCCTTCGCGCAGGCCTCGTGCACGGTGTTCCAGGCACCCAGATCCGACCAATGGAAATCGACCGGCAACACGGCGGCGAGGCCGGTCTTCTCCATCACCGCGTAGTCCACGGAGATTTTTGGCGCCGAGGCGAAGCTGGCGGCGAGGCGCAGGGTGTGGCCGTCGCGTTCGGCGTCGCGCACCGATCTTTTCGCGGCGTCCGCGACGAGGGGCGCGTGGCGGTCGAGCTCGTTCAGCATTGTATCGACTGCGAAGATGAAATTGCCGCTGTTCCACAGATAGCCGGCTTCGAGATAGGAAACGGCTTTCGCAAGGTCCGGCTTTTCGACGAATGCCGCGACGGGCAACACGGCGGCATCGGGTCCCGGTCCGGGCCGGATGTAACCATAGGCCGTCGAGGGATGGCTCGCCCGCACACCCAGCGTGACGATCATTCCCGCCTGCGCGGCTTCCGCCGCTGCGAGCACCGCGTCGCGGAAAGCGGCGTCGTCGGGAATGTAGTGGTCGGACGCCACCACGACGGCGATCGCGTCGGGATCCTCCAGGGCAATCGCAGCGGCCGCAGCCGCGATGGCGGGCGCCGAATCGCGCACACAGGGCTCGAGCAGGATAAGCGCCGCGACGCCGATCTCCGCCAACTGGGTTTCGATGGCCTCGGCGTGCTGGATGTTGCCGACGATGACGGGACGGCCGGATGCGAGCGCCGCCACGCGGAGCACCGCTTGCTGGAACATCGAGCGGGCTCCGGTCAGCCGCAGGAATTGCTTGGGGCGCGCCTGCTGGGAAGCCGGCCACAGCCGCGTACCGGCGCCGCCGCACATGACGACAGGAAAAATCCGTCTCACCGACATGAGCGCAACCTGCCGCTCGCCTGCTGAAGCTTACGCATCGATTCGCGAAACCGCCCGACAACTGGCCCTGATGCCCCATCCGGCCGCAGCCGGGGCTCGCCGCGACTATTCGCCGACTGTCGCGCCGCCCGCAAGCCGAAACGCCAGAATTTGGTAAAACCAATATAAATCAATAGCTTATGCGCTTGCATCTGAAAAAGGAGGTTCCGGGCCCAGCGAAGAGCGGTGTGAATTTCGCGCGAACCTCGCCATTCGTTCGTGCTAGGTTGCACAAACGTCGCGCGGGCGCGCGGCCGCTCCGCTGTTTCATAGAAAGATTCGACATGGCCGATCCGACCGAACGCCGCGAAGCGGTGCGCCGCAATGCACAAAGTCATTTCACCCACACCGAGCGCCGCGACGAATTGGTACGCCAGGAAATCGAGAAAGAGCGCGCCGCAGTAGACGCAAAGACGGCAAAGTTGAAGGCTTTGCGGCTGGCCAGGGAGGCCACCGAAAAAGCGGAAGCCGAGAAGGTTGCCGCCGAACGCGCCAAGGCAGGCGCCGCGCCCAAAACTCCCGCCCGTCGCAAGCGCGCCACCGCCCGCACGGCTTGAAGCGGCATCCTTCGCGGTTTGTTCATGTGAGGCCGACGGACTGTATGATCCTGTCGGTCCGAACGAGGTGAGACGGAGGCCTGCGCAGATTGCGAATGAACCGATCCAATGGGCTCTTCCCCGCGCAGGCAGTGAAAAAATCAAAAAAAGATTGGCGGAAGGCGCGCGCTCGGCGGTAGGCTGAGCGCTTGAAACAGGGGACGCGGCGGTCGCCGCGGTCCCGTCACAGGGGCGTGACGGGGGATCATCACGCTTCGTGTGCTCGCGGCTGGGGGCTTGAGCCATGACGCATGACATCGCCGAATTTCCGTCTTCCGCGCGCTTTCCCGGGTGCACCGGGCGAGAGACACCACAGCGCACCGCCCGGCGATGGCTTCTTGGTGGCGTAAGCTTGTTCCTCGCGGGCGTAAGCGGTCCGGCGCGGTCGGACGATCAGAGCCAGGTCGAAACGGTCGTCGTAACCGGCACGCTCCTGCACGAGAGCGAGACGCCTTCGCCCGTCACACTCATCTCGCGCGAGCAGATCGACAACAGCAGCCTGACGACCCTGACCGACGTCGTGCGGTCGGTCACCTCCGACAACAGCGGCACGATTCCAACGGCCTTTACCGGCGGTTTCGCCGCAGGAGGAGCGGGCGTTGCCTTGCGCGGCCTGACGGTCAATTCGACGCTGGTGCTGATCGACGGGCTGAGAACGACCAACTATGCGCTGGCAGATGACGGGGAGCGCGGCTTCGTAGATCTCAATACCATCCCGCTCGATGCTGTCGATCACGTCGAAGTCCTCAAGGACGGTGCGTCGTCGATTTACGGCTCGGATGCGATCGCCGGCGTCGTCAATATCATTCTCAAGACCAGTTTCCAGGGCGAAGCCGGCGAAGCCGAGTTCGGTACGTCGCAGCATGGCGGTGGCACGATGGGGCGGGCCACGGCGATGTTCGGCACGGGGGATCCGTCGGTCGACCATTACAACGCCTATGTCAATTTCGAATACGAAGTCGACGAGCCCATCACTGTCGGACAGCGGGGCTTTCCGTTCAACACGAACAATCTGACCTCTCTCGGCGGGCTCGATCTGAACGGCGGCCAGCCCAGCCTCGATTCGGGCTCCATCTACGGTTCGGTCACGCCGGCCATGCTGACCAATCCCAACGACGTGACGACAGGCGTCGCGCTCCGGGGGGCGGTGTCGCAGCCTTTGCAACCTTGCGGCCCCAAAGCGAAACTCAGCACCGATTCCAGCGGCAACGTGTATTGCGAACAGAACCTTACCTTGTACGCCGACGACCAGCCCTATGAGAGCCGGTTTGGAGTCTATTCGCGCTTCACCGTCTACCCGAATGCGCACACGACCGCCTACCTCGACGCCAGTTATTTTCAGAACGATGTTGCGGCGAGCGGCGCTCCTTCGCAAATTCAGAACGGAACCCCGAACAACACCAACAACATCGCCCTTCCCGCAACCCTGCCCGACGGAAGGCTGAACCCCAACGATCCGTTTGCCTCGATGGGGGAGGCGGCCCTCATCAACTACGCATTCGGCGATATTCCTTCGAACACCTACGAGAACAACCATGTCGTTCGCGTCGTGGCCGGCATCCGGGGATCCCTTTGGGACTGGGACTACGATACCGATTTCGTGGCGGCGCACAGCTGGCTCGATTCCACCCTGACCGGCTTTGTCGACTACCAGCAACTTCTCTCGGATGTCGTGAACGGGACCTACAATTTCATCGACCCGTCGCAGAACAGTGCAGCGACGCGTGCGGCGCTTTCTCCCCCCGCGGACAAGACCTCGACCACCGACATGGATTCGGTCGATATGCGCGCGACGCGCGACCTTTTCAATCTCCCTGGCGGTCCGCTTGGCCTGGGGATCGGAGTCCAGGCACGATACGAAGCCACCGACGATCCCGATCTCAATCCAAATGAAATTTATCAGGGTCTCGGCGTGGCGCACACGATCGGTCATCACACTGTGGTCTCTGCCTATGGCGAGATGCTGGCGCCGGTGCTGCCCACGCTTGAAGTCGATCTCTCCGGCCGCTACGACCATTATTCCGATTTCGGAGGGAACTTTTCACCCAAAGTCGGGGCAAAATGGACGCCCATCGATCAGGTGACGCTACGCGGCACCTATTCGCAGGGTTTCCGCGCGCCCAGCTTTTCGGAGAATGGCTCCAGCGCGGCGGAGGGGTTTGTTACCTTTGCGCCGCCGCCGTCCTTTGTCGCCGCACACGGCAATGACGGCTATGTGCAGCCCTACTCCCTGGCGGAACTTTCGTCGGCCAATCCCAACGTGAAGCCCGAGACGTCGCAAAGCTTCACGCTGGGCAGCGTCCTTCAGCCGTTCGCCGATCACTCGGTCGTCGTTTCCGTGGATTATTACAACATCACGAAGAAGGAGGTGATTGCCCAGGCCGATCCGTCCGTTGCCCTCAACGATTATTTCGCCGGCATCCCGCTGCCGCCGAATTATTCCATCGTGTTCGACAACCCGGATCCCAAATTTCCCCATGCACCTTTGCGGCCGCTGATCGTGTCCTCGCCTTACATCAATGCGGATTCGCTGAAAACGGACGGCATCGACATCGACTTATCCCTTACCGCGCCTTTACCCGACGGCATTACCTATTCGGGCGAACTCAACGTCACCGATATCTTGGACTACACTTTCGCGTTCCCCGGATCGGCGCCGGTGAGCTATGTGGGATTGCAAAGCCCCTACATCCTGTCGTCCGGTGCAGGCACCCCGCGCTGGCGCGGCTCCCTGTCGAATTCGTTCACCTATCAGGCTCTGACGGTCACCGGGATCCTCTACTACACGAGCGGGTTGGGGGAGTACGGCGTGGACCTGAACGGGCCCGGCGTCGGCCCGGCCTTCTGCCTCTATCCGAACGCCCCGGACAATTGCCGGATGCCCGCATTCTGGGATTTCGACCTCACCGGCCGCTACAAGCTCAGCGACAAAATCGAAATTTTCGGTTCGATCAAGAATCTGTTCGATGCCGGCCCCCCTGTCGATCCGGCCGACTACGCCGCCGTCAACTACAATCCGACCTATTCGCAGGCCGGAATTATCGGGCGGTTCTTCGGCATCGGCGTGCGCATCTCCTATTGAACGCCGGACCGGCGACCCCCCTTTTCCCCCACGCGGGCGCCCGCCCAGCCGGGTCCGGGCCCGCCCGGTCGGCCAAGCCGCCTCTGGCATCCGGGCCGCATGCGTGGCAGAATCGCAGCCGCAAAGGGGAGGGCAATCCAATGGGCAGGATCAATCTTGGCCGCGTGATCGCTGGCGGCATCGTCGCGGGCGTCATCGTCGATATTTTCGAATTCGTGTTGAACGGGTGGTACCTGGCGGGGCAGTGGGCCGCGGTGATGGCGTCGCTCGGGCGGCCGGGCATCTCCACGAACGCCATCGTGGCGTTCAACATCATGGGGCTCGTCTACGGCCTTGCGGCCGTGTGGACCTATGCCGCAATCCGGCCGCGCTTCGGCGAGGGGCCGGGCACCGCGTTCATTGCGGCGCTCCTCATCTGGATCACGGGATACGTGCTGGCGGACGCGGCGCCTGCGGTCATGGGTCTCTTTCCGCTGTCTTTGACGGTCACGCAAATCGGAGTGGGTCTGGTGGAGATCGTTGTCGCCACACTTGTTGGAGCATGGCTCTACAAAGAAGAAGAATAGCACGGGCGGTTGAGCGTTTCCGCGCGTGCGATCACGGTAAGACATCGTCTATAGTGGACCGCGAGGCGGCCGTCGCCGGTCCGTCAGGAATCCGGTGCGTGCAAGAACAGGATTGCCATGCGTGGCTTCAAGGAAGTTGATTTCGGAGATCGCCTGAGTACGGCTGCCGCGGCAAAACGCGCGCAGCTCGAAAAAGTCCGGGCGAAAGCGCAGGAAACCAAAGAGGGCGCGGGCGAGCGACAGGCCGCCCGGCGCGCGGTCAGCGCCGAACAGAGTGCGAAATCGGCCGAACATAAAGCCGCCAAAGCGGCGATCGCGGCGCGCGAGGCCGAACTGCGCGCGTCCGAAGAAGCTAGGCGCGTGGAAGAGCTGAGGGCCGAAAAAGCGGCACGCGAGGCCGCGCTCGCCAAGAAGGCGGCCGACGATGCGGCCCGCGAAGTGAAACAAAAACAGGCGCGCGACACGCGCTATGCGGCGCGAAAGGCGCGTCAAAGATAGGCGCCCGCGCCAGGCGCGAGCGTCTGCCAACCTCTCAGGAGGAGGGGCTTTTTGCGGTCTGGCGCCGCAGAGCCTGAATCGCGTTCTCCAGGGCGTTCAGGAATTGCGAGCGGTCCCGCTTCCCGAATCCGGCGTGGTGGGTCTCGTGGCCGGTGACTTCGCGCAGATGGCGATTGAGATTGCGCATTGCGAGCGCCGTGCCGATCGTGTCCGGGGTGAAGGCTCTCCCCGTCGGCGCCAAGACGCGCGCCCCGTTTTCCAGGCAGCGCGCCGCCAGCGGGATGTCGGCGGTGATGGCGATGTCGCCCCGACAGATGTGCAAAGCGATCCAGTCGTCCGCAGCGTCCGCTCCGTTGGCGACGATGACGTTGTGCACGCGCGGATTCACGCCCGGCCGCATTCCGCTGTTGCTGACAATGTGAACGGTCAGCCCATGCCGTGCAGCGATGCGTTCCACCTCGCCCTTCACCGGACAGGCATCGCCGTCTACGAATATCTCCATCGAACGTCTATCGCCCCGCTGTTTCGAGCGCTCAAATCGGCGGAAAGCATTCTGCCAGTTCGTACAGCCACTGCTTCAGCCGATTCTGTGTTTCGGCAGGGGATTTTCCAAGGCGAACGATCACGAGATCGCGCTGCGGGACGATTAGGATGAATTGCCCTTCGAAACCGTTGGCCGAGAAGGAGCCCGGGCCGGCGAGGTCCAGCCACCAATGCGCTCCGTAGCGGCCGTGCTCGCCCGGCTGCTGGAAGGTCGCCGTGCGCGCGTAGTCCACCCAGCCGTCGGGCAGGATGCGCCGGCCGTCCCAGAGTCCGCCGCGCAGATAGAGAAGGCCGAAGCGCGCGAAATCCCGCGCCGTCGCAAAGCAGAAAGACGACCCGATGAAGGTGCCCGCTGCGTCGAATTTCGGCTGCGGGCTTGTCATGCCCAGCGGCTCGAACAGGCGCGTGCGCATGAAAGTCTCGAATGCGGCGCCACGCAGGGCCGCCACATCGGCGGCGATTCGCGCGACGATATTTGTCGTCCCGCTCGAATAGGCCCAGAAACTGCCGGGCGGTTGCGCGAGCGGGAACGACGCTGCGAAATGCCCAACATCCTCCCGGCCGTTGCCCCACAGCATTTCGATTACGTCGGAGGGTTGTTCTGGAATGTAGGATTCGATGAAGGCCAGCCCGCTCGACATGCGCAACAGCTGATCCACCGTGATCTCGCGCCGCGGATCTCGTGTCCCGCGCCATTCGCGAACGGGGGCAGGCGCATGGATATCGATCTTTCCCTCCCCTGCGAGAATTCCGATCAGAGCCTGCGTGATGCTCTTGGCCATGGACCAGGAAGGGCAAACCGAATTCGCATCGAATCCCGGCGCATAGCGCTCCAACACGAGCCGACCCTGCGCGATAGCCAGTAGCGCATGGGATTCTCCGAGCGTTCCTGCCGCACCGAAGGAAGAATCCAAAAGATGCGAGAGCCTGGGATGGCTTAAGCTGCGGGGCGCCTCGCGGACCCATTCGAGGGTCGGCCAGGGGACGGTATGGGGATGCGCCGGCAATGGAACGAGCGCGTTGCGCGCGCCTGATTCATTCACCTTGGGTCTCCGTTCCCCCCGCCGCCATAGCGGTAGCACCGCGCGAAAGCCGTCGTGCGCAATTTTTCTTAACGAAAAACAACGCTCCCCTGCCGGTTTTCTTTCTTTCGGAGGTCTTTGGCCATTTTGTATAACCCTTTGCGTATGGATTATCTTTTGTTAGGAAAGTGCCAATGCGCACATTTGGAAATGGGTGTTGAAAGGAGGTTTTGATAAGGAAAAGTTAATCCGCGCCCGGAAACCCGGTTCTGTTCTGTGCGTTCTCAAATGTTGGGAAGACTCGCTAAACGGGGAGAAACTCCATGAAAAAGTATCTTAAACTGACGGCTGCTGCCGCTTTCGGCGTCGGGAGCCTGGTGCTGACGGCCACAACGGCTTCGGCCGCTGTCGTTTGCAACGGGGCCGGCGAGTGCTGGCACACACACCGCGCCTATGTGTATCCGGCCACGGTCGGAGTGGTGGTGCATCCCAATGGCTGGGCTTGGGGGCCGAACGAGCATTACGCGTGGCGGGAGCACCCGGGCCGCGGGTATTGGCGCAACGGCATATGGATCAAGCTCTGATCCAGCCAACCGGGAAATGAACTTACCATACCCCCCGTCCTCGTGGCGGGGGGTTTGTTTTTCAGGGACGTCGCGAGTGGCGCCCGGAACGGTTGCGATTGCGCCCTGGCGGCGGAGCGCTATCGCGACGTTGGATCACGTCGTCTTGATCTGCCGCTAGCGAGAGAACCTCCTATCGTAAAGGTCTGATACCGAAGGCCCCAGCGAACGGCTATCCGCGCGAGCAGGCTTGTCGTGGTGCGGGGATCGCCCGCGGGCGTTCCTGGCGAAGAGGGTCTGGAGAATGTTGCGCCCGATAACGTTGCTGGCAGTTCTGTTTCTGTCGGTGCGGCCCGTGCTCGCGGACGACCGCGCGATCGTCACTTCGCAGATGCAGGAGCTTTCGAACGCCATCGCATCGGGAAACGCCGCTGTGTGGAACAAATATCTCGACGCGAACGTGATCTTCGCGGAGGAAGACGATTCCTACAAGGGCAAAGCAGGCATGCTGAAGGAGATCGTGCCTCTGCCCAAGGGGCTGAGCGGCAGGATCGCAGTCGAGTTGCTCTCGTACCATGAGGACGCAGACGTGGCCGTCGCGCTGTTCCGTCAGAACGAAACCGAGCATTATTTCGGCCAAACGATCTACGCAAAATATCTCGCCAGCACGACCTGGAAGAAACGCAGCGATGGCTGGAAATTGATCGCGGAGCAGGTGCTCGCCGAGAAGACCGACCCGCCAGCGATCGCGCTGCCCGCAAGCCAGCTTGCGCAATATGCGGGGACCTACAGGCTCAAGAATTCGCAAGCCATCTACACGCTCACGCTCAAGGACGGAAAGCTGACGGGCACGCGCCTCGGCCGCAAGCCCGTGAGGTGGAATGCCGAAGCCGCAGACGTTTTCTTCGTTCCAGGCGATCCGCGCATCCGCAAGATTTTCCGCCGCGATTCATCGGGCAAAATCACGGGCTTCGTCGAACACCGTGAAAGCTGGGACATTGTCTGGACGAAGATCGGCTGACCCGCGCTTTGTGTTGCCCTCTTGGAGTCCCGTTCACGGCAGTGAAATCGGCAACTGCTTACAGACCAAAATGCTCGACTACGGGAAGGCGAAACTGGTTTGTAAGGCCGCCGGATTCATCCCCGGCCAGCGACAACAGCTGTGAGTGATGGCCGGCATCCGCGTGGCTGTGGGATGCATTTGCGTAGCCGTTCTCGTGATCGCTCTGATGATTGCCGTCAGCCATCATTTGCTGGGCGGCGTGATGGGCATGTGCATGGGCGTGTGCCAACAGGCCCGGTGTCATGGAGACCTTTCCGGCAGATGCCGGAGGAATTTTGCCGTTCCACACGACTTTCAGATTGTCGAGCGCCAGATTGGTGCCGGTCGTCCTATAGCCATAGCTGCAGGTATTCCCGTAGCTGCCCGTCCCGGCGCTGATGGTCACCGCAGCGATGTTCCTGAAGTCGCCCTTGTGCCCGATCTTCGCGAAATTGACCGTTTGTGCCGTCTGGCTGAGATGAACGACATCGGAGGCCTTCAGCAGGAAATCGCCGTTGCCGATGTACGTATAACTGTTGATCGTGAACGGCTGGTTCGTCTCCCATCCGGACGCCGCAACCATGCTCTTCAGCGAAAAGGATTCTGTGGGTTTCGACGAATAGAGCCCTGCATTTATTCGCGTAACGGCAAGACCGGCGCCGTGGCACACGTTCTGAAAACCGGTGTCGCACCAGTCCGTGTCGACGTTCTGCCACAGGGTCGCGTTCATGTAACTGAAGGCGGTGCTGTAGTCGAATCCGCCGTAACCGGACGACAGATGACCGTAGTAGCCACTGAAGGCGTTGAACGTCAGAGTCTCAGGGCTGTGCTTTTTGTGCATGGGTGCCTCCTGCCGGATCCGGTACGGCGCAATGGATGCAGCGATGCTAATTCCGGGGGCGAAATCCCGTCAAGCAGTGAACCGAGACCGACGCATGGCGGAGAATCCTGCGAAGACGCCGTTACGGGCGGTCCATGTCGGGCGGGGGCGCCCTGCGGCGGGGCGAGCCATGCCAATCCCCTAAAAGTGAAGACCGGCCGGCGATGTTTTCGCGAGACCCGAAGGACGCCAGGAACGACACCCCGCATTTCGCGTTGCGACTTGACGCATGGGTAACATCGGCTTGAAGAAACCGGACCGTCTCGAACCCTTTCCGAGTGACGCGGAGCGATGCCGACTGCTTGTCGATGCGGTCACAGATTATGCGATCTACATGATCGATCCGCAGGGCATCGTGAGGAGCTGGAATCAGGGCGCCCGCCGCTTCGAGGGCTACGAGGCTTTCGAGATCATCGGCCAGCATTTTTCCCGATTCTACACCGAGGAGGACCGTGCTGCGGGTCTACCTGAGAGCGCCCTGGCGGCGTCTCTCCGCGAGGGCAAATTTGGGCGTTTATATACGAGCTTGACCCAGCCAGATTTCTGGCATAGAGTCCCTTCTTCGGTAGGGGATCGGGTCCATGCAACGCGAATTCGACAGCCTTTTGCAGCTCGTTACGGCAATTCCTGACGAGCAGGCGGCAATCGACCATTTCACGGCAGTCCGGTGGAAGGATGGGGCGTTCTGCCCTCTCTGTGGCTCAACCAAGGTCTACCATTTCGCGGACAAGAAGACCCACAAATGTGGGGACTGTCGCCAGCGATTTTCGATCAAGGTGGGTACCGTTTTTGAAGGTACAAAAATCCCTTTGCGGTCGTGGCTCATGGCGGTCTGGCTGATCACGTCGCACAAGAAGGGTATAGCCAGCACCCAACTCGCCAAAGACCTGAAGGTCACGCAAAAGACAGCGTGGTTCATGATGCACCGTCTACGCCACGCGGCCCGCACAACGTCGTTTCAACGCCCGCTAGTCGGCGAAGTTGAAATCGACGAAACCTTCGTCGGCGGAAAGGCAAAGAACCGGCACAAGGACAAGCGTGGCAAGAGTGGCGTGACAGGCGGCTCTGGCAAGGCAATTGTAGCGGGCGCAGTCCAACGCGATGGCGATGTTATTGGGCGCGTGGTCGAGAATGTCCGCGCTGACACTCTCACCCAGTTCGTTCGTGAGACCGTTTCTCCCGAAGCCACCCTTGTCGTGACCGACAAATGGGTCGGCTACAAGCATCTTGGCAAAGAATTTCGGCATGTTGCGGTCGATCACGCCGCTGGCCAATACGTCGTGGGAAGCGCTCACACGAATACAATTGAGGGGTATTGGTCGCAACTGAAACGGCAGATTTTCGGTATCCACCATTTTGTTTCTGGAAAGCATCTGTATCGCTACGTCGATGAGTCGACATGGCGGTACAATCGGCGCGAGATGGAAGAGGGCAATCGCGTGAATGCTCTGATCGCTGGCAGCGATGGCCGACTGACTTACAAGGCACTGATCGCATGAGCGACCCCAAGGTTCCCGCCAAGAAATACGAAGCGAAATTCGGGCTCGACATGAGTTTCGAGGACGCCCTGAGTCGGTTTTCTGTGGTGCAAAAGGAAGAGTTATCCGAAGCCGAGGCACTCGATGACGGCAGCCCCATGCTTACGGAGGGCGAGACCGACATTGTCCCCTACCAGGGCGCGCATGTGCGGAGAGTGTTCTACGAAGGCGAGTGGCATTTCTCCATTGTGGACGTTTGCGGCGCCCTGACGGGTTCGGCGACCCCTCGGCGCTACTGGGCCGAACTAAAGCGGCAACTGGTTGAAAAAGAAGGGTTTTCTGAACTGTTCGACGAAATCGAACAGTTGAAAATGCCGTCCGCAGACGGGAAAATGCGCGAAACCGACACGGCTAGCCCAGAGATCCTATTCCGCATTATTCAGTCGATTCCGTCGCCCCGCGCCGAACGGTTCAAGCGCTGGTTTGCCAAGATCGCCTACGAGCGAATCAAGGAAATTCAGGACCCAGAAATCGCGATTAAGCGCGCGATGATGGCCTACGAACTGCAAGGCTATTCGCAGGAATGGATCGAACAGCGGATTCGTTCCATCGTGGTTCGCACGGAACTGACGGCAGAATGGAAGAAGCGCGGCGTGGATGCCAGCCACGAGTACGCGATCCTGACCAATGTTCTTTCCACGCGGACTTTCGGGATCGGTGTTGCGGAACATCGAAAAGTTAAGACCCTCAAGCGCAGCCACCACTTGCGCGATCACATGACCGACCTTGAATTGATCCTGACGATGCTGGGAGAAAAATCGACCAAAGAAATTGCGCAGAGCACGGACGCGCGGGGCTTCGAACAGAACAAGCGGGCCGCTCGGGCTGGCGGCGATGTTGCGGGAACGGCTAGGCGCAGCATTGAGCGAGAAACTGGCAAGCGAGTTGTGTCGTCCCGCAATTACTTGAAATCGAATGAGCCGAAAAAGGTGCCGTAATGCCGGATGAACTGGAATCTCTTGCGGAGCGCCCTTTGTGAGCGGCTGCTGCCATAGATGAAGCGTTGGTGTAGAAATGCATGTCAAGATTGAGCGTGCCATTCGCCAAGCCATGGAAGCGCGGCAGAAGGCAGACGACTGTGACGATGCCCGCATGCGGGACCAATGGCTAAACATCGCCTGCACGTGGGAAGAACTAGCCGCCTCCTACGAAGTAATTCAAAAAATCATGGATGACGACCTATAAGCCGCCAAATCTAGAGCGGAAGTCCAAAAGCGTACAATTCCGTTTTTTCACCGGGAAGGTAAGGGGTCGGGACGCTGGACTGTAAACCGCGACCATGCACTTCGATGGCTGAAGGCGCGCGGTTCCGACTAGGTCACTCTCGTATATAGACGCCCAAATTTGAAGGCGAAGGATGGCGAGTGCGCAAGGACGGGACGCGGTTCTGGGTGCATGTCGTGATCGATCGGGTGTTCGCGCCCACGGGCGAACATCTCGGTTTTGCGACGATCACGCGCGACGTCACCGAACGCAAGGCGGGAGAAGCGTTACTGAAGCGGAGCGAGGAGCAGTTCCGCCTCCTCGTCCAGAGCGTCACGGACTACGCGATCTTCATGCTGGACGCGCAGGGCTACGTTACGAACTGGAACCCGGGAGCTCAGCGAATCAAAGGTTACCGTCCCGACGAGATCATCGGTCGGCATTTCTCGCGATTCTACACGCCGGCGGATCGCGACCGCGGAGAACCGGCGCGCGCCCTCGAGACGGCAGCGCGGGAAGGCCGCTTCGAGAAGGAAGGGCTTCGCATGCGCAAGGATGGAAGCACTTTCGTCGCGCATGTGGTGATCGATCCCATCCGGGACGGGGCGGGAGAGATCATCGGCTTTGCGAAGGTCACGCGCGACGTTACCGAACGCAAGAAGGCGCAGCGAGACCTCGAAGAGGCGCGCGAAGCGCTCTTTCATTCCCAGAAAATGGACGCGGTCGGCCAACTCACAGGCGGCGTCGCGCACGACTTCAACAATCTTCTGATGGCGATCCTCGGAAGCCTGGAGCTCGCCAAGAAGCGCGGCCCGTTGGATCCGCAAATGGAGCGGCTGCTGGACAACGCCATCCAGGGCGCCGAGCGAGGCACCACGCTCACCCAGCGCATGCTTGCATTCGCGCGCCGCCAGCCTCTCCGAACGCAACCCACCGATCTGGCGGGCCTGGGGCGGAATATGGCGGAGCTCTTGCAGCGCTCGGTGGATCCCGCGGTCCATATCGAATTGCGGTTTCCTCCCCACCTCACTCCGGTTCTGGCCGACGAAAACCAGTTGGAGCTGGCGCTGCTGAATCTCACCGTGAACGCACGAGACGCCATGAGCGAGGGTGGTGTGATCGTGATTTCCGCGCAGGAAGAGATGGTGAGTTCGGGACATCCCACCGGACTTTCGGCCGGACACTATGTCCGTCTCGCCGTCACCGACAAGGGCGACGGGATGGACGAAGAAACGCGCGCGCGCGCCACGGAACCCTTCTTCACCACCAAGGGCGTCGGCAAAGGGACGGGGCTCGGCCTCTCGATGGTTCACGGAATGGCCGAGCAGAGCGGAGGGCGCTTTGTTCTCCGCAGCCGCATGGGCGAAGGAACGACCGCGGAAATCTGGCTTCCCGCCGCCGAAACGATGTCTATGGAGGCGGATGAGGTGACGAAGGAAACGCCGGCGCAAAGCGCCCGCCCTCTTACAGTTCTGGCGGTCGATGATGACAGTCTGGTGCTTTTCAATACGACCGCGATGCTGGAGGATCTTGGTCATCGCCCGCTTGAAGCGCGTTCCGGGAAAGAAGCGGTCGCGATGCTGAACGATCAGCCAGTCGACCTTGTCATCACCGATCAGGCCATGCCCCAGATGTCCGGTTTGCAGCTCATCGGTACAATCCGGGAGCGCTGGCCCGGTCTGCCCGTGATTCTGGCGACCGGCTACGCAGAACTGCCGTCCGACGCGGACAAGAGCTTTTGCAGGCTCAACAAACCGTTCAACGAAGCCGACCTTGTGCGCGCGATTTCAGACGCTATGGGATAGCGTTGCCCGCTCAGCGTCGCAGGTGGCGTCTACTTCGACCCCTTCACTCACAGGCATGTGACTTGTTGAGGAAGACGGTGGCGGTGGCGGAAAGATCGTTGGTGACGATCACGTCCTGTTTTTTCCTGCTGTTCCCGTGAAATTCGCCGACAGCCACGCCGAGCGGGTATTTGCCTGTCGCGAAATTGACGGCGGCGCCGAAGGTACCGTCGCCATTGCCGGGGAGTATGCTCATCGTGTTGCCGATCAGATTGGCGACGGCGAGATCAGCGAATTTGTCGCCGTTGAAATCGCCCACGGCAAGACCGTCCGGTCCCGCACCGACCTGATAGTCTTTGTGCGCCTGGAAGGTTCCGTCTCCATTGCCCAGCAGAATGCTCACACTGCCGGTCTGGCCGTTGTTGTAGTTGGCGGTCGCCATGTCGATCTTGCGATCTCCGTTGAAGTCGCGCGCCAGGATCACGGCCGGCGCAGTTCCGGTCGGGGTGTCCACATGTGTCTGGAAAGTGCCGTCGCCGTTGCCGAGCAGGATACTGACGACGCTCGCATAGTAGCCGGTGACCGCAAGATCGATCCTGCCGTCATCGTTGAAGTCGGCGGCGGCGACAGAGTACGGCTCCTGCGCGGTCGCGAAATTCTTCATGGAACTGAAGGTACCATCGCCGTTGTTCAACAGTACGCCGACATTGTTGTCGCCTTCGTTGGTCACGGCGATGTCCAGCTTCTTGTCGCCGTTGAAATCCGCCAACGTCACCCAATGCGGATATTCACCGACCCTATAGTTCTGGGGGGCCTGGAATGTGCCGTCGCCATTGCCGAGCAGCACGCTCACGCTCGCACCCAGATCGTTTCCCACGACAAGATCGACATTCCCGTCGCCATTTACGTCGCCCAGCGCGAGAGCGTCAGGCCCCGGCCCGGTCGCGTATTCCATTTTCGGCTCGAACCTCCCGTTGCCCTTGCCCAGGAATATGCTCACGGACCCGCTACCGCCGTTGCTGTAGTTCACCTCCGCGAAATCGAGCTTGCCGTCCTTGTTGAAGTCGCCCACCACAATCGATTGCGGATCGGTCCCGGTCACATAGCTCGAACTCTTGAATTTCAGCGTGCAGGCGAGGAGTTGGGGCCTCGCGGCCGGGTCGCCGGTCTTGGTGTCCTGGGCGTAGGCCAGCGCATTCAGGCTCGCGCCGAACAAAATTGTGAGGGCGAAAGCGCGGCGCGGGCCAGGGAACATTTTTCTTCTCCTGAAGCGGATATCGGGAGGGACCGCACCTTACCAGAATCCGGTTGGGCATGGGAGCCGCGGTCCACCGCTCAAGATCGGCGAGGCGACGATGTGGCTGTTGGCACGAAGCGAGCCGAGGGCGTATGAACCTTGGGGCCGGCGACGGGAGCTACACGAATGTGCCAGGCCTGCGGACAGCTTTGCTGCGA
>Ga0182024_10008758_pt1 | contig 21171 bp, 21 predicted proteins | sample P32metaG_FD_120480 | JGI IMG/M metagenome (GOLD analysis project Ga0182024, IMG submission 120480) | Permafrost microbial communities from Stordalen Mire, Sweden - P3-2 metaG (Illumina Assembly) | ecosystem: Environmental > Terrestrial > Soil > Wetlands > Permafrost | place: Sweden: Stordalen...
ATCACCCGCCCGCCTGATCGCGCTCCTGCTCTGCATCTGGGCCGTGGGCATGATTCCCCACACCCTCTACCTGCACTTCAATCCCGACCATCTCCCCGGCCCCGCCGACCGCTACAGCTACGGCTTCTGGATCCGCGCCCTCAAGTACACCCCACTGGCCTACGTCTGCACCTTCCTCGCCGGCATCGCGCTGGGCAAGCTGCACCCCGCGCTCCCTCTCACTCGCAACCAGCGCACTCTGGTCGCCGCCGCCTCACTCGCAGCCATTGCTCTCTTCTTCGCGCGCGCCGTCCAGCACGTCCCCTACATCCTCATGCACGGAGGCTTCCTCGTCCCTCTCTTCGGCGCGCTGGTCATCGGCCTCAGCGGACAGAACCTCATCGCCTCCGTCTTCGCCTGGAAGCCCATCGAGCTGCTCGGCCAGTGCAGCTACTGCCTCTTCCTGCTACACTTCAACTTCATCAACCTCATCCGCCTCTACCACGTCCCGGAGCGGCTCCACCTCGCCGCCTTCGACCCCTGGATCTCCTACCTCGCCGCCATCCTGCTCGCTATCGCCACCATGTACTTCGTCGAGAAGCCCGCCCGCCGCGCCATCCTCGGCCCCCACGCTCCCGTCCTCCCCGCCGTCGCCGCGCCCTAGCCAGCGGCCTTCTCAGCTTGGGCTTGCTGCCCTGCTCACTTGCTTATCAGAGGAAATACGATGTCCAAACTCCGCGTAGCCTGCTTCTCTGTCTCGCTCGACGGCTTCGGCGCCGGCCCGAATCAAAGCCTCAACGACCCACTCGGCGTCCGCGGCCTCGAGCTCCATCAGTGGTTCTTCCCCACACGCACCTTCTGCGCGATGCACGGCAAGCCCGGCGGCGACGAAGGCGTCGACGACGAATTCGCCGCCCGCGGTTTTCAGAACGTCGGCGCCTGGATCCTGGGCCGCAACATGTTCGGCCCCGTCCGCGGTCCCTGGCCCAACGAAGACTGGAAGGGCTGGTGGGGCTCGACCCCGCCGTATCACGTACCCGTCTTCGTCCTCACCCACCACGCGCGGCCGTCACTCGCCATGGACGGTGGCACCACCTTCCACTTCGTCACCGGCGGAATTCACACCGCACTCGACCTCGCCCGCCAGGCCGCCGGCCCAAAGAACATCCGCCTCGGCGGCGGCGTCTCGACCATTCGCCAATATCTCTCGGCCGGTCTCATCGACAAGCTGCACCTCGCCTACGCGCCCGTTCTGCTCGGCGCCGGCGAGCCGCTCTTCGCCGGCCTCGATCTGCCGTCACTCGGCTACCGCCTTACCTCGCACACCACCACCGCCAACGCGATGCACGTCACCCTCGCAAAAGATCCCGGCTGACTCGCCGCGTAAAACAAGACCGGCAGCCCATTGGGCCGCCGGTCGTTGTTTTATCTAGTGCGTGGCCCCTGCTAGCGCCTGTCCTACGGCTGGATGATCTGCGACGCGTGCGACCCGTTCGGCACCGACGTCAGGCAGGTCGGCTGCCCGCTTCCGGGGAACGGCGAGTTCTGCACCCCCAAGAGCGCGCCGTTGTTCACCGTCAGCCGCTCACCCGTCACGGTATTGTCCAGGCTGTTTGAGGTGTACAGAAACATTCCCAGCGCCGGATCGATCACCACGCAGGTCGGACCCACTCCCACCGGCACGCCGGTCGCGCCCGCAGAGAGGGCTGGTGTCCCCGTCACCGTGTCGATCGCGTAGCCCTGCACTTGATTCGCGTTGTAGTCGACCACGTAGATAAGCGTGCCTGTCGGGTCGATGGTCAGATTAATCGGGAAGAGCCCGGTCGGGAACGGCCCGTTGATCATCGGCGTCAGCGCGCCGTTGGGCGCCACCGTGTACCCGATCAGCTGGTTGGACAGCTCGTCGGTCACGTACACATACCGCGCCGTCGGCTCCTCGGCGATCGCGCTCGGCGTCACCCCCGCTGCGTAGCCGGTCGCCACGGTCTTGCCCGCCACCGTCGTAATCGTCGTCCCCGGCGCCACTGTCAGCGCGCCGTTCGAAGTGTTTTCCGCAAATCCCAGAATCGTCGCCTTGGGCGACGGCTCCTGGTCCAGTACATACACAAAGTGGTTGAAGTAGCTGGTCGTCACCGCAATCGGGTTGTTGCCCACAACCTGCGTCGTCTGCGTGCCCAGCGTGTTGTCCGCGTTCACCGGAAAGATCGCCACCCCGCCCGGCCCAGGATTCGACGCTGAGTAGCCCGTCTGATAGGTGAACGTCACATACAGGAACGCGCCCGTGTGGTCGAACGCCAGCGCCGTCGGGCTGGTGCCGCCCGCAAGCGTGTACGTGTTCTTTGACGTCAGCGTCCCGTCGCCCTGCACCGCGAACTCCTGCACCGTCGAGTCGCCCTGGTTGGCCACGTAGACAAACTGCCCGTTGGGCGCCGCGATCAGCCGCACCGGGTTGTTGCCCGCCGCTACCGGCGTGCCGATCGACTCCAGCGCGCCCGACTGGTAGTCGATCGAATACTGGTCGATCACTCCCGGGCTGCTCTTGTTCGTCGCCATGTACACATAGCCCACCACGTAGTCCAGCGAGCACGACGCCAGCCCAAACACCATCGCCGCCGACAGCGCCGCGGCCACCACCGGTCTCTTTGCCTTGCGGCCGATCGTTCGCAGATTCATGTTGCTTCCTTCGTCCCGGCAGCTGCTTCACCGCCTGCTGAAAATCCCTTGCTGCTGCTTCCCGTCGCCGCACTCATTCGAATCCGCGGCCCAATCTCACGCCTTCAATCTCATCGCAGCGGCAGCGCCGGCGCGGACACCACGCAGCTCGGCAGCGAACTGCCCCCGAACGGCGTCCCCGGCACCTGGTCCAGGCTGCCGTCCTTCTCGTTCAACTGCTCGCCCGTCACATTGTTGCTCAGCGAGTTCGACGTATACAGATACACCGCGTGGCTCGGGTCCGCATTGCTCGGCACGCCCATCACCGTCACGCACGTGGGTCCGTTGCCCGTCTGCACACTCGCCGCAACCGTCGACCGCGTCGGCAGTCCGCCCGACAGGGTAAACCCGTCCAGCGCATTCGCCAGATTGGCCGCTACATAAAGATACTTGCCCGTAAGGTCGAACGCCATGCCCATCGGTCCGCCGTCGGTGGCCACCGTCCCGCCCGGCACCAGCGTCGGCACGCCGTTCGCCGCAATCGAGTACTCCGCCAGCTGGTTCAGCGTCTTGTCCGTCACGTACAGGTGCGTCCCCGTCGCGTCGCCCAGGATCCCCGCCGGAGTGGGCCCGCTGGCGAATCCCGTCGACGGCACATTGCCCGCGTTGATCGTCTCCCCCAGCAGCGCCGTCAGCGCGCCGGTCGTCGGGTTCTCCGCAAAACCCAGCAGGTTCCCGTTGGTCGCCGAGTCCTGCTCGATCAGATACACAAAGTTCCCCGCCGCGCTGGTCGCGATCCCCACCGGGTTGCGTCCCACATTCACCGTGGTCGGCGTGCCCAGCGAGTTGTTCGCGTTGATCGGGAAGATTGTGATTCCCCCCGGCCCCGGGTTCGCCGGCGAATACAGCGCCTGGCCGTTCGCCGTGTTCTGGTAGGTGAACGCCACGTACAGGAACTTGCCCGCCGCATCGATCGCCGCCGCCACCGGCAGGCTGCCCGTGGTGTTGTACGCGTTCTCCGGGTACAGCTTGCCGTCGGTGCCGATCGCGAACTCCACCACGTCGGAATCGAAGTTGTTTACTGTGTACAGAAACAGGTTGTTCGGCGCCATCGCCAGCGCCACCGTGTCCCGCCCGCCCGCGTCGGCCGGCGAGTCCGGCATGGTGTACAGATAGCCCGACTGGTAGTCCACCTGGTAGGCGTTAATCAGCCCGTGGGGCAGCGTGCTCGAGGTCGCCATGTACACGTACGCCACGCTGTAGTCGTTGCTGCACGCCGTCAGGCCCAGCGCCATCGCCAGCGACAAGATCGAGGCCTTCACCGCGCGGCCCATCGGTTTACCCATCATGCGTCTCAAATCGCTCCCGGGCAAATCGCCTTCCGCCCTCATCCCGTCCGGACCAGGCCACATCGCCCCGCTCCCGTCCGTGCCTCCGCGCATCTTTCTTCCGGCCGAAATCCAGCCGGACCGCACACTCCCGCACGCCATTCCTGCTTCGCCTCAGTCCACGTTGCCGCTCACCGCAAGGCAGGTCGCCAGGCCGGTCGCCGGGAACACCGACCCGCGCGCCAGGTCGGAGAGCTGCCCGGTGTTCTGGTTGATGAACTTGCCGGTCACGCTCCCGTCGAACTCGTTCGAGGTGAACACATATTGGCTCGACGGATCTTCCACCATGCACACCGGCCCGTTGCCCACTGGATACGGGTTCACCGGGTCGGAGATCGGCGTCAGCGCGCCCGTCGTCTGGATCACAAACGCCGAGATCGTGCTGTTGGAGTTGGTCGAACCCGGTATGCTGTTGCCGTGGTTCAGCACATACAGAAATTTGTTCTTCGTGTCCGTCATGCTGTACACCGGGTCCACGGTCAGCGGCAGGTTCGCCACCGCGCCTGCTACCTGCGCGCTCAGGCTGCACCCTGTCCCCACCGTGTACGGCAGAATCTGGTTGGTCCCCGCGTCCGTCAGATAGATGTTGCTCCCGCTCACGTTGATCGATGTCAGGTTGGTCCCTCCCGTCTGGACCCGTGAGTTCACCTCCACCGTCAATTGCCCGCTGCTGCCCGTTCCGTACGGGTAGATCGTTTGGTCGCCCGAGTCCAGCGTAAACACACACGGCCCGTTGGAGCGCATCATGATCGGCGCCGGGCCCACCTCAAAGTAGTTCAGCTGCTGCCCCTGCGCGTTCTTGATCTGCTGGTTGGGCACCAGTTGCAGACGCCCCGTGCTGCTGTCGATCGTGAACACTGTGATGTCGCCGTTCAGGTCGGTCACCCCATTCGTGACCGTGCCGTACGCCGGAGACTGTGCGTCCAGCACGTAAAGAATGCTCCCCGTTGTGTCGACCTGCGCCCACACCGGTGTATTGCCCGCCGTCGAGTAGCTCTCCTGGAAGGTCAGGATGCCGTCCTCGCCCACCGCGAAGACCGCCACGTTGCCGTCCCCTTTGGACTGGCCGTTGCTGTTCACTGTTCCCTTGTTCACCACAAAGACGAAGTTCCCGCCTGTGCGCACCGCGATCGAAACAGGGTTGGACCCGCCGGAGGAATACGGCGAGTTCACCATGTTGGTCAGGTTGCCCGTGTAATCGTCGATCTTGAAGCCCGCAATCTGGTTGTATTGCGTGCCCAGCACCCACATAAAGCCGACCGTGTAACCGCCGCACGCCGACATGCCCAGAACGACCGCCATGGATACTACGAGGGCCTGTGAGATCCGGCCAATCCTGCTCAACGTCATGTGCTTCCTTAATCCTCGCCGGCGGCCGCCCAAGCGGTCACGCCTCTGCTGCGAGCAAATCTTGGGGGATACAAGTGCTCCCATCATTGTAGAAGCTGCCGCGACTTTGCGCCACTTCGCCGCCCCTGTTGGTAGGCCGCGGCAAAAGCGGCCCGCTGGTGTTGTTCTCGTGGGACGCACCCGCCGCCCCATCGTTAGCAGCAGCCGTCTGCCCCTCACCTGGCTCCGCCGCGCCCCTTGAACCTTGAACCTAAAAGATCTTCATATGGATCGTCAGATACTTCTTCGGGTCCTGCCGGATGGTCGTCACCAGCGTGGTGCTCTCAGTCGTCAGCTTGTTCAGGTTGTTGTATAGCGTATCGTCCTTCAGCGCCTTGCCGATCGTCCCCTGCCCGTTGTTCAGCGCCGTCACCAGGTCGTCCGCATGGCTCACCGTGTCGGTCAGCTTCTTGGCGAACGTCGGGTCCTTCAGCAGCACGCCCAGCGTCCCCTTGCCCGCCTGCATGTCGCTGGTCAGCTCGTTCAGGTTGCTGATGGTGTGGTTCAGATTGTTGGCAAAGGTCGGGTCCTTGAGCAGTAGGCCGATGCTGCCCTTACCCGCGTCGATGCCCGAGGTGATATCGTCCACCTTTGCTACCGCATCGTTCAGATGGTTGTACATCTGCGCATCGTCGTTCATAAACTTGCCCGCCGTGTTGTTCGGACTGTTCAGCTTCGCCGTCAGCGTCTGCACCGAATCCGCAGCCGACACCAGCTTGTTGAACAGCGCCGGGTTAGTCAGCAGTTGACCAAACGATCCCTTGCCCGACTGCAGATTGTCCACCACCGTGTTCAGCTTTGCCAGAATCACGTTCAGGTTTTCGATCGTCCCCTGGCTGGCCTTCACCACGTCCGTCAGGCTCGGCGTCTCCAGCGTCTTCAACTCGTCGCCGTCCTCCAACTGCGGCCCCGTCGCCACCTGGCTGTTGATGTCCACCACCGTGTCTCCCAGCACGCCCACCGTGGTCAGCGCGGCCGTCGAGTCCTTGTGCAGGCTGGTCTGGTACTTGCTGTCGATCTTCATCACCACCTGCACTGGGGTCAGCTTGCGCTCCGGCGTAATCACCACCGTGATCGTCTTTACCGTCCCGATCGTCACTCCCTGCAGGTTTACCGCCGCACCCACCTTCAGCCCGGCCGAGTTCTCAAAATACGTCGTAATCGTCAGCTTGTGCGAGAAGAACCCCAGCCCCGACGCGCTGGTCATCAGGAACAGCAGCGTGGTCAGTACCACCACCGACACCAGCACGATCACCCCGACCTTCAACTGCGACCATCGGACCTCTTGCTGGCTCGGCATACCCCTCCTCAGTCTTTAGCAAAAAATCGCGCGCCGGTCACCCGGCAGTGTCCTTGCGCAACGTACAACCCTCAGTTCGCCTGTCCTCAGAGGGTACCACCCGCGGCTGCGCACCGCACCCCTCCTGCACCGGCCTATAACTCCATGTAAGGATGGATGCACAAACCCCTACCCCGGGTTCAGCCTGAGAGATAAAGAGGCCCATAATGGTCGTCGGCATCGGCACCGACATGATCGAGATCGAGCGCATCGACCGGAGCATCCGCCGCTTCGGCGAGCGCTTCCTTGCGCGCGTCTTCACCCCGGCCGAGATCGCCTTCTGCCAGCGCAAAAAAGCCCCCGCCGAGAGCTTCGCCGCACGCTTCGCCGCCAAGGAGGCCGCCGCCAAGGCCCTCGGCACTGGCATCGCCCACGGCATTTCCTGGCTGGAGATTGAGGTCGTCCGTGCCCCCGGCTCCGCGCCCACCCTCGTCCTCCACGGCCGCGCCGCCCAGCACGCCAGCTCCCTCGGCGTCCGCCGCGCCTCTCTCTCGCTCACCCACAGCCGCTCGACCGCCCTCGCCGTCGTCCTGCTGGAAGATTAGTCTCCTTCAACCTCATAGCCTTCCCCTTCTATCTGCGTCACATGACCCCCGTACCCTCCCTCGCCATCACGCCCGCGCGTGCCCGGTCCGATGAACACCCAAGGCCGGCAACCTCACGCCGCCCAAGTGGAGATCCATGCTCTCGCTCGACATCCAGGCCTTCTCATACCAGGAACGGCACGACCTGTTACCCGCCCTCACCGCTGCGCTCAATTACTGTGGCGGCTGGGTCCTCGACCGCCGCACTCTCTCCCCCACCCAGCTCGAGTTCCGCATCGAGATCCAGCTCCGCGCCGCGCTCGACCTCTACGCGGCATTCGCCGCCCACGGTGTCGAGCTCACCCGCGCCGGCCATGAGGGCCTCACCGACCTCTGCACCCGCCGCAAGCACATCCGCCACACCGCCGAGCTCGGCCAGGTCGTCGCCCTCCGCCTCGAGCTCACCTTCCTCGACGACGTCACCCTGCACAACCTTCTCTCCTCCGGCTCCAACGCTGCCTGAGAATCGACCGAAGTTACTGAAAAACCGTTTTCAGGGAAGTTCCACGTCCTGCTAATTAGGCGAGGGCCGCTCGACGTGATCGATCACCAGAGTCTCCACTTGTCCTTTCACCGGCTCCAGGTTCAAACCGAGCTGCTCAGCAATTGAGGCTGCCGAGGGTTGGAGATCGGGCGCAGAGATACCTCCTTGTTGCACACCAGGCTGCGTGGCCACGGGAGGAGCCGGCCTCCGTATTGTGATGTCATACCTTCCCGTAAGACCGGTCTTGTCCTGAACCAAGCGGCCTGCGCCACTCAACTGAAGCGACGCCAATTGCGCCATCGAGATGCCGAAAAAATGTAATGTCACCTGGTCGTCATTTCGTTCCATGGACATCCTGATGCCTCCGGGACCCGGAAACGACCCCGCATGAGGATCACTGGGATCCGTCTCCTTGAATGTTGGCCCATTCTTCCCCACAACCAGCAGGTATACAGGAGCCTCCTTCGTGCTGCGGTGCACAACCAGCTTGAGACGGTCTTCTAGCATCGCTTGCAGCATGGACCGCAGCATCACAGGCTGCTTGGCCGGGTTCTGCCAATCGGCAAGGTCGGCCTCATCGACCTTTGCGTCCACATCGTAATGATCGTCGTCGCCGCTCAACCACGCGGGCATTCCTATGATCTGGCCGGGGGTGTAGTAGGCTGCGCCGCCGGTCTGCGGCACATAGGCCATCGCTACCAGATAACCCAAAAATAAGTTCTTCATTTGATATCCGTCAGGCGCTGCCGCCCCGAGCTGCTGGGGAGTGCCCGGCCCAGCTTGATTTTTCCGTATGGAAACCACTGCGAACTTCCATTGTTTGCTTTCTGCGGGGACGGCTTTTTCCTGTGCGGCAGTTACGCGCAAACCGCCGAACACGAGCGGGAGCGTAAGGGATAGCGTGAGTGCCACCCTCCATGTTGCTGCCAGCGTCAATACCCTGGCGCTGAACTTCACCATCGTTGGATGTTGGTTTGTCATCGCAAGGACCCTTTCGATTAAAGTTGCGCAGGATATATGCAGACCTGGCATGGCATGAGTCTCGTTAACACTATGTAGTAAACTACTTTTTGTCAAAGGGCGGTTTGCCGCTGCTGAAGTCTGCAAAATCGGGTTTCGGAAACTTCAGTTATTTACTTCAAATTGACCCAGCGAATACGCGCACCGGGTCATCTCTATAATTCGAACACTGCACATTCGCGATGAATGACGCGGCGGAGGCCTACCTTGGTTCGCGCGATTCCCTTGTTCCGCATTCCCTCGCTCCGGATTCCATTGCTCAGGCTGGCAGTCATTTCCGCCTTGGCTCTCGTCGTTGCCTCGCACAGCTATGCAGCTGCGTTGCCGGACGGCGCCCGCCACACACCCGACGAAGTGTTGCTCATATATAACGCTGACAGCCCAACTTCTACGGCGATTGCGAAGGACTATGCCGCTAAGCGTGGAGTCACCAAGACAGTTCTCATTCATTGCGCCGATTCTGCGACCAGCACGGCGCATGAGACGATTTCGCTCGCGGATTACCAGCGCGAGATTGCTGCGCCGGTCGGGGAGTTTCTTTCGCAGCACCCGGAGATCAACTTCCTTGTGCTGACCAAAGGCGTGCCGATTCGCATCGATGGCGGAGTGACTGGCTCGCGCAATGAGCACACCACCGGGAATCTGCATCCCTCGGTCGATAGCTATCTTGCGGGGATGGATTATCCCTCGATCAAAGACGCGGTAAAAATCAACATTCACGGGTCGGGCGCGGATGGAATCGGCTGGTTGAACCGCTATTGGAACCAGGATGTGCCGTTCAGCCATAAGGCGTTTGGAGGCTACCTGGTCACGCGCCTCGATGGCTACACTCTGTTGGACGCGGAGGCGCTGGTGACGCGGTCGCTCGCCGCCGAGACCGAGACGATGGCGGATGTGCAGGGTGGCAAGGTGCTGCTCGATGTGCAGCCGAGGTTCAAGTACAAGAGTACCGATGTGGCTATCCAGCCTCTGCTTATAACCGGACCGATCCTGGATGAATCGGATTGGGGCTCCTGGAATGCGGACATGGTGAAGGCCGGAGATCTGCTGACTGCACGAGGAATTCCGATGGAGCTCGACACCAACGAAGCCTTCGTCGGCAGTCGCTCGAATCTGATGGGGTACTTTTCCTGGGGCAGCAACGACCCCCGGTACGACCAGAGCGCATACGAATCGCTGCGCTTTGCGCCAGGATCGATCGTAGATACTGCGGTGTCCACCAGTGCGCGGACGTTTCTACCCACCACGGGAGGGCAGTCCCTGATCACGGACCTGATTGCGCACGGAGTGACTGGCGTAAAGGGGTACACGGACGAACCGCTTCTGCAGGCTATTGCATCGCCTTCGGTGACGATGGAGCGATACACGTCGGGGTTCACACTGGCGGAGAGCTTTTATGCGGCTTCGCGGTTTGTGGGCTGGGAGGATGTAGTCATTGGCGATCCGTTATGCGAGGCGCCTGCGTGGATGCGCAAGGGAGCGAAGTAAGTCACTCGCCGGAATCGCGCGGCACAATCCCGCATCTCTGCCTTGACCCGCGTCCTCGAAAGCCCGAGAATCGAATCTTGCGGCCCGCGTCTCTCAGGTCAACGTCGCACCTGACGCACGCGCCCCAAACCCCGAGGTCTCCATGTCCGCCTTCATCGTTCTCATCGCCGCCGCGCTCAGCCGCTTCTTCGCTCTCCACGCCCACAGCTGGAACTTCACCGCCCTGGGCGGCGGCCTGCTCTTCTTCGGATCGAGAATGCGCTCATCCCTGGGCACCGCCTCCCATCAGAAGGCCCGCATCGCCGCACGCCTCGCCACCGCACTCGCCCTCCTCATCGCCACCGACTACTGCCTCACCGTCTACGCCTATCAATATCCCTTTCACCCCGCCGCCTACCTCGTCACCTGGCTCTGGTACGCCGCGGTCTGCCTCATCGGCATGGGCCTGCTGAACAAGGCCAGCGTCCTGCGCTGCGCCGCCGCCACCCTCGCCTCGGCCACATCCTTCTTTCTGCTCTCGAACTTCGCCGTCTGGGCCGGCGGCGGCATGTATCCCCACACCCTCGCCGGACTCGGCGCCTCACTCGTCGCGGGTCTGCCCTTCTACCGCAATGACCTCGCCTCCACCGCGCTCACCCTGGGCGCGCTCTTCGGCCTGCCCGCGCTCGCCCGCCGCGTAGCGCACACGATGCACTCCGCCCAGCCCGACCATCTCGCCTAGCTCAGCTTGCGTTCCTGCTTTTCGCTGACTTGCTGAGCCGATGACTGGCACACACACTGCGCCCTTACGTAATCAGCGTCGAGTCCTCGCCCTCGGTCTCTTCCTCGGCCGGCAGCCGCGTCCCTCTCCGGCCGTCGAAGACCTTGCGCAGCACGTACACCAGAAATAGCAGTGCTGCCCCCAACCCCAGCACCAGCACAATCTGAGCGTGCTCGTGCACCGTGCGCAGCGTCGCATGGACGATCTCCGGCCCAAAGATCACCACCGCCAGCGACCACACCAGGAACTGCACCAGCTTTCCGATGAAGATGGCCAGCGCAAACGGCAAAGGCTTCATCTCGAAGACGCCCGCGGCAAACTCGAACAGCTTGATCGGCATCGGCGGCGGCATCATCGCCGGAATCAGGATCGCCATAAACTCCTGGCGCTCGAACCTGTCCCGCATCTTCTCGTACCGCGCGCGATTGATGCGCTTCAACAGGAGCAGCTCGCCCCCCGCCCGCCCCAAGTAGTACGGAATCAGGCTGCCCACCGCCGACATTAACGCCGCCACCAGGCAGTAGAGCAGCAGCTTGCGATGGTCCAGATGCACAAACTCGATCACAACGCCGTTCATCGTCGTCGGCAAGGGAATCAGCCCCGAATCGATGAAGGCCAGCCCACCCAGCCCCCATATGCCCAGCGGCTTCAGCGTAGTCATCAGGACGGCATTGATCTTGTGCAGCGCAGCTACCGGGTGAATGGTCACAACAACACCGATTCTACCCTCGCGCCTTGAACCTCGTCCGCTGCACCCAACTCAGTGCCTCGTCTTCCCCGCCAGCAGCTCCAGCGCGTGCGGCAGCAGCGGCAGCACCGCCTGCAGCGACGTCGTCGCCCCCGCCGGCGAGCCCGGCAGGTTCACCACCAGCGTCCCCGCCGCATTCGCATGGGAGATCACCCCGCACACCCCGCGCCCCAGCGCCGCCATCGGCGTATGCCGCGAGCCCTCCGCGCGCATCCACTCCGCCAGCCCCTCCACCATCCGTCCGCACACCGCCCGCGTCGCCTCCGGAGTCACGTCCCGCGCCGCCAGCCCTGTCCCGCCCGTGGTCACGATCAGCGCCGCATTCTTTGCATGCCTTTTAAGCGCCGCCGCAATCAGCTCCATCTCATCGGGCAGCGCCTCCGTCGCCACCTGCGACGCACCCGCCCGCTCGAGCATCTTCACCACCGCCGGCCCCGACCGGTCCTGCTGCGTCCCCGCAAAACATCCATCACTGATCGTCAGCACCGCCACGCGCGTCTTCTCCGCCAGCCGCGCACTCGCCTGCACCGCCGCGCCCGCGCGCGCCATCCCACCCGCTCGCATGCCGGCCTTCCCCGCGGCGCCTTTCGCAACGTCCTTTGCAGCGCCCTTTGCCGCGGAACTCTTCGCACGCGCCTTGGCCTTCCGCTGTACTCCCGCCATACCCGCCAGTGTACGACCCCTGTTTCCCTTATGTGCCCCCTGCCAGTATCGCGGTAAAAAGATGAGAAAATGGTTCGCGGGAGAAGCGTCGGGCAGTTTTCCGTGTCTATCTCAGTGCATACGCACAATGCACTCCTCTGGGGCCTTTTACCCCCCGCCTGCGTCCTATCTTCTGAGTACCCATGCCCTTCCTTCAGCTGCCGTCCAATCCGCCGCGCACTCCCGACCGCAGCCCTGGGGCTTCTACCGATCCGCCTTCCGGCGACCCGCCCAACGGCCCCGCCCCGCCCATCCGTGTCCGCACCGGCCGCTACGGCGAGCTCGAAGAGCACGAGCTCATCCACTTGCTCGACTCCATCGACGACGAACGCTCCCGCGCACGTTTCCGCGAATCCATCTACATCTCTGTCATCATCTACATCGCCATCGCGTGGCTCCTCTTCTATGGCCCGCACGTCCTCTTTCACCAGCCCTACCTTAAGGACCCCATCGCGCTGATGAAGCAGCATGACAAGGAGCAGCTCACCTACATCGGCCCTCCCACCCCGCCTGCGCCGCGCATCCCGCCACGCATCGACCGCCGCGCCATGGAGGCCCTCCGCCAGCAGGAGCAGCAGCGCGCGCTTAAGGCCCCGCCCACCCCGCAGCAGCCGCCTCCGCCGCAGGAGCAGGCCCACAACACCGCACCGCCAGTCCCCGCGCCCCCGGTCCCGTTGCCTGCCGCGCCCCGGCCCTCGCCTTCGGTCTCGGCCCCACTGCCCGCCGCACCCACCCCTAACCTCGCCCAGAACCAGTCCCCGCAGAGCGCCCTGCAGCGGGCCATGCACGGCGCGCTCGCCAACCGCGGCGGCATATCCGTACCCGGCGGCTCCGCCGGCCCCCTCCAGGCCGGCGCGGAGATCCTCTCCGACACCCAGGGCGTCGACTTCTCCGACTACATGCGCCGCCTCCACTACGACATCCAGCGCAACTGGGATCCCCTCATCCCCGAGGAGGTCCAGGCCCCGCTGCTCAAGAGAGGCATCGTCGGCATCATCTTCAGCATCCTGCCCGATGGCCAGATCGGCGACATCAAGCTCCAGACCACCTCCGGCGACGTCGCGCTCGACAAGGCCGCCTGGAATGCCATCACCAGTGAGGGCCAATACCCCGCGCTGCCCAAGGCCTTCCACGGCCCCATGCTCCAGCTCCGCGTCGGCTTCTTCTACAACACCCCCATCCAGCAGTAGCTGCTCTCGCTACAATGTCCGGGTGCCCGTCGCCGCCCCCAATCAATCCCCCGAGTCCATCGAACGCCGACGCCACGTCCGCGGCCTGCTTCTGCTCGCCGTCGCCGCCCTCGCCTTCGCCATCGCGCGCGCAGCGCTCCACGGTGGCATCCGCTCCGTCTTTCCTCACGGCTGGTGGCATCTTTGGTAAGCCCCGATCCGCCCCTCATCGTCCTCGCCGGCCCCACCGCCAGCGGCAAGACTGCCCTCGCCCTCGATCTCGCCGAAGAATTCTCCGGCGAGATCGTCTCCTGCGACTCGGTCGCCGTCTACCGTGGCCTTGAGATCGGCACGGCCAAGCCCACGCGCGAGGAGCGCGCCCGCGTCCCCCACCACCTTCTCGACATCCTCACGCCCGACCTGCCCTGCACCGCCGGCCACTACGCCCGCCTCGCGCGCGAGGCCATCGCCGGCATCACCCAGCGCGGCCGCCTTCCCATCGTCGCCGGCGGCACTGGCCTCTACCTCCGCGCCCTGCTCGACGGCCTCTCACCCGCGCCGCCGCGCAATGAGCCCCTCCGCGCCAAACTTCGCGCCCGCGCCGAATCTCCCGCCCGCCTGCACCGCATCCTCGGCCGCCTCGACCCCGCCGCCGCGCGCGCCATCCACGCCAATGACACACCCAAACTCATCCGCGCCATCGAGGTCACACTCTCCGCGCGCCAGCCCACTGGTTTTGTTCCAATTCCAATGACAGCCCAATGGCGGCAGCACGGCCGCGATCCTCTCACCGGCTATCGCATCCTCCAGCTCGGCCTCAACCCTCCCCGCGCCGCGCTCTACGACCGCATCAACCGCCGCGCCGCCGACATGTTCGATCGCGGCCTGGTCGAAGAGACCACCCAGCTCGTCGAAGACTACGGCCCCTCTCCGGAAAAAGCCTGCCGCCCGCTCCTGTCCCTCGGATACGCGCAGGCCATCGCCGTTCTGCGCGGCGAGATCACACGCGAGCTCGCCGTCCAGCTCTGCGCTCAGGGCCATCGCAACTACGCCAAGCGCCAGCTCACCTGGTTCCGCCGCGACCCTGCCATCCACTGGCTCTCCGGCTTCGGCTCCGACGATGACATCCAGCGCACCGCCATCGCCCTCGTCGCAAATCATCTTGCGCCCTAGACGCCCGCAGTTTCTCCCCATGTGACGCCATTCACATTCTTCTGGTACTCTTCCTCCTCTGCTCGAAAAACACAGGGTCGGCACAAGACGAAAATAGCTCGACCCGCCTCACGGCCCCGCATCTCCCATCTTCCAACGGCCCCGCTTTCTCATCTTTCGATAAAGGAGAAAACACCATGAGCATCTTCACCACCAAAGACGGCACCGACCTCTTCTATAAGGACTGGGGCACCGGACAGCCCGTGGTCTTCAGCCACGGCTGGCCGCTCTCCAGCGACGCCTTCGAAGACCAGATGAACTTCCTCGCCTCCCATGGCTACCGCTGCATCGCGCATGACCGCCGCGGCCACGGCCGCTCCAGCCAGCCCTGGAACGGCAACGATCTCGACACCTACGCCGACGATCTCGCCGAGCTCGTCCAGTTCCTCAACCTCCGCGACGCCATCCACGTCGGCCACTCCACCGGCGGCGGCGAGGTCGCCCGCTACATCGGCCGCCACGGCACCAGCCGCGTCGCCAAAGCCGTCCTCATCGGCGCCATCACGCCGCTGATGCTGAAGACTCCCGCCAACCCCGCTGGACTACCCATCGAAGCCTTCGACCAGCTCCGCGCCGCCGTCCACGCCGATCGCTCCCAGTTCTTCAAGGACCTCAGCGCGCCCTTCTACGGCGCCAACCGTCCCGGCAACAAGGTCTCGCAGGGCCTGCGCGATTCCTTCTGGCTCCAGGGCATGCTCTGCGGATACCCCGCCGCCTACTACTGCATCAAGGCCTTCTCGGAGACCGACTGCACCGAGGACCTCAAGAAGTTCGACGTCCCCACCCTCATCCTCCACGGCGACGACGATCAGATCGTTCCCATCGTCGCGTCAGCCATGCTCTCGTCGAAGATCGTCAAAGGCGCGCAGCTCAAGGTCATTCCCGGCGCACCGCACGGCATGTGCTCCACCCTCAAGGACGAGATCAACGCCGACCTGCTTGCCTTCTTCAAGCAATCCGCCACCAAGGCCGCATAATCTCGGCATCGCGTCATTCGCAAGCAGCAAAAAGGCCCATCCCGCTCAGCGGGATGGGCTTTTTCTTTCTCTTGTACCTAGCTCCTAGCGCCTGGGCCACTAGCACCTGCTCTACCCCTGCAGCGTCAGATCGTCCGCCAGCCTGAAGTGCACAATCGACTCCGACGGTATATCCAGATCGCGATTGCCTGTCAGCCCCGCGGCCGCCGTGCCTGCACCGCCGCCGGCGAGCCCGCCGATCAGCAATCCCGTCCCGCCGCTCGCAATCCCGCCGATCAGCATCCCCAGCCCGCTGCCGCCGCCGATGAACGCCGCCGACCGCTTGCCCTTGCCCTTCTTGGTCCGCGTCAGATCATGCGTATCCACCTGGTATTGCTGCCCATTCAGCGTCAGCGAGGTCAGCCGCAGTTCTAGAATCGACGACCCTTTGAAGTGCCCCCTCCGGTGCGATGCCACCACAACCCCTTGCACCGGCGTTCCCTTCGGTAGCACCACGCGCCCGTTCCCGTCCGTCCACGCGTCCACCACCTCGCCGTCAAAGGTCGCGCCCGGCGGCGTCGTCTTCACGCTGATCCGCTGGTCGATCCGGATCGCCAGCTCAGACCCTGCGGGAATGTTCACGTCCGCTGGCCGTATGATCGGCGCCCCACCCGGTGCAGGCTGTCCGGGGGCTGGCACCTGCCCATTGCTCACTGTCGCCTGGCCGCTCTGCGCCGGCGTCGTGACCGTCGTCACCTGCTGCCTCGTCTGGCCCGCCGCGGGCGGCTGGATCGTCGTGGTCGTGGTATTTCCATCCTTGTCGACCGACACGACCTGCTGCGCCTGTCCCGTCGCCGCCGCCTGCTTCGTCGCCGAGTCGATCGCCGCATTCTGCTTCGACTCGCAACCTGCCATCAGCAACACCGCCAGCGCCATCGCGCCCGCAGCCGTGCGCATCGTCCAACCCCGCGTGCGCAGCGCAAAATCCTGTTTGTTCCTTTTGTTCCTCATGCCATCGTCTCTGTTCCTCATGCTGTCGTCCCTCACCTTCTTCCAGCAGCCCACGCGCACCCAATCAAGGCGCAGTCAGGCCCATCCTCCGGTAAGATGCACATCCCACCGGACGAAAGCATAAAAATGAGGGGTAAAAACGGTCCGGCCCCGGGGAACCGGTCTCATAAGCAACCCCAAATCAAAGCGGGACTCGGATGGGACCCGCCATCGCGCGCGCTCACCCGCTGCGGCTTAAGTGGCTCTTCACAGATGACGGTGTAGCGCTGGGCGTCGGCGTGCAATCGTCAGAGGAACGTCACGCGGGTCGCTTCCAGCTTGCCTTGGGCGAAACCGGCACGGGCGGCGGGGATGCGGGTCGCCAGATCCATCTGGTTCGTGCCCATTGCGGCTCGGGAATCGGCGTCCGGTGTGATCACCTCGACGCGGCTGCCCTGTCTGCACAGGGCCTCGACCTGGCTCGCCAGGTCCGCGCCCGGGAATTTGCGCAGACCCTCGAACTGGCCCGCCGGTAGTGTCCCGCTCCGTCCGCCAAACGGCGAGAGCACCACGACGTTCGCATAGCCCACGGCGAGGTCGGCGTTTTCGGGGGAGCGCACGCCACCGTTGATATAGCGGGTGCCGTTGATGTTGTGTGTGGGGACCGTACCAGGCAGCGCGGTGCCTGCGGTCATTGCGTCCACGAGGTGGACGCCGGAATCGCGGTCGAACGCAGCCAGCTCGCCGGTATGCGCGTTGACTGCCGCCACGATCATCGGCCTATCCGGCCATTGCTGGCGAGGCAACCTGGAGGCGACCAGCGTGCGCCGCTGTTCCGCCGCCGCTGTTCCGAGTGTGGCGTCGCTCTCCAACCCGAACGCGCCCATCGCACGGCATAGATCGAAAGCCGAGGTGGCTGCGGCGCCGATGGCCCTCATCCGCTCGTAGACGGCGGCCATCGGCGGAGACGGCGGCCCCTGCCGGTTCTGTCCGACCGGTCGAACCGGCTCAGACAGAATCGAAGCAAACAGTTCGGCTGGCGGTATGCCGCTGCGCACATGCGCCGCCGCGGTTGCGCCGGACGAGGTGCCGATCACCAGATCGGCGGCCTCTGTCATATCGATGCCAGCTTCGGCCAGTCCTGCGATGACACCAATCGTCCATGCATTTCCGGCGGACCCACCACCACCGAGAACCAGAGCAACGTTGTGAACCATCTGCCCACTATTTTAGCCCGTGGACACCCTGTCCATCGAGATATCAAGACCGTGCCTCACGGCCCGTTAAGTAAGTGCCATTCGTTCTAGGCCCCGAACTTCCACAACAGATACACCCCGTTGCAGATCAGCAGCAACCCCACAACGGCAAAGGCGTAACGGTTCACCCCCGAAGAGATGCTCCCCGGCGGCCGGTGCCGTCCTCGCATCGTGCCCGCCACAAGGAAGAACCCTCCGATACAGAAGTTCAGCCACGGCGAGTTGAACATCACCAGCCAGTCGAGCATGCGCTTGCACCCTCACACGGTGGAAAGGCCGCGCTCGCCCACTTGCAGCGGCGCTTGCGGTCAATCATACTGCGCTCCACTTCAGAATGGCATGCGCACCGATACGATGATCTCGTGGTTATACGGATGGTATCGGGTCAGCGCGATCTGCTCGCCCGCGCCCAGCGTCAGCGCCCGCCTGCCCGGCGCTCCGCTGGCATCGTGCGACAGCGGCAGCCGTCCCACCACCATGCCCACCGTTCCGAACGTCGCCGTCTTCCCATCGTTCGCGCCGCCGCGGTAGAAGCTTGAGTTCAGCTCCATCTCCGGCACAAAAAAGCGCGCCACGCCCGTTGTCCCCATTCGGTACTCCGCCACGTTGTTCCACATGATGGTGTGCCCCAGCCCCTTCGCATTGGTCACCGGCAGCGAGCCACCCAGCGTCGAGATCAGCGCCAGCCCTCCCCATCCCTTGCCGCCCGCCAGCGTCGGCGTCACCACCGCGCAGCAGCTTCCGTTCGCGTCCTTGCCCGTCGGCAGCGTTGCCACCACAATGCCCGTCAGCACCGCATTGCCGTGCGCTTCGTTGCGCGCGAAGAAACGGTACTTGGCCTGGAACCACATGTCGCCGAAGCCGTTCTTCACCCCCGGCTGCGCATGTTCAAAGAACGGAGGCACGCCAAACACCAGCTCCGTGTGCCGCTCCGGGATCAGCTCGAGGCCTTTGCTGTTGCCCAGGTTCCATGTGTCGTACCGCGCCGCATTCGTCTGGCGAACAAACTCGCCTCGCATCGCCTGGTCAATACGCGGCGTCGACGTAGCCAACGGCGTCGCCCAGTGTGGCTGCTCGCTCTGCGTGGCCGTCGCCCGCGCCTGCCACCGCGTAACCCACGAGCCAGATCCAGACGCGCTCGTACTCTGTGCCGAAGCTGAAGACACGCTCGCCAGCGCACACACCGCTATTGCGCCCACCGCGCTGCGGACCATCCATTGCCATCTTTCCATTCACCCTGAATTCTAACGGCCACCGCTCTGGAGCACTTAGTGCTATTGCATATGACAAGCCTTCGCCAGGTCCTCCGTCTTCCAAAGGTTGACTCCAGCTTCTTTCTGATTGTCCGTGGGCGTCTCCGGCTCGATGGCTCCGGCCAGCAGTGTGCCGTCCGGGCTGAGAGCTGCGCTGTCACTTAGTAGCTGTGGTGATAAACAGGTCTTCCCGGTTTTCAGATCCAACGCCCACAGTTGGCCGGCTGAGTGACCGAACGCCAGACCAGTATGAGGATCGATGGCTCCGAAGTCGTAAAAGGTCAGCAAGGATTTAGGTAGGTTCGCCAGTTTCTCGTCCGAGACCATTTGGCCATCGCTCGTGCGCGCAGCTATGAACACATGATCGTCCGTTTGGTCCTCAAAAAGGAAAACGCCGCGCGTCTCATCCCAGAAAGCAGGTCGCTCATAGTCGGAGAGTCTCGGCAGTGTCCGTGTGACCGTCCAATCACGGGTATTCCTGACAATGATCGTTGCGCCTTTCATTGTTATCAGGGCGCTTCCGTCGCTGGAAAGGACTGGGTCGCGCTCATCGGGAAAAGACTTCACGAGCTTCCCGGAGACGGTATCGAATCCGTCCGTCGATCCCGAGAAGACAATCAGAAGACTAGGATCGTGCGTGTAGATCAGTTGAAGCACATTCGCATGTGTATTCTCCAATGTGCTTGCCAATTGGCCATCGGATATATGCCACACCTTGATACTCGGCCCCGTCGATGCCCCGGCGGCGATGAATTGATTGTCCGGCGAGATTGCAACCCGGCCCACACTCTTGAAACCCGTATCGATGACCTGCACAACCTGCTGGCTCGCAACATCCCACACAATCAGCCGCCCATACTCCTTGCCGGCAGCAAGAAGTTTGCTATCTTGGCTGAATGCGAGCGAATTGATCTGTGTCGGCGTGAGCGGAAGGCCCACAGTTCGCCCGTTGATGACTACTATTTTTCCAGCCACAGTGCGAAGCGGCTCAGGAGCCTTGAACTTCACATCGTGAAGCTGGATAGACGGAGACGGGAACGAACGCTGCGCGAGCAGAGCGGAAGGAAGTAATAAACAGGTTCCTATCGACAAGCAAAACGAGATACGCACCATGCGGGTCACGTTAGCTCCACATTCGCTGCCTGTCAATTTCCCTTTGCAAATAAAATCTTGCTCATTTAACTGCGGTACACCACTCTGCCCGCGCACACCGTTGCCCGCACCCGCCCCAGCATCGCCGCGCCGTCGAACGGCGTGTTCTTCGACATCGACCGCGACCCGCGCGCCTCAAATCTCCACTCCGCGCCCGCGTCGAAGACCGTCACATCCGCAACGCTGCCCACGCGCAGCGTTCCATATCCGCCCAGCGTCCCGCGGTCCTTCAGCCCGATCACCGCCGCCGGCCGCGTACTCATCAACTCGATCACACGCCCCAGCGCCATCCCGTTCTCTTTGCCCAGCACCCGCAGCGCCAGTCCCAGCGCCGTCTCGAGCCCCGTAATCCCGTTCGGCGCGCGCTCGAACTCCACCTCCTTCTCGTGGCTCGCGTGCGGCGCATGGTCCGTAGCGATGCAATCGACCGTGCCATCCAGCAATGCCGCAACAACAGCGCGTCGATCAGCCTCAGCCCGCAGCGGAGGATTCATCTTCGCATTCGTGTCGTAGTCACCGACTCGCTCGTCGGTCAGCGTAAAGTGGTGCGGAGCAGCCTCGCACGTCACATGCAGCCCCTCCGCTTTCGCCTGGCGTATTGCGTGCAAAGCGCGTGACGTAGACACGTGCTGCACATGCAGATGCGGCCG
>Ga0182024_10008759_pt1 | contig 21170 bp, 16 predicted proteins | sample P32metaG_FD_120480 | JGI IMG/M metagenome (GOLD analysis project Ga0182024, IMG submission 120480) | Permafrost microbial communities from Stordalen Mire, Sweden - P3-2 metaG (Illumina Assembly) | ecosystem: Environmental > Terrestrial > Soil > Wetlands > Permafrost | place: Sweden: Stordalen...
AAGAGTCACCCAGAAAGTGAAGATCTGATCCAGACTCGCGAGATCAACTTCCGCTGGAACCTCGGGACAAGCCAGCAGCGCTTTGATCTCGGAGGCAAACAAGAAGCTGTCTTCCGTTTGTGTGTAGAACAAAGGCCGAACTCCGAATCGATCCCGGGATAAAAACAACTTTCGCGCTTCCACGTCCCAGATTGCGAACGCCCACTGGCCATTGAAGTGGTGCACACAATCTTCGCCGTACTCACGGTAGGCGTTAAGAATTACTTCCGTATCGGAACGGGTCGCGAATCGATGCCCCTTACCAAGAAGCTCCTCCCGCAGTTCGATGTAGTTGAAAATCTCGCCGTTAAACGTAATCCACAGGCGGCCGTCGGTGGAGGACATCGGCTGCGCTCCCCCCTGCAGATCGATGATGCTGAGACGCGCATGGCCCAGACCGGCGGGTCCGGCGATCCGCATACCGCTGGCATCCGGCCCTCGGTGGTGCAGCCGGGAAATCATCCTGCCAAGCAGATCGCGATCCACCGGGCCGCCATCAAGTTTTAATATTCCGGAAATACCGCACATAAGAAAAACTATTTCTCTGACTTCCGCGGGCGCTTTAAAGAACCGCCGCCGACTCCGGCGTCTCTGCGCGGTATAACGTATCCTCTTTTCTGGTGCCGCGTAGATGAATGGCTGTGCATACGGCGTAAGCAATGAAACAACATCCCGCGCAAAGCGCGATGTCGGAGACCGGGCCAGGAGTGAGGCCGAGGTTGCGTCCTCCGAGCACGAGGCCCAGCATCCCCAAAGCCCCCAGGGCAGCAGGAACAAACGCTTTTCCATAACGAAGTAAATTTAAACCCGTAAGCCCATGCATGCGCTCCATTTGCAGGATATAGCTGAGAATAATCGCCAGCAGGGCGGAAACCTGGCCTCCCACCACTCCCAATAACCTGCATGCGGGATAGATCGCGATCAACATCACCACGGCAGACGCGGCCACAGCGCGGCGATGCAACCCTGGAAGTCCGATTCCATTAAAGACGCATGTAATTGCGGCGTTCAACACATTCAGGAAAACCACAACGGCTGCAACGGCGAGCGGTCCGGCGGCTGCGATATATCGCGCCCCGTAGATAACCGTGAGAAGAGAATGGGCGCACAAATAAATCGCAACCACGCCGGGGAGCCCGAACAGGATCATCCAGGAAGTCGTCTCAATCAGGATACGATTGATGCGTTGCTTGTCATCCTGCACGTGGGCGAAGCTGGGAAAAAGGATTTGTCCCATCATCTTTGTCAGGAAGCTGGAGGGAGTCTGGACCAGCAACACTCCCATCGTATACAGCCCTAGTGTTGTCGTCGAATAAAGCTTCCCTAATACAAATATGTCAGTGCGGGAAAAAATAAGATTCAAAAACGACAGTCCGACTACTGCCCTCGAGAACTTATAAAGCTCCCGCACTACATGACGGTCCAATCTCAGTGAGGGTAATCCCGGACACAAGATATACGACAACAAGCAACGGAAGAAGTTTTCGCTGCAAGAGCCAATCGCGAGCGCCCATACATCGCGAATATAGAAACTCAAAACCACAGTCGTGACAACTCCGCAGATGGCGCCGCCGTTGCTAATGGCCATCCAGCGTGCGAACTTCATGTTCTTCTCGGGAAGAATTGACCGCGGACTCATCGCACCTTCGAACAAGGTGCTCAACAGCGCGACGCGCAGCAGGCCGCTCAGTTCCGCGTTTCCGTAGAATTGGCTGACGAAGGGCGCGGCGGCAAAAATAATGCCGTACATGCAAACCGCCCGGCCCATCCCCATCCACCATCCAGCGTTGAGATAGGCTTTCTCCCGGCCCCTCGGATTTTGTATGACCGCCGCCCTCTGCCCCACGTCCGTCAGAGTCCCGACGATCGAGGAGCAGGACATGACAATGGCCATCGCCCCGAAAGCATTGGGAGCGAGTATCCGAGTCAAAATCATGTTCCGGGCGAACCGGGATACCTGTTCCGCGAAGCTTCCCGCTCCCAGCCAGGTTCCGCCGCGCACAACTTTAGCCCTGAGACCATCCCCCAGCAGAAGGGCGCCGATCATCTCCCTGCCGCGGTCGTAGCTACGCCTGATATTCATTTTGGACATCTGACTTTTTAATTTCCCTAACTTAGCTTTCGAGTGCGTACTGCAATCGGTCCCCATCAATTCGAGCCATGGCAACTTTGGCTCGCTCCGCGCCTTCGCCTACGACTCGCCAATTGCCTTCTTCGCCGACGATGCGCATGCCACGTCGCGCTCGCCACCATTCGTTGATTTGACTGGGAAGGGCAAACCACATCTTCTTTTGCCTACCGGTCTCGCGCAGGAAAGCTAAGAGCTCCCGGTAAGTGCTCCTGGCTTTTTCCTCGATCACGTAGTCCGGATGAATAATAAAACTCGCCAGCCCACTTCTCGCGACGATCAGGTCGACCTGCTCTTTCCACAGATCTAGCGAATAGTCGTTGAGCAGATGAAACAGCATGTAATCCTGGGTTGTCGTAACCGGAATTTCGAGCGTATTCCCGAAGAAATACGGCATCACGGTGCAACAGCCACCCTTCTGGGGGTCCAGATGGGCGACATTGGGAACGGACATGTCGAAGGAAAACTGAAGGGCGTCGTACCAGTCCAGGTTCCGGTAAAGCACAGCTGAACGAAAGCCGGAAATAGCATGGCTCGCTGCGTATCGATTAATTCTTTCCGCTCGACGCCGGAACTCGGAGCGCTCCCGAAACAAGTTGCCGTCATGGTTCAAGTCCTGAACATTGACCTCGAAGCCGCGATCGCGAATGGCTCGAATAAAAGTGTCCGAGACCTCGTATCGTCCCTCGGGCACGATTTGAAACGACGCCTTGATACCGAAAGAATCATCGAGATCCATTAACGCGGAGCAAAAGTCTCTTCCCTTTTCAGTCTCGACATCGTGTGTCATCACCGCGCAACTCTGAGCACCGTCAGGCCAGAACCATACGAAGGGTATCTTTTCCAGGCCCTTCGCTTTCATGGAAATCAGGAGTAGCCGTTCGCACAAATCTTCGACTGTGGTGTCCACGGGCCAGTGCGGAAACGAGACCTTCCGCCAACCCATCAATCGCGCTCGTTGGAACTGGCGGCGCACGCTAACACCCATGAACGGTCGCAAGAGGTAATAGATCTCTTTCAACCGCCGCTCGCGTCCACTCCACAGGCCGCGACCATCCGGGTTCGCATAACGTTCCAGTCGCAGATTGTCGATCACTTCAGTCGGATCAAAAGGAAGAACTGGTTCCCCGTGGTGAACCCTGATATCGGCAAGCGTGTCATAGAGAGGAACGTCAGGCCGGTTTCGTCGATATCCGGAAACTGATCTCCCGAAGCATGTCGCATTTTGCCCACATTGGAAATAACCCGCTTCGTTGGATAACTTGCCGGCAAGTTCGAAATTAACAAAGTGTTCCGGGCACAAATAAAAATCGAGCAGCGCACTGTTCATCGCATTCCTTTTAAAGGAATCGCTCTCGATGATCGCATTCGGAGCCCGGCTCATGGGGTCGTCAGACCAGGAGATCTTCGTATCGCTAAGTTTGATACGACGAAATGGATCTCTCCAAGAAACCGATTGTTCATCTATTTCAGGACCCGTCCCCATTTGCGTACTGCCGCTCTCTACCGTGGCTGAAGCGGCGCGCACTGCGCAATCTTTGCTGTCATTTTGCATGCTAATTTTCTAGGCGGAGGAGACTATCCTACGTGGCGATACAGCATTCGGCCAGATGCCGCAAGGATAGGGTCTGGTAACCAGGAAATCAGAGCTTTTGCCGTTTGAATCTGCCAACCGGGACGTGTGGCTGCCGCAGGGGCTCCGTTCTTATATCGCCAATAAGAGAGACTTGTCCGAACGGCGCCCAGGCGATCTTTGAATTGGATCAAGCCCGCATGATTTAACTCGGAACGTCCGAGGTCAAGCTCCCGCATTTCTTGTTCTTTGCCCTCCTGAATCGCTTTCCAGAAAAGAAATGGAGTTCCTCCCAGACTGTGGAACCGCTCGTCGGAGCAGCCATATTTGAACGTGAGTGTCGTTTTATGCGACAGGGTCAGAATCGCCGCCACTGGATATTCGTGTTTGGAGACCAAACGGATGGTCAGGCTGTCAGCCATTGCGCTGGCTAAATTGCGAAACCATTGCAGCGGCTGGGGCGGCAGGCAGTGGCGACGGCGGGTACGCATCAATAGGCCGTAGAACCTGCGCAAAAGCTCTTCAGATCGCCCGCTTTCATAGACTAGGTTCTCTCGTCTCGCCCGCTGCACTTTGCGCTGAATACAGCTTGGATGCAAATTATGGAAGAGTTCTCCGGCTGGCCGCTCCAAAGACAGCGTATGCAAACAGAAAACCTCTGATGCGTGCAAGTTCGTAGCCGCAAAGGGCGCGGCCTCCCCGGTCGTTATCGGCCGAATCTCCGCATACGTATAACCTTCATTTCTAACTCTCTCACCTACCTGCGCCAGCAATTCCTCCTGCTCCGCCGCGGAATCTACAAGCAGCGCGCAATGGTCGGAGAACGGCAGCGATACCAAACGACGGCCCGTGATCCAGCTCTTCACCTGGCAGAAAACCAGGCTGTTCTTCAGCGGCTGGCCGGGAAGGCTGGTGGTAAACGCAACCGGCTCGTACCGATAACTTTGCTGTAGCGCCGATAACCATCCCGAAGTATGAAATACACCCGCTCGCGGATGCCAGCGCAAGAATTCCTCCCACCGAGGATCGTTGAGAGGCCGAATTTCGAAAACAGGCAAAATATCTCCGGTCTTATGATTCCCCAAGCACTACGGAACCAGTTGTCGAGTTCGCTCTGGCTCGGAATCCGTTCTTCGATGGGACTCCTCTCCCGCGAATCCTCTGGATCCGATCACCCAGGCTTTCTTCTCCGGATCATATTGCTTCACCACCTTCGCCGGGTTACCGCACACCACGGAAAACGCAGGTACGCTGCGGCTCACCACCGAATTCGCGCCCACCACGGAACCGCGCCCAATCACGAGTTCACCCCGGCTGCAAATGATCGCCGCTCCAAAACCGATCCAACAGCCTTCTTCGATGCGAATGGTCCCCCCCGGAGTCATCGGTTGATGACCAATGGGAAGCGTCACATCCTCGAACCCGTGGTTGTGATCCATAACAAGCACCGAAGGACCGAAAATGGTGTCCCGCTGAATATGAATCTGATTCTTCGCCGAGATGACCGAGCGTCGTCCTATCGCGCAGCCGTCTTCTATAATGATCGCAGATTCGTCGCAGATGGAGACGTTCGGAATGTTCAACCAGACCTCCCGTCCGAGACTGACACGATTGCCTATCCTCATGTAACTCGCTCTGGACCGCGGCAGATCGCAGGTGTAGTGCACCGTGACTTTCTTGCCGATAGAAGCGAACGGATAGGTCCATTCGAGCCATACACTGTGGAATTTACTAGCTAAGCGGCTAAGTTGTTTGATGGGATCTTCCCCTGTTTCTCGTCGACAACTACTCATCCATACTTCCTCCTTGTGAAACAGATGCCGCTCCGAAAACACGGATTGGCAAGCGCATAGCTAGTTCCGTTTGTCTGACGACGAATATAACCTCAAAGTCGGCGGAGATAGCATCGAAACTCTGACTTCCTTACAAAGCGGTGTCAGCCGCCTGCGTGCGCTGTCTTTTCACGACGGTCAATGGGCGAATGCACCCTAACACCCATTTCCCCTTAGAAAAATCGTACTGCTTTACGATCCTTGCAGGGTTGCCTGAGACTACCGAATAAGGAGGAATGCTGCAGGTTACTACGGAATTCGCCCCCACCACGGAGTGCCGTCCTATTACCAATTCCCCTTGTTCGCACACAATCGTTGCTCCGAAACCGATCCAACATTCTTCCTCAATCCGGATACTCCCGGCCGTGGTTTCTCGGCTGTGGCTTGTGGCGTTGGGCCACGACTCCCCCACCTCGCCGCTGTGGTCCTTTATCAATACGGAATGAGCACAGATGACGTTTCTCATCAAGTGAATATGATTTCTTGCCGAATACACCCCACGCCGCTGGAGGCCGCAACGGTCTTCCACGATGAGGATCGGCGAATCTCTGCCGGGAGCGGCGGAAACGTCCAGTCGAACATCCCGGGCAAGCGCCACATCGCGTCCGATGCTTATGTAACGGGCAGCGGATCTGGACACATGGCAAGAGTAGTGTGACCAAGCCCTCTTACCGAAAGCCGGAAACGGATAGGTCCATACCAGCCACATCGTGCGGAGCTTGTTGGCCGTTCGCGTAAGCCAAGCCAGAGGATCTTCCCAAGGCGTTTGTAGCGAGCCGAATGAGTTGAGATCTTGTTGCGAAATAGCTTTCATCGTCTTAGGTAGTTTTGCTGACAACCGGACTCCTTAACACAAAGTAGAAGAAAAAGGCTAGCGATATTCTCCAGCTTCCAGCTTCGCATCAACTGCTAACTTCTGCACGGGACGAGCTGGGTTTCCGGAGAGTATCGAACACGGCGGGAAACTCCTACTGACCACGGAGTAGGGGGCCACCAAACAATTCCGCCCTAAAACCACTTCTCCCTTGTTGCTGCATAGAATGACGGCTCCGTGACCGATTCGACATCCTTCTGCGATGCGGATCCTACCCCCCGGCGTTGTGCCTTGGTCTCTGATCGCTCTGCTCAGATCTTCGTAAGCGTGGGCATGGTCCATAATCAACACATCGGTCGAAATAACGACGTCGCGCTCAAGATAAATAGCATTTCCGGCGCTTATCGTGCAACGTGCGGCGATCCTGCAGCCGTCCTCGATTGTGATTTTAACTTCGTATTTGTCCTCCGTGTCAGCCTTATACCAGGTGTGAAACCAGGTGTGGCGACCTATTTGAACTCGATTGCCTAACCGAATATGCGGAGCGAGCAAGCGCGAAATCTCACTTGCGTAGTGGAGCGAGAGATCGCGGCCCTTTCCCGCAAACGGATACGTCGCCACGACCCACAGGCTGTTTAGTCTCGTCAGGACCCTGGAGAAAAACCCGTCACGGTCTTCAAACCCGGCGGATGTTTCATGAATGGACCGATGCATATTCCTTACACACAAGCCTTTCGGAAATCGAATAGATGGACTCTCGTCCTCTCCTAAAGGAGCCATCACCAGCAGGGCGTGCAAAACCGTCACATGCACTCCTCCGGCACATCATTGCGTCGGCGGCTACTTGTACGCTGGGATACGCAAGCATCGGCCTGGCAACCATCGTTTCTCGAGCCTTTAATACACTTCGAGTAGACCGATCTACGCTCCCTGCCTCGTCTCCCTAAGAGAAAGACAAGCGTCCTTCTCAGCGATTGACGGCGCGAACTCCACCGCGAGCGGATCGGCTTCCGAGTGTGCCTGTCCCACCGCTCGCTTGGCCCCCTGCTTAACCTCGAAGGTCGTTACGGAAATGCAGACCCACAAAATAGAAAAGTACGTCGACAGGTGGGTCATGTAGTTAATGCCAAAATGCGCCACGACATTGGCAAACAGGGCTGATCCCAGGCACCACACAAGCCATTCCTGGGGCCGATCCCCCTGTACGCGTTTCCTTGCCAGGCCGATCGCACGAAAGCTGCGCTTAAAAATCGTGAGATAAAGAACCAGAGTCAGAAGACCTCCCGTTAACGCGTTTACGACAAACTGGTTGCAGAGATCCCACATGTCGAAACCCCACTCGCCGTAGGTCTTACATCCCAGAAGCCACCAGTCGCTAAAGTGTCGAATGCAATTATCCAATATCATGTAACGGTGGTAGCTGGAGGAACCGCCAGTCAGGTCAATTTTTTCGATGAGCGACCAAACCGGTCCGTGCATCACAAGATGGAGGGCTATCAGTATTGCAACAAGTCCCCAGCGGACGAATCGCATGCGCTTGCGCAAACACCAGAAGCCAAGCCCAATCAGGCTCGCGCCATACGTCATCCACGACGTGCTTGCGTGTGTGGCGAATACCATGGCCGTGGCCCCGGCAAGTCCTGCGTACGCCGCGGTCCGGGAGTTTTTTTCTGCCCAGATCCATAAAAAGAGTGGAATCGAAGAACCGGCGAACGCCCCAGCCCACAGATTGCCCATTGCTCCCTCGGAACGGACGTGACCCTCTCTGATCGTGGGTGGATTTGCGCCCATGGAGCTGAAGAAATTTTGATATGTGAACTGTTCGCTAACCATGAAGACGCCCTGAATGACGCAAATCACGGCCAACACCTTGACGGTGCGCCGGATCGCTTCGCGGTCTGGAATGAGAAATCGCACTGCCAGGTAGCCGCCCAGACTCACCACCAAATCGCCCAGGCCTTTGATCACGGCCTGTATGTCCATGAACTCAAGGGAAAACGCGAGCAGAGCCACCAGAGTCCAGGCCACCACCAACTTGTCGAACGAGTTGAATCCGCCGGAGAATCTCTTTTCCGAAGCCGACCCCTTGAATGCGGCCATTCGGCCCAACACCGTCAGGATGAGAAGCTGCAGCATCGTGACGTGCACGCCCCCCAACACCAATAACTGTCCCAGGGGGGTCGAAAAAAAGGCCAGCACAAAGGGCACGATTGCCTTCTTGCGGGGGAGAGCCAAGATCAGGACGATAGCGATCAGCAACCACGCCGCAACCAGCGGGTGCAGGATCGTACCTCCCGCTCCGCCTCCAAATCGAAGATTTTTAGGTGGCATAGCGTTCAGACATGGGCAAGCACCATCCCCCCGGCCTTGCAAGCCTGCGCCAAGGCCCCTTGGTTGGGCTGGCGCTGATGGCATAATAACTGCATGATGCATCAAAGGCGCAGCCGCTCCATTTCAGGCTCTACACCCAAAATGGACGCGGCAAGCAATGAGAAAGACGGAGCAACGAGTTTCACTGCACCGTGGCTGTCAAACCTGTCGGCGCTTGCGGTTGCGTGGCGGATCCGTCGTATTGATATGCCCCGCGGTCGCTCGTGAAGGTTGCTCCGTTCATATCGGTGTTATACGGGGAACTCAGGGATAAACGGTTGTCCCAGTCTGCGTTTTCAGATGCTAAGCTGAGATTGCCCCCGGCCAAATTCACAAATGGATTAGGAGCTGAACTACTCGAAATATCGTGGCTCCCTACCGGCGACTGTCCGGAATTTAGGTAAGAATTGTAGTCAATCGTGTTCGAACCACCTGTCATCCCGACTGCACCGCAGTTGTACCAAATGTTATTTTCGACGGTCATTGTACTCGGGCCACCTGTAACATTCCATCCACAATTGCTCGGAAAACTAAATGTGTTGTTGTAGATCAAGTAATTCGAGCAAGTTTGACTATTGAAACACCCGATAACACCGTCATTATGCCTGCAAGAGGTTGAGTTGCCTCCGGTCGAGCAAAAATCCACATTGTCATAAAAGGCCATGTTACTCTGTGTTCCGCTCATCACAGCCACCATATCTCCGTTGGTCATCTGGTCGCGGAAGATATTGTGATGTACCACGTCCCCGCTATTCGATCCCTGTAATTGAATAGCCTCTCCGTGGTTCGTACTGCCATCGAACACGCCCCAGACATAGTTATGGTCAAAACTTCCATCGTTCCAGTTACCATTCACGACCGTAAGATATGTAGTGCTCGCGTTGTGCAAGTAGCTGTGAGTAACGGTGACATTGGTAAGTGGCGAAGTCGCAAACCAAAAGTAAGTTTCGGAGTTATTGTTTCCATTCGAGTTTAGGCCTTGTCCAAACCACTCCACGGACTCCCAAGTAATGTTAGCGCCACTACCATTCATCACTCCGCTTCCACCATCGCAACCGTTGGTTGCGGTGGAAGTACAACTAGAATCATCGATCCTGATTCCACAAGCCGCAGGGTTTGGGGCCGATCCCCTCATGCTCGAGGGTGGATTCGCCTGTACTCCGCCGCAACCTACTTCATTCGTGCCCGCATTGTTGCCGTTGCCGTTAATTATCCAGTAGCCTCCACTGCCGACGTCGACAATCTGACCTGAACCGGTTGAAGCCCAATAAGCCTGAGCCGATCCCATCTTTGCCGTATTCCAGCCGGCGAGTCCGGAGCAGTCCGGATCGTAACTCTGTGCCTTGCGAAGCTCAATGGTTAGACTCCCAGAAGCGGGAGTGCTAAGACTCAAGTGATTACCATAGTTTCCATCTGCTAAACAGTAAACATCTCCGCGTGTCAGCGTTGAAGGCAATCCTACGTAGGCTCCCGCAGCTCCACTCGATCCCGCACAAGCCCAACTCGTGCCGTCTCCATTGATAGAGCACATTGTAGTTGGAACAACGGCGTGGTAAGAGGCGAATGCGGAAGAACTCCCAAGGCACAAAAGGACGAGAACAAGGGAAACAACTACTGCTTTCGAGCGCCATTGCGCTTGCAACGGCGAAGTCTTTCTATCTTTGGGGGAGGACATATTGATCGTTTTCTCCGGTTCGGCAATGACGCCGAAATAAAGTCCGCGGCCTGCGACGGGAAATCCGCCGGAAGGCCACTTCTGGCAGGGTAGCCAGGCATATCGAAGAAAACTAGGTGCCCAAAGGACATGGTCGGGTTTAGCATTATGATACGGTACTGTCGCCCTACTAATTCGTTGGAACCGTTAGAGTTGCAACCCCGACATTACCGGTGGATCCTGTTGCAGTCTGCAAAAATTATGCACTTTCTATTCTTCCATAGGTTCGGGAATATGGCATTGCGGCCGCATTTCTCCTACCAATTCAGCAACGGTTGAAATCTTAGATCCGCCGCGGATGGCTGCCGATAACGCCGATTCCAAAAGCGCGGGAGTGCAACCGTAGCGAGATGGATTGTCTCGAACATCGTGTGTGTAGAAAATCAACCATCCTTTTTGCTTCTCGTTTTCGGAGATTAACTCCTGCACGCGGTTCAACCGATCGATATCGCCATAGAGGCTGTTCGCCCGAAGTAAATTAAGATCCACATCAGGCCCGTTTAGGCCTACATATATACCGCGACAACTCATCATTTGCTCGCCCAATGCCTTCTTAGCAGCCAGCGTCACCTCGCCGTACGGATACGCAAAATTGGATGAAGGAGTGATCCCAGTTATTCGATGGATAGCCTGTTGTCCTTTCTTAACGTCCTGCTGAAAGTCCAGAAGCGGCACAGAAGATGAGGAAATGTGACTGAAAGTATGACCGGCCAATTCGTGGCCACTTGAAACTAAAGAATTTAGATCATCGGTTCGAAATTGTTCACCCAAATCGTTTGATGTGTTCATCAACCCGACCGCAATATAATATGTTCCCCGCACTCCGAAACTCGTCAAGATAGAACCACCAATTGTATAGGCCGTGCGGGGGAAGTCATCAAATGCAAAGGAGACGATCGGACCTCGTCTTCCCAGGGGGACTATACGCCGATGCAGGGAACACAGGGCTCGACGGCGTACCGTCCCTAACGCAGCGCGCAATATCATAGACTATGCCGCAGGAACAGGTTCTCCAGCGAACGCAATGTGGATGATGCCATCATCTAATATCTGCTGATCCTTACGGAACACGTAAGAGGAAACTCCATCATTGACTGCCTCTTCATCCATGCCTAAATCCCCAAAGACTCGGCCAGAAGGAGCGTTGCGCGGTGTCTTGCGGTAATTTGCGTAGAAGCCCTTAGTTGACTGAGCGATGTACCGGCGGATGACCCAGCTCACGAACGCATGCTCCACTTGCTTGGACTGAATCCGGCAGCTGAACATTAGATCAGTCATGCGCGGTTCCCGCTTATCCACTATCCCAAAGCCGATCACGCCGTAATTTCCGAATCGGTCCTGGCAAGCGAGTACATAGGTGTCGAGATGGGGTGCGCACATAACCTTTCTCAACATATCGCGGTCGTACCTATTCCCCGAGAAGTTCATTTGATTAGTGCGCTGTGTAAGCTCGTGCACTCTCTCGAGGTTCTCTTCTGTGAGCGGGCGAATATTCAGCTGAATGTTGCAATGCTTCAAAAAGGCCAGATAATCTTGCCCGAAGCTTTCTGCAGTAACATTTCGCTTCTCCTCTAATCGGTACATGTGTCGCCGGTTGGCGCTTTCGTCTGTTACAGGGACCTGACACTCCGCCATTTGTAGAAGTGTGGAGTAGTGCTCTGCTTTCAACAGCTGAACGTCGGGACAGACGGTTCTTACCTCCGCCAACTCAAAATCTGAGTCGTCCACAAACAGCAGAGTGTTGCTGCCAATATTCAAGCGACGAGCGATCTCCTGGATTCCTAAGCTCTTCGGTTGCCAGGAAATTTGAGGGCAGAGGAAAAAGTCGATAAGCTTAAACTGTCTCAGAGTTTGCAAGGCTTCTTCGGGATTATTCTTACTCGCAATCGAGTGCAGGATTCCGTGGCGGTCTAGCTCTTGAATTATTTCAGCAATACCAGGCTTCAGACGGAGCTTCGCCGGGCCGTCCTCTATCAGGACGCCCTCCCAGAGTGTGTTGTCTAAATCCCAAACCACGCACTTGATCTTTCTTGTCTTTTCCCCTGGTGCCGGCGTCTCTTGGACGAAGTCCATCATCCCGAAATAGAGAGTCGTACCATCTGAAACATCATTGGGGATCAGTTCGACGTTAAAAGGGTAACGAAGATCGATTACTTTAGAAATCCTACTGTACGAAAAACGGTTCCGATGAAATCCGGGAGTAAGTTCGATGAGCTCTTGGAAAGGGATCCTGCACTGCTCGTCGGCTGAACGAATCGTGAGTGAAAGCCTTACGACGTGGTTCCCCGGGTTGTAGCATTCCAACAAGAAACAGGAAGGCACGTCCCTCGCCACGGTCGGTCGCTGGGCCCTTTTTTTCTTAAAGCCATATCTTTTGCCAGTAACTAGCCGTTTCACCGTGTCAGGCAAAGGCATTTCAATAATCGCGGAGCCAATGCGGTAGTCTCTTCGCTCGAGCCTCTGCGCCTTCTCGATCGGGGATAGGTGGATGTTGCCTGGTGTCCAAAGTTTCCCCCACCGTTTGAATCGAATCTTCAGCAGATAAGAATTGATGGCTGAAGGGCAGTCAACTCGCACCATTCCGTCAACGAACCGACGGCATCGTCGATCTTCCCGTGGGCTATAAAGCTCGCATGTCGAGTAACAGGTAGGCCAAACACATTCGGTGCAATGTTCGCTCCATGGAAGAACCGTTCGGGCTGATATCCTTCCACCGAGTTCCCCGACGGCAGAGATTACTTCGAACGGGATTTGATCCAGAGATTCAACTCTATTGTTCGCTTCAGTCTCGTACATCGCTTTCCTTCTCAGGACACCTGGTGTATTGCGCTTGAATTCGTTTCATGCATGGGTTTTTGCAGTACAGCTCGTATGCTTTGACCCAAGCCAAAGACAGAGGAGACGTTGGACAACGGCTTACCGAGCATTGTTCGGAATACCTTCCGGACAACCCTGCCCCCTAAGGTATGCTTGATCCCTTCGGAAGTGGGCCTCCTACGAAAACCCAGATATCTGAGTACATCGTCACCAACATAACGCACGCTATACTCGATTTGCGAGTTGGGAACAGTCTTAAGACAGAGCGGCTCCAATCCCACGGACTCGGCTAGCTTTCCCAGCGATGACGGCGAGAAGTGGTAGAGATGACGTGGTAATTCAAGTCCGCACCAATATGAGTGGAAGATCCGGGATTCAGCCGAATCAATGTTGGGAAGGAACGTGTAAAAGACCCCTCCCGGCTTTAACCATTCCCGAACTTTCACCAAAACTTCGCGCGGATGGTGCATGTGCTCGAGCACATCAAAGCAGGTTATAGCATCAAAGGTATTCGGCCGAAAGGGTGCGTTCGCCACATCCCCAGCAAAGACCTCGGCGCCGGTTCTTGCGCGGGCTTTTTCCGCAGCGTCGGTAGAAATCTCAACTCCGTACGGCCGCCATGGAAGTCCTTTGAGGGATTCGAGAAATGCGCCGGAACTGCACCCTAGGTCGAGCAACGTCCCGCTTTGCTTGTACCGATTTAGAATCTGGGCGTGTCGCCGCCAGCGACCAGGGGAATTTTCTGCCGCTTGCTGCACAAGCCGATGGTAGTCAGCACTGTAATGCTCCGCCATCTCCTCGAGTTGGGGTGGGTTCTCCAACCATACTAAGGAACATTGAGAACAACGCAGGAGCGTGTAAACCGTTTGCCGCCCATGCATCCTGTCAGGTGCACGCCGCCACTTAATCGCTTCTCGCTGGCCACAAGCTATACAGCAACTTACAGCATGGCCCTTCAGCTTTTCGTCGCATAGGAATTGCGAATTAAGGACGCCGGTCGGATTTCCGAATTCCATTTTCATTGTACTGGCACGCCTCCAAACGCGCTTGTTCATCAACCGCTCTACTCTTCTCGCCAGAATGTAAAACGGCATCACCGCAAGGCAGGGTTGCACGTTGCGAGCCCGATAATTCTTTGAATGCTTTCAGCTGCAACGAATCAATCCTTATCTTTCTAAAACTCTGACTAGTGGCTCTAGCGCGAGTTCGGGTTCCTCTCCATTTTCAACAAGGCGGACTGAATCAACCCGCTTATTCCATTCATAGGTGACTCGGAGTGCCTCAATGCGCGGCTTCTGATTGTCCGAGGGGAACACAAGCTGAAGAAACTTGTAACCCGAGCGGCGAATGAAAAGAGATATCAAAGAAACGCGCCGACACCCCTGCACGCCCCGTTTCCCGAAATACTTATAAAAATAGCGGTATTTTGTTATCTCGCTGTCTAGTTGGAACGCGATTGGAAAACGTTTGGTCGACTGTCCGCCTAAGTGAGTGATAGACATTTTAGGCGTAAACAGAATTGTGTATCCGGCCTGCCAAATTCTACGGCACAAGTCCACGTCCTCGTAGTAATAAAAGAACTGATCGTCGAATCCTGATATACGCTCCAATGCGTCACGCCGCACAAACAGAGAGCACCCTGATAACCAGTCAACTGTCCGTTGCGTATCACCTTTCCATCCCGTGTACGTGTCGGAAATGAACCAGTCCGATAGATAGGCTAGGGGTCTCAGGTACAGCGCCGCAATCCATTCCCCGCGTAGTGTCGGAAATGGCCGAGCCGATTCTTGATATGAACCGTCAGGATTCAACACCTTACATCCAAATGCGCCAGCTTCCGGATGCTCGTCGGCGAACGTCACAACCTCGTCGAGTGTGCCTTCGTGAACGATAGTGTCGGGATTTAGGATCAACACATAATCGCCGCGACTTTCGCGGATTCCAACATTGTTGGCTTTTGCGAATCTGAGATTGGTTTTATTTTCGATAACACGCACTTCAGGGTAGTGCCTACGTATAAATTCGACCGATCCATCAGTAGAGCCGTTATCCGAGACGATGATTTCAAAGTTAGTGGTGTGCGTTCCTTGGTAAATAGAGTCGAGACACCCCTGTATCGTCTTTAGATCGTTCCAGCAGATGATTATGATTGAAAGCTTCATATCCTAGAGCCTTTCTATGTAATGCACCGACCGAGCTCATTCGTTCTCAAGCGAATAGCTCTGGTGTCCCGAGAAGTGACAACGTGCTAAGCATCATATCGGCTACGCTGTCGCAGACAACGCATAGACTAAGTCATTGATTCTCAAGCCGATAGATAAACTCGTTACCCAACCATTTGCACCGGTTGCGATTTGAAGGACCAAACAACATGCGGGTCATTTGATATAGCGTCTTTTGGCCAAACATTCTGTGAGAACCCGGTGGCGGAAGACTGTAGCGGTAGAAAGCAGAAGTTCTGAGTTTATTCTCACAGCAGGTCCGCACGACTTCACGCTCACGAATGTGGTTTAACGGATAGGGACTTCGGCGGAATCGATTCAGGATACGGTGATACAGGACAACCGATCGCCCCATGAAATGGTAACTGTCGGTGAACTCAAGAATTACGCACCCTCCAGGTTTCAATATGCGAGCGACTTTTGCGATAACATCCGCTGGCGAATCGACGTGCGCCAGCACGCCTAAACAAAGAACTAAGTCGTAGGTGCCCGGTTCGAATGATGCTTTCATAAAGCCTTCATTCACGAGTTCGACATGGTTAATCAGATTCGTCGGAATTTTCTCGCGAGCCGTTGCCAGCATGTTGCTCGAAATATCCAGAAGCGTCAGTCGCCGCTCTGGAGTCAACAGCGGCAAAGAAATTGATCCATTACCACAACCAATATCTAGGATGGACTGGAAAGTCCTACCGCGGGTAAATTCTTGCACAGTCTCTGTTCGGATCCTTATGTCGAATTCCCGCCTATTAAGATACCTCTCAGGAGTTTCGAAAAACAATCTAGCTTGCTCAGTTTTTGTCGTCATTTGATTTTCCTAGAAAAGGAACGATTACGAGAGGGGACGTTCTTGACCGCGCTAGCGCCAAATCGTTTTTAAACCGCAAAGGCGCCGAAGTTGCTGAGCGCGTACATACTTGATCAGTTGTTTGTCGTTTACCCGAGGCGTGCGATTCCAATAGCCTTTCAGAAAACCATAGGCGATTGCGGCTGATCCGCCAACGTAAGGCCTGCGAACCAGATTCGACATGCAGCTGGCGGCAACAAAGAGGGGGTGGTATCCCGTAACGTAACAAGCTACTCCACGTTTAATCTTGTCCCGCCACAGGCTTTCCGCAGTGCCCGTGAAACGATGATGAACGATGTGCAGTTCGTTGAAGCTGTAGGTCTTCCAGCCCAGCATATTGGCCTTCACTTCGTCGATGGTGTCCCACCCTGGAGCCCGCCACAACCCATCGATCGCCTCCCAACAAGCTCTTCGATAGATCTTGGTGGCGCCTCTTACGTGGAACTTAGGAGTCGCTTCGAGTTTCTGCACTCCACCAAGTTCGTGATAGATATCTCCGCCGCCGATGCCGAGTTTGGGGTCCAGCTCAAAATGTTCGAAGCATTTTTCGAAGTAGGTTGGGGGCAAGCTCAAGTCGCCATCAAGCTTGACGATAAACTCCCAACTGCTCGATCGCAGCGCCTGATAGCCATCATAAAAGGCTTCTACCACTCCCCCACCCGACTTGCGGAAACCTCGGTTCTCCCGGTGCACCACGTGTATCCACGGGACTTGAGCGGCGTACCGATCGATAATCTCGCCTGTCCTGTCAACAGAGCCGTCATCCACAATCACCCACTCGGTAGGCGGCACGGTTTGGGCCCGCACAGAAGCGATGGTGGCTTCGATAAACTTTTCTTCATCGCGGATCGGGGTGACGATCACGTATCGCGTCACTGCCTCCTGGGCTAAAGTGATTTGGTGCGAAGCCACTCTTGTCGCCTCAGTTCCGTCTTGCGTTTGGGGATGCAGTTTCACCATGTAACGGATTGTCTTAAGAACGGGCGCAGAGATCGTGCGTCAGCGCGATCTCTTTTTTCCTCTTCATCATCAACACAAGCACGTACATACCGCATAGGCTCAATACTATTATCGCGCATACACACACAATCACAATCATCGGTGACATCTGGTCTTTGTAGTAGTACTCCGTGACCGCCCGTCCGAAGCGGTATCTGGATAGTGTTATATCCCGGAAATCCGAAACCATTCGGAGAAGGTAAACGCGAGGAGAGCTCTTCGAAATGCTGACTGAAGCCAGGTCAAGATCATTCTTGTAACGGATTAGAACCTTACGAGATTCCCCTGCCGGGATCGCGACGCTTAGGTGAACAGATCCACCATTCAACTCAAAGGGAACCGGTCGACCCTCGACACTCACGGAAGCGATGGCGGCAGAATCCGATTCCGGTTTCTGAATGTAGAAAACTGAATTCCGCCCCGAGGTGTTCCCCAGATCCAGGCTGCTGGAAAATGCGAGCACATCGTAGTTCGCGTCGCCCCTCAGCCGAACGAGATAGAGGTGCTTCGCCATCTCTCCCAGACTGCGCCAGCGCGTATCTGGTTCAATTCGATTGACGTCGTCTGCTACTCCATCAAAGGCACCGATACCGTTGGCAAACAGGTCCTGATGACCATAGAAAAAGATGGGATTGTCGAGGAATTCGTTGATTGCAATGAAGCTAGATGGTTTCGGCATTACCGCGCCATAGCGGACGATGCTGGGAAACTCTCCGAAGAATAATGTTACCGGCCGCAGGGTAAACAGCGACGACGCCGGCCGCGTACGGTCCATGGGAACGCTTAAGGAGTTGACGGTGGCGTCAAAATTGTAAGTCTTCAGCTGTTCCAGAATTCGTTCCGAACCAATGTTGTGAGGAAATACAAAGACCTTGTCGTAGGGAATTCCTGTCAGAGCCTGAAATTTCTCCATCCTCGCCACAGACTGTCTCAGAGCAGCGATCTGCAGACTGAGAGACTTGCTTTCGTAGTCGTCGAATTCTTTGTGATCGTGATTATCCCCGTGAACGCAGATCGAAAACCTTTCCGGATGGTCGCGAAAAAGCGCAACCACCTCTTGTTCGCTGCGATCGTAATTCCAGGGTATGAAGGCGATCGTCGTATGAAAGTTATGGCTTTCCATCTCCGTGAGCAGCTTGTTGTAATCTAAGTGACCATAAGGCTCACGCAGCCACGGATCATCGATCGTAAGATTGGCGTCATGATGGAGCGCGTGCCAGCCCCGCTCGCCCGCGCCATATTTTGCAAAGATCATCTCCGGAGCCACTTCCGCAAATGCGGTCTCTGTATTTTCCGCGCTAGGCTTCTCGCTGGCTGGGAAATCTTTTTTGCACAACAGAAATATACGTTGCTGGTTCACTTCGACTTCCAGGAAGACCGGAGCCAGTTGCGTGCCATTCTTTAGCGAGATAACTGCTTTTGTGCGGCTGGAATTTGTTCCGGCGAAGTAGAACGCATCGTCACCGGCAGCTGGGATTTCAAGTCCGGTCAACTGATCGGTTACACCTGCAAGACTCCCTACTAAATAGTGAAACGGTCCTGCAGTGGAGAGCGGTTGAACACCGGCTACCAGACCGCCTGACCAAGCCTTCAGGACAGTTCGGTTCGTCTCTGGTGTGATGTCCAAGATGAGCAACGGTACGTTGCTTCCACCGGTTCGATGCAGAGCACGCAGCACGGCTTTTTGATCCAGATTCGCCAGGGCGTCCGCTTCAATTACGACGGCTACTGTCTCACTGCGCCGAATCGAAGCAAGAATCTGATCAGCAGGCTCTCCCGCGGTAACGACTCTCAGGTCTAGTCCATAGAACTGGCTGGCAATCTCCAGTTCGTGTTGCTCGGAAGGTGTTGCTCCGGCTGGACGAATCAGAACCATGTCAGCCGAACAACAGAACAGGGACGATGCGAAAACTAGGAAAAGAAACTGGCATGTGCTCCGTACAATGCTTTTCGCACTCCAGGTCCTGAGACGCCGGTTGCGCGTTAATGATTCCATAGGCATCAGGCGTGTCCAGACTGAAGCGCTGTTTCATACGCTCGAATCAGCGATACTTTTTCTACATCCCAGTTCAGTTTTTCTTCAACCCGCCGGCGGCCAATTTCACCGAGCTCTTTGCGCAGTTCCTTACAATCGAGCAGCTTGCTGATCTGAGCAGCAAAGTTGACGGGATCGTTGGGGACCGCATAGAGAGCCGCAGAGTCCGCCAGTCTCCGTCCTTCCTTCAAATCAAAGAGAACCACGGGTAAGCCGAACGCCATATATTCAAAAATCTTGATCATCGATGAGTGATCGTTCAAGGCATTCTTGGGATCAGGGGCAACACCCACGTCGGCGTTTGAGAGGTGAGCGGCCACTTCCTCGTGAGAAACCTGACCGGTGAGTGTTACGTAGGCTTCCAGATTCTTCTTGGCGACGATTGCCTGCAGCTCGGAGATAACCGTTCCACCGCCGATGAGCACGAAATGCGTATCCTCCCGCTTCTCATGCTTCACGATGTGTTCAATGGATTCGAGCAGCAAGTCGACGCCGTCCTGCGTCCCCATGAAACCTACATACGCGACCAGCAGCGGCTTTCCGAATTTATTCGCAGTTGGGACGGCGGCGCGGCGGAAAGCCTTGAGGTCAGGGGAGTTCCGCACCACGAAAACGCGGTCCGGGTCCTTGCCTCCTCGGGTTACTGCAATCTCTTTGAACGATTCGTTCGTCGCGATGCAGGTGTTTGCTGCTCGAAACGAGCATCGCTCGGCCCAACTGACTAGCTTGTAAAGCATGCCCGCACTCGTTCCAAATTTTGCTTCAAAGAGTTCGGGACCAAGATCGTGCTGGTCGAAAATGAACCGCACACCCAATGGCTTCAGAAATAGTGCCACTAAGAAAATAGTGTCCGGAGGGTTGCACGCCTGCAAAACCCGAAATCGGGTGCGCGCAAAAACTTTCAGCGCCAGCAAGAACTCGGAAACCAGAGCCAAGCCATATTCTAGAAGGTATCCGGATGCGGTTGAGGCCTCCCAATGACGATGTCGATAAATCTCGATTCCGTCAAGAAGTTCGTAGCTGGCTTTGTGAAGAGTCTTCCCCTTGGGACAGATAACCGAGACCCGGTATCCCGCATCACGCAGCGCACATGCTTCCTTCCAAACGCGACGATCCAGAGGTACCGGCAGGTTTTCGACCACGATGCAAACGGCTGTCGGCATTTCCAGTTACGCGGTTATTTCTGCTGTAGTCGTCATGTTGACTTCGCCTTCCGCCTGTTTACGAGCGCCGTTGGAAGCAAAGGCAAGAATTTCTTCAACTACCCGGCTCTGTTGTTCTGCCGTCAACTGCGGGAACATCGGCAAAGAGACGATCTCCGCAGCGGCCTTTTCCGTTACCGGGAAGTCTCCCCTCCTGTAATTCATTCCGGCGTAAGCCTTCTGCAGATGCAGCGGAATTGGATAGTGAATTCCAGTGCCAATTCCTGCTTTCTTCAAGTGCTTCATCATCCCGTCACGGTCGTCGGTGCGGACCACATATAGGTGATAGACAGCGCGCGACCAGGTAGGTTCGAACGGAAGAACAACTACGTCGTCCGCCGCGGCGAAGAGGCGATTGTACTCTGCGGCTCGCTCCCGGCGCTTGGCATTCCAGGCTGCCAGATGCGTGAGTTTCGTGTGCAGCAGACCTGCTTGAATTGCATCCAACCTGCCGTTGTAGCCTTCGATGTCGTGATAGTACTTTTCCGCCTGACCGTGGTCCCGCAGCATGCTGATCTTTTTTGCCAGCGCAGCATCATTGGTGGTCGCAGCACCTGCCTCGCCGCAAGCTCCTAAATTCT
>Ga0182024_10008760_pt1 | contig 21168 bp, 17 predicted proteins | sample P32metaG_FD_120480 | JGI IMG/M metagenome (GOLD analysis project Ga0182024, IMG submission 120480) | Permafrost microbial communities from Stordalen Mire, Sweden - P3-2 metaG (Illumina Assembly) | ecosystem: Environmental > Terrestrial > Soil > Wetlands > Permafrost | place: Sweden: Stordalen...
CGTTGCACATTTCTCAGTAACGGTGCCCAGATTGATGTGCTTTGCCCAGATGATTCGAATCCAGCGGATCTTGAAATCGAGGGAAACATAAGGAGTCTCGCGATACCTGGTGGACGCCGAGCGCTGCAACTTTCAGAGTTAGTTCGAATTCAATATAGCGAAGACGCTGCCGATGTAGAACTCCGAGTTCCTCTTCTAATGGGAGCCATTGTTGTTAAGGGGCACGCAATGGTAAATCCCAAAACAGCCAATCAGTCCCGTCACGGAGAAGACTTGGTGGGACTCATCTCGATCATTGACGACCCCATTGATGCGCGCGCAAGCCTGGCTTCTGAAGATCTGAGCTTGATTAACGAAATTGAGAGACGCTTGTCGGATGATGGTGATCAATCATGGATACCGTTCGAGCCCGAAGTCAGACTGAGAGTACAAGCGGCATTGACGATCCTCTGTAGCTGATGTGAGCGCCTAGGTCATACAGGCGATGCTGTTCGATTCAGGCTCGAAGAATCCCACATTTCATCCCACATACCAAACCGACACCACCGGACAAGGAATCCGGTCAATCCCGGACGAAACCGACCTCACCGGACCATTCCGACCGTTTGCTCCCACCTCATAATCCCTCGGTCGTGGGTTCGATCTCCACCGGCCCTACGCAAGGTTGAGCCCCCCTGCACTATCTTGGGGCCGATTCACGGGATCGGCGCAACACACTTCATTTGACTGAAAATAAGTCCGTTCATTGGAGGTGTGATGGTTCGCTTGGTGAATATGTCCGTCGAGATGCGCGAAGTGATTTGGGATCGCTTCGCTGCGGGAGAGTTGCCCTACACAATCTCTAAGAACTCAGGTCGGTTTCCTTTCGAATCCAATGGATTGCCGACACCGACTTCGGAAGAAGACCGTTGCGGAACCTTCGGAAGATTGCTAGACATGTGCCAACGACCAGAGGGGGGCGATGGTCCGCGAGACTGCGATCGTTGAGCGCTGGACGGTGAACCGTCGCCTGTTGCAAGATGACGCTCTTGTACCTCTTCTATTGCTCGGCGTCGCCTCGATCGGATGGTGGTGGTCGGCACGGATGGGAAACGAGATGGTGGGAGGACATGGAATGAACATGTCTCCTTTGCGAATCTCGATGACCTTCGTCACGTTCATCGTTGGTTGGGTGGCGATGATGAGTGCGATGATGTTTCCAGCGATCGTGCCGGTCGTCATGACTTTTCGACGAGCGGCCGTTCGCCGGCAAGTGACGTCAACGCCGATGTTCGTCGCTGGCTACCTCATCGTATGGTCAGCCGCCGGCGTTCCCGCCTATTTTGCGTGGCGGGCACTCCAGGGTCCCGTCAGCGCCGACACTCCGTGGGCGGCCCGGCTTGCGGGGAGTGTTTTCCTAGTCGCCGCGGCGTACCAAATCTCTCCCCTGAAATCAGTATGTCTCCGGCATTGTCAAACGCCGATGTCGTTCTTTCTGAAGCAACGCCACAATCTGCGCCGACCGCTGGGCGCGGCGCGCGCGGGTGCGGCCCATGGACTGATCTGCTTCGGGTGTTGCTGGGCGCTCATGGCCGTGCTCGTGGCCCTCGGCACCATGCAATTGATCTGGATGGTTGTCCTGGCTGCTCTGATCTTCCTCGAGAAGGTGATTTCGCGCGGTGAGTGGGTCGTCCGATCGGCCGCGGCAATGTTCTTGATATTGGGTTTCATCTTGTTGATTCATCCGGTCTTTCTCGGCCGGCTTACGTGAAAGGAAGTTGAATATGACGGATACTGAAACGAAGACGAAGTGGCGACTCCGCGGGAAGGGCTACGAGTTCTGCAACTGTGCGCCAGGTTGCACCTGCAACTTCTCGGGTTTCCCGAGTTCGAGAGATGGAAGTTGCAAGGCGTACGTGGGCAACTTCATCGAAGAGGGTTCCTGTGGTGATGTCGACCTCTCGGGAGTGAAGGCCATTGCGATCCTCGATTGGCCCAAGGCAATTCATGACGGCGGCGGCAAGGTGGTCTTTGTCGTGGAGCCCGAGACCTCCGATGCGCAAATCGACTGCCTGGCCAAGATCTACACGGGGCAACTCGGCGGGAACCCCTGGGCCATTCTTGGCACCACCTACGAAGTGGCGGGGCTGGTGAAGGCCCGCATCACTCTCGAGGGTTCTGGCCTCGCGCTCACGCTGAGAGCCGAAGGTTTTGGCGAAGGTGTCGGGAACCACTTCAAGAATCCCGTGACCGGAGAACCACACGACGTCCAGATCGTGCTCGCCGACGGATTCATTTGGCAGAAGGGCGACTGTGGCGTCGGCTCATTTTCAGTGAAAGCTGAAGGGCTAGACCTGGAGTTCAAGGATTCGAATTGGATCTACTACGAGTTCGACTGGGCGGACGACAAGTAACGCGCAACGTCACAAGAAATTGAATCAGAGTCCAGACCTGATTTCGCCGCGGTCGACTGAACGTCGTGATACTCGAGGCTTTGCGTTTCCTCCGAAGTTGAGTTTGGGGGTTTCGAACCTCTCAACTTCTCCACGCGTACCCGAAGTTAACGCTCCGCAATTGACGCCAAGAAAGTAGTTCCGTCGAAGACTGTTGACGTCGGTCCTCCGAACTGAATCCCTACCAGGCGTTGTCGTGACGCTGCAAATCCCACGTTTCATCCCACATACCAAACCGACGCCACCGGACAGTGGATGCAATGAATCTCGGGTGAATCCGACGCCACCGGACCATTCCGACCGATTGCATCCACCTCATAATCCGTCGGTCGTGGGTTCGATCCCCACCGGTCCTACTCAGTCCTTGTATTGCAACGGTTGATGGTTGACATTTCACCTTCACTTGATATTGGACAACACAGCACCTGATCCTTTACTCAACAAGAGTTGACCCTTGACCTCGAAGTGTCGACGGAGGATCTCAAAAATTCCCCGAACATCGTTGGACACTGTCTCCTACGATGCATTTATTGAAACTCTGACCTTCCTCTTCTCGGATATCGAGCAGTCAACGGCATTGCTACGACGTCTCGGTGATGACGCGTACGCCCAGGTCCTGACGGACCATCATCAAATCGTTCGTAACGAACTCGTTGATCACGGTGGGAAAGAGGAAGGCACACAAGGTGACGCTTTTTTTGCCGTGTTCACTTCCCCTAGCGCTTGTATTTCGGCGGCGTTAGGTATCCAACGAAATTTGACAACTCACCATTGGCCAGACGGCGAGATTCTCAAAGTACGCATCGGAATACACACGGGTGAAGCTTCGGAGAACTCAACGGGACTCGTTGGCTATGAAATCCATCGAGCTGCACGGATTGCGGCGGTGGGTCACGGAGGCCAAATACTTCTTTCTTCGTCTTCAGCCGGCCTAGTCGAAACCTCATTGCCGAGCGATCTTGCATTGCGAGAACTCGGTTCTCATCGACTCAAGGATCTTGGGCGTCCAGAGACAATCTTTCAGCTCCTCGCCGATGGGCTGGAGGCGAATTTTCCGCCATTGCGATCTCTGGACAATCCAGAGTTAGCGAACAACTTGCCCACTTCTCTGAGTCCCATGATCGGACGTAACGTCGAGATGATTGAAGTTCGACGGCTGGTCGTCGAATCTCGATTGGTGACCCTGACTGGCGCAGGCGGATCCGGTAAGACACGAATCGCTCTGCAGGTCGCCGCCGAAATGCTTGACGGCAGTGGTGAAGGTGTTTGGTTCGTGGACCTCGCTCCGATTAGCGATCCCGATCAGGTTCCATCAACTGCGCTGAATGCCATGGGGATGCGCCAACAACCGGACCGCTCGCCGATGCAGTCATTGCACGACACTCTGCAGAGTCAAAATGTCTTGATTGTCTTAGACAACTGTGAGCACCTGATCGATGCCGTTGCCAAACTCGTCGAACATATCGGTCGGGGATGTCCTCGGGTAACCATCGTGGCAACTTCACGCGAACCACTTGGCGTAGCGGGCGAGCAGATCTATCGTGTTCGATCCATGTCACTGCCGTCTGAATTCGTCGACAACTTCATTGATCTCGAAGGCTCAGACGCGGTTGCACTATTCCTTGCACGTACGAATTCGTTTGATTCGACGTTCACAATCGATGACGATGCTGCACCAATGATTGCCTCAATATGTCGGCGTCTCGATGGCATTCCCTTGGCCCTCGAGTTGGCGGCATCGAGGCTGTCGTCGATGTCACTGGAGGATCTGCACGGTCGCCTCGATCAGCGATTCCGTCTTCTCACCGGGGGGAGTCGGAACGCGTTACCCCGCCAGCAAACGCTGGGAGCGATGGTTGCGTGGTCATATGACTTGCTTAACGAGGGTGAGCGCGGCGCACTTCGTCGCCTCTCAGTCTTCGTCGGAGGTTTTGATCTCAAGGCAGCAGAATATGTTTGCTCCAATGACGAACTTGAATCATTTGACGTAGCGGACGTCATCAGTTCACTTGTCAATAAGAGCCTCGTAACTGGCGAGCGAACCTCGACTGCTTTACGTTACAGACTGCTCGAGACGATCCGCCAATACGCGGCCGACCAACTCCTTCAGATTGACGGTGAGATCGTCGCGCGCGAAGTTCGAGATCGTCACGCGGCGTATTTTTTCGAACTTTGCGAAGGAGCGGAATCCTTCCTCAAGGGACCGGAGCAAGGCTTATGGATGAGGCGAATTGATAACGAGTGGGACAATGTCCAAAGGGCATGGCGACACTTTCTAGACGAAGAGTGCGATCACGAAAAAGTGCTGCGGATCGGAATCGATCTCGTCCAATTCCTAACGTCTCATGTGAAAGAGGCCCAAATTGCGTGGATGGCCAGTGTCCTTGAGGAAGGGAAGGATCTCCCCGAATCACTTCGAGGTGCGGCTGCGGTCTCGCTCGCAGAAATGTTGTTCATAGTGTCGCCCGACAAATTTATTTCAGGGACAGCCCTTCATTATCTCGAGATTGCATTAACCATGGCTCGCAACTCTCAGGACAAGACACTCGAGGCCAATGTCACTGGATGGATGGCGTTCGAGGCTCGTGAGAGAGGAGACAACGAAGCAGGAGTCCGGCACGGGATTACGGCGGTCGACCTCGCGCGTGCGTCGGGCGACGTGAGCGTCTTGGGCGATGCGTTCCTAGTGAGAGCGTTCTCTGCGAACGACTTTCCGACGTCGCACGAGTATTACTTGCTCGCTTTAGCGGAGTTTCGTCGACAGGGAAATCTGTTCAGAATTTGTACCGCCCTTATGGGACTGTCGATTACTGCCGGCCTATTCGCTGGCGACTTGAATGAAGCGAAATCCTTGACAATGGAGGCCATGGAGATAGCCGAGCAGATCGGGTCGCAATTTCATATCCAAATGCTTTTGTCGAATCTTGGCGTCACCCTATTTTTGTCGGGTGATATTGAAGATTCTGAGCGATTCAGTCGCCGCGCACTATTCACTGCTCGACGTATTGGATTGGACGAAAGGGTAATCTTCTGGTGTGTTTTCAGCTTGGCGTGCTGTGCAACTGCGCGCGGCGACTTTGTGCGGGGCGCAATACTTATCGGTTCACACGATGTAATCGAAACCAGGGTTCTCGACGCCGCGGGCTTCTGGACTCCAATCGAAATAGAGATGCGTGAGCATAATCGGGAATCATTGATTGATTCGCTCGGAGTCGAGGAGTTTGAACGGCTGGCTGAAGTGGGTCGGCGTCTATCTCAAGACCAGTTGGTTGATTTCTCGCTTGGCCGAATGCAAATAGGTTGATGATCAATATTTGCGTCGAAAATTTGGTCCCTCGTCGACTCTGATATACCACGTCGCATCCCCCACATACCAAACCGACACCATCGCTGACCTCGACTTCAGGTCGAAGAGGTGGCCCGTGTTTAGGGAGCCGAAATTCATAATTTTGTCGTGATCACCATCACCTTGTCCACGGTCGAAGTCGTGTTGATCTTGATAGAGATATGCACCGAAACTTGTTGCACGATAAAGTTCGCTACGACATGGGCTCTCTTGCGCGCAAGCGCCCTGTCGTCATGCGCATACCCAATAATTTTGATGGAGCCTCCAGTAGAAAGTTTTATGACAAGAGCATTCAGAACGTCCTTCGCTCTGAGAGAGAGGACCATCGAGTTTCTCGTGTAAGTGACCTCTCGCGGCGCGGGGATTGACGCCGCGGGAGTGGGTGGCACCACGGGTGGAATCGGTGTGATAACTGGAGGGCTTGGGGGTGCTACGCCGCCGCCGCCGCCGCCGCCGCCACCGCCGCCGCCACCGCCGCCGCCGCCGCCGCCACCGCCGCCACCGCCACCGCCGCCGCCAGATGTGGCGGCGACGCTGAAGGGCTGCTGGACCTGGACGGCCGAAGTGAACGCGTCGCTCGTCCCGGAATTTGGATCGTTGAAGTCGATGATGCATGTACCGACCGCCGTGAAACTCACCACGCCCGCGTTGATTGAGCAGCCGGACGACGCACCATCGAGGGTTATCTTCACGTTGTCACCGGAGGTCGCGGTTGCGCTCGGTGAGTAAGTCGCGCCACCGACTACGGCGGTGGTCGGTGCGTTGGTGCTCGGCGTGATGACATCGACGATCGACCCAGGCAGGACCAGGCCGAAGTTATAGGTCAATGTCCCCCCAGCGGTGACTGCCACAGCGGCAGAAGTGGGCTGCGGCGACGCGAACGACGTCGTGACGGTGCCACCACACGTGGGGTCTACGGCCACTTTGTAGGAACCAGCCGCCAGTCCAAAGACCGTGTACGTTCCATCGGCCGCTGTGGTCGTGGAACCACCGATTCCGCCGTCAGTCGAAGTCACCGACACGCAGACATCTGCGACGTCCGACCCGCCGACGGCAGCGGTCACTGTACCGGAGATACTTGCGGCGAGGGCCAATTCGGCGTTGATGCTGGTCGCCGGGGACACCACAGACGTGGAAACGGCCAACGCTCCCGAAACAGATGACGCCCCCGTCGGTGTGTCGTTGTACCACTGCGTTACGTAGTTACGTCCTCCGCACGGATACGTGTAGAACTTGACGGTGTAACTACCCGCTGCGATACCAGAAATCACGTACATGCCGTCGAGCGCGGTCGTCGCTTTCTCAATGGCGCCGCCGCCGACGGGGTACGCCCACACGCACATGTTGCCTATATCAACTCCGCTCACTGCCGCACTCACCGTCCCGGAGATGCTCGTGCTCGCCGACATCGCGGCGTTGGTGTTGGTTGCCGGGGACGCCACGGTCACGGCAACGGCAATCGCTCCCGACATAGACGACGCCCCCGTTGGCGTGCCGTTGTACCACTGCGTGACATAGCTTCCCCCGCACGACCCTGCGGAGAATTCGACGTCGTAGCTGCCGGGTGAAAGCCCCCCAACTGTGTACGTCCCATCGGCCGCGCTGGTGCCGGCGGTACCAGCGCTACTGGTGCCGCCCACCGGGATCGCGTTGACGCAGATACCCGCGAGGTCGGCTCCACCTAGTGACGCGCTCACCGTCCCGGAGATGCTGGTGCCCGCTGACATCGCGGCGTTGATGCCGGTGGCCGGGGAAGTCGCGGTGACGGCGACCAAGGTACCCGGCGCCGACTGCGTTCCCGACGCCGTACCGTTGTACCACTGCGATGCAAAGTCCCCGCCGCTGCACCCAGGAACGAACAAGACGCCGTAACTGCCGGGTGCCAGGCCGGAAATCGTATAAGTGCCATTGGCCGCGGTAGGAGCTGCCGCGGCAATTCCCGTGCCGTTAAGAAACGCTTCGACGCAGATACCCGCGAGGTCACCGCCGCCGACCGCTGTAACGGTTCCCGAAATGGTCGCGTCAGTCGAAAGCGGGGTGCCGAACCACTCTTGGTACGCGTCGAGAGACAAAGGTGTGGCGGACCCGAGGGCCAAGGCGTGGGCATTCCCCACGTCGAAGTAGGTCTCGAAGGCGAAGTCTCCGTTGGCGACGGTTGATCCCATACCGTTGATGTACCCCGGATCGTCCCCGGAGGGGATCGTCGACAGTCCCCACTCAGGAAAGCTCATAGGTTTTCCCTGTGCGGCCGCGAACGCCTCAAAATCCGTGAGCCCAAAAGACTCATTGGCGAGCTGCGAAAAGGTAACCGATGTATTTGGAGTATTGGAATCCACGTCATAGAGGTCGAGCCCCACGATGTCGACGTACGAGTTACCGGGGTAGAAGTTGACGTACGGGTAGCCCCCCTTACCGGCGTTGGGGTCCCAGTCAATGAGGAAGTTCTCCCCAGCCGCTTGACGCAGCGCGGTTACTTCGTTGGCAAAGCACGTAGCCCAGAGATTCTGCTCCTGAGGGGTAGTGCCCATAAAGTCCGCCTCCCACGTACCGTTCATTTCCGCGCCGAGACGAATGACCGAGTTCTGTAGACCGGCGGCGACCAGGTTCGTGCCGAGTTCGGTGGCGTAGGAGTCGAAGGCGCCCGCCGCGCACGACTGCTCCCAACCCATCGGGTCGCTTACATTTTCGAGGCTGCTGGGAATCAAGTCCACTTGCAATATGAGCTGGCGACTTTGCGGCTCCTCCGCAACCCACGAGGTGTACCCGTACATCGGATTAGTGATCCACGGAGTTTCCCAGTCGGCCCACGTCGCCGCACCATTCAAGTACGCCGAGACGCACGTTGCGGTCGAGTTGGTGAGAGTATCGAAACTTGTGACTGCCGCCTGAAGGGCTGCGAGTCCAGTGTCATTGAAATCTGGAGTGAGACATTCGCTACGCGATGGACCGGCGGTGATAGGCGCTTCGGATGCCACGTGAGTTGACGGCACGCTCACCGTGGTCGAGGCGAAGGCCACGGTTGCTGGGGCGACTGTGAGAACCAGGAGTACCGCACCCGTGCCAAACGCCATCATCGCGATCTTGAGAGTCTTCATCGTTACGCTCCGAAAAGAGTCCGTCATGGAACCTCTCGAGGCATCCTTTCACGATTCGATCGACCCGAGCCGGCGGGTATCCTTGCACGTCTTGCGACACAGCGTTCTCGCGTCGCCAGAAATCCCACGTTTCATCCCGCATTCCAGTCCGACGTCACCGGACCAAACCGACACCACCGGACGAAGTAATCAGAGATTTCGGGACCAATCCGACGTAACTCGACCAATCCGACCCCGGCCCTTCGCTGGTAGGGCTACCGGACCTCGGCGCTTTGGTCAACGATTCGACATGGAATCACTTCGTCCTCGTTTAGATGGTAACTGGCACAGATGCGGTGGTAGCCGTCGGCCACCCAGAGAGGCGCACCTCGCACTAGCAATACGGGGGAGAGTCAGGCTTACGAAGCGCCGACGCAAGAACCGACACCGGTGTAAGGGTTGTAATTGGCTTGCGCAGTTGCATCTACGGCTCCAGCAGGGGTAACGGAGACCTCCAACTGGTCAGCCGCAGTTGCATTGGCGGGCGTACCGGCTGCCGTCGAAAGCTCGAAAGCGTAGTGAGGCGTGTTATTCGGCCACGACTGAATATACGGAATATTGCCATTCGCGACGGTGCCATTGAGGAGTCCCGCCGTAGACACCGCGGTGTTCTCGTTCTGATTAAGGAAGTCGGCAATTGCCGTTGAAACCGTTGTTCCGTCTGCCTGGCAGGACGCGACGGCAGTCTTACCGGTGATGCCACCGAGAGCGAAGATCACGACCGCAGCCAAGATACCGAGAACCACGATGACGATGAGAATCTCGAGCAACGTGAAACCGTCGATCTCCGCAGCATCCCTCTGGTGCTTCAGTCTGTGAAGAGTGTTGGTCATCCTTCATTCTCTTCCTGTAAGGGAGCAACAACTTTTGGCGTTGCTCACCGGGTTGCGCACTCAACCTATTTAAGCACTGCAATGAATTATTTGGCACCATTACCTTCAGGTGTACACAAGCGAAAGACAATGCAATATCAAAAAACCAGTATCTCGAATTATTCGAATTGGGATTCGAAGGCCCGCTGTAGCTTCTTGCGGACCCCCATGCATCGCCGCGAGACAGAGAATCCTGAAACTTCGCAAATACGTCAGTGCGTGTTAGATGAATTGTTGCGTGGGGCTTTCGACAACGATCGGGCCCGGCTTAGATAAAGTCTTCGGTGCACGGTGGCAATGCGCGTCAACGGCCATAAGAAAGGGCGACGTCATGACGGAAGAAGACGACGAAAAAGCAGCGCTGATTTCCTTCCTTGAATATCAACGAGCCTCCGTACGATCGATCGTGGAGGGTCTCAGCGAAGATGGTTGGCACACGTCAGTAGTTCCCTCGGGCTGGACACCCGCGGGCTTCGTCGAACATTTGGGCGGCGCTGAGTTTCACTGGTTTCAACAGGTCATTGAAGGCGACGTCGAGGACTTCTCGTCGGAAGAGGGTTTTGTACCGTACGACCCCTACGCCGCCTTTGTCTCCGATCTTCCTTCCGCCGAGATTCTTCGCAACTACAAAGAGACCTGCGACCTCTCCGACGCCGTCCTGGCCAAGACGTCAATGTCGGCGAAACCCAAGGGATGGCACGGAGACGAAGAAGTTCCGAACGTTCGATGGGTTGTCCTCCACATGATCGAAGAGACGGCGACGCATTCGGGACACCTCGAAATCGCTCGGGAGTTGCTCGACGGCCAGGTCCGACTCGGGAATCGTTAAAAGGCAATCTGTTCCAGAAATCTAGAATCAGAGCGCTTTCAAGGGCAACGATCACCATGCCTGCGTCACGCGGACGACATGTCCGAGTTAGTTTGAGGTGACGATGCGAAACCATCATTCTCACCCGGCGTTGATCACGATGTTGGCGGCCGCAACGGTGGTGGCGTCGGTCTTGTTGGGTGTCGGACAAGGACCAGCGACGGCGGCGTCGGTTGGAACCTCATGGACCGTCTATCACGGGGACGCGGCCAGCACCGGAGATTCCACCGCATTGAATTCCGTCAACACCGCCCGTAGGGCGTGGACGTCTCCGATGCTGAATGGGGAGATATACGGCGAGCCGCTCGTCTATTCCAGTGACGTCTTCGTGGCTACCGAGAGCGACACGGTCTACGCTCTCGCCTCATCGCGGGGCTCGGTGGTGTGGTCGCGACATCTGGCCACCGCCGTACCGTCATCAGATCTGCCGTGCGGGAACATCTCGCCGACCGTGGGGATCACGGGCACGCCCGTCATTGACCCGGCGCGTCGTGAAATCTTCGTCGTAGCCGACGAGCTCAAGAACGGACGTCCCGAGCACTTCCTGGTGGGACTCAGTACAACTACCGGCGCCATTGAGTTGCGTCAGCGCGTCGATCCGACCGGTTCCGATCCGGCGGCACTACTGCAGAGGACCGGGCTGAACCTCGTCGCAGGACGCGTCGTCTTTGGAATGGGCGGCAACTACGGCGACTGCGCCACGTACCGTGGCCGGGTCATATCGGTGTTGGAAGGTGGCTCGGGGCCTGCGATCTTCACCGTCGACAACCAAGGGGGCAACAGCCAAGGGGCCGTTTGGATGGGTGGGGCCGCGCCGGTCGTCGACGCGAAGGGCAACGTGTGGGTCAGCGTCGGCAACGGTTCGGTGCACAGTGCGGGCCAGGCGTTTGACGACAGTGATTCGGTGCTCGAACTCACCGCGACTGGACGACTAGAGCAGTACTTTGCCCCCTCGAGTTGGGCGTCGGACAACGCGGCCGACCAGGACATGACGACGGCGCCCGTGCTACTGGCCGACGGACAAGTGATCCTCGCGGGTAAGTCGAGGACCGCCTATCTCTTGAACGGGGCTCATTTGGGCGGCATAGGAAGCCAGGAAGCGAGCCTGTCGTCCCTATGTTCAAACGACATCGACGGCGGAAGTGCGATCGTGGGGATGACGGTGTACTTGCCCTGTCTGAGTGGTCCGGTCGCCCTTCGCGTCACGAAGACACCTCCGTCACTCGGAGTGTTGTGGAGCGCGAACGTGGGCGGTGGCCCGCCAATCGTCGCGGCCGGACTGCTCTGGACCGTGGGAAAGAACGGCGTGGTGTACGGACTCGACACAGCAACGGGAAACGTTCGACAGCAGGCTTCGATTGGCTCCGTCGATAACGACTTCACCACGCCAAGCATTGGTGACGGCCTCATGTTGGTGGCGTCGTCGTACCGCGTGGTGGCCTTTCGAGGGAACCCAAAAAGTTAGCTGGCTCCTTCGCTCGCGCGTCACATCTGAGGTCAATTGAAGGGTTGATTCCCCGAGACGTACGCAAAAGTCGACGAAGGAGCATCGACATGAAGAATAATAAGGCGATGTCGAACAACGGAGGTTGTCCGTGAGTCCAGCAATTGGCGAATTCGGTCCACCAGTGTTGTTCGTCGAGGATCTTGAACGAGCCAAGGCCTTCTACGTCGACGCTCTCGGTTTCTCTCTCGAATTCGGAGACGCGACTTCCGCTGGATTGTTTATCGGCGACGTCATGTTCTTACTGGTGACCGTCCCTTCCGCCTCAGACATGCTGCCCGGGGAAGTGCTGGGCACGACCCGCGGCCAACGACCGGTGGGGCTGTTGAACATCTTCGTCGAGAACGTCGACGAAACCTATGAGCGTCTCAGATCGATGGGCGTCGCCTTCATCGTTGATCCGATGGATCGCGAATGGGGGCGACGAACGGCGCACTTCAAGGATCCCGACGGATTCATATGGGAGATCTCTCAGTCGATCGAGTAATCGACTGTCCGGTTAGGCGGAGTCGGCCAGCTCCGGCGGTGGGTTCTCGACCATTGGAACGACGACGCCTGGTTCGGCGTTCTGATCTGACTGCTCTCGATCCAGTCGCATGGCGACGTCGAGGGTAAAGCCAATCTTGTCGTCGTCAATCAGTTCAGGTTGGGGCACGATCGAGTGGATCGTCGCTCCTTCCGAAGTCGGAACGTCATTACCCAAGAGGAACTGAACACTCGGATACATACAACAAAAATACTCCCTGACCATCTCTTTTTCGGTGACCACCAATGTCAATTTTCCGGCAGATCAACTGTCGGAAATGACTCAACGGTGTCACTCTCGCTCAGAAGTCTCGGTCACCACAGCGCAAGTCCGCTGAAACGAAACTCATGCTTGGTACATTGGCGGCGTCGTCAATTCGTCGGCGATTTCGTGCCGAGTAATCTCCCACTGACTATCGAACGTAGGTCTCAGCACCATGGCAGTCCAAACCACCGACGAGAACATTCCCCTGGAGTCGGCTTTCAACCCCTTTGACACGGTGTTCATGACCGGCCCCGACGCGGTCCTGACTCGAGCGCGCGACGAAGGCACCATTTTTTTCAGTCCCATTCTCAGCGCGTGGATCGTCACGCGCTACGACGACGTGGTGTCGGTCCTACGAGACCCGGAACTCTTCTGTTCCAAAGAGATCCTGTCCATCACGGAACTGCTGTCGCCCGAGGTCATCGACCTGTTCGGCGACGAAATCCCGATGGAGGGCACCCTGATTGGCGTCGACCCGCCGGATCACACGAGGTTGCGAAATGTGATGGAAGGCTCATTCACCGCGAGCAGCGTGGCGTCACACGAAGCCATGATCCGTTACGCCTGCGAAGAACTGGTGGACGGAATCGTTAAGGGATCGAGCGCCGATCTACTGAGCCAGTTCTCGTATCCGTTGCCGTTGCGGGTCGTCGCGTTGCTGCTCGGCATGCCCAAAAAAGCCATGCCGTCGTTGCGTCGAGGAGTGAAGGACTGGCCCGATCTCGCGATCGCGCTCCTCATGGGCGTACCGCTCGACCAGCAGATCACGATGGCCAACAACATCCTCGAGATGCACCGGATGATCACGCGTCTGATTGACGAGCGCTACGTCCGTCCCCAGAACGACCTGTTGACCGTTATCGCCCGCGGTCGAGACAAGTTCAACTTGAGCGAGCGAGAGATGCTCTCGCTCGTGCCGGGGCTCTTCCTCGCGGGCCACGAGACCCTGGCCCACGAACTGACCAACGTGCTCTGGCGGCTCTTGTCGGTGCCGGAGCGCTGGCGGGCTCTGGTGGAGGATCCGAGACTCGGACCGCAGTTCTTCGACGAGGCCCTTCGTTGCGATCCCTCGGTCTACGGGATGTGGCGAATCGCGACCCGCGATACGAAGTTGCTCGGCCAGTCGGTCTCGGCCGGCCAGAAACTCTTCCTCGTCTACCTGGCGGCGAATCGTGACGAGCGCTACTACACCGACGCCAACTCCTTCTCCATCGAGCGCGGACGCGTCGCGCCAAATTTGGCCTTCGGGCGCGGCATTCACCACTGCATCGGCGCTCCGCTGGCCCGGTTGGAAGCGCGCATCGCCTTGGAAGTGCTGACGACGAGGCTCCCGGGACTTCGACTCGCCGAAGGATACACACCGACCTACCAGCCCCACCCGTTCTTGCGGGGTATGGCGGAATTACCAGTCACCTGGTGAACCATCGACCAGCGAATACCGTTAGTCCGGTGAAGGAGAGCAATGCTGTGCACGGCCGGTCATAACAACGCCGACAACGCCGCGTTCTGTCGGGTCTGCGGGGTCAACACCTTCAGTGCGCCTTCCATCGTCGTCAAGCAGTCCTCGGAGTTCAACGGCATGGCCATCGCCTCCATGGTCTTGGGCATCGTGTGGCTCTACGGGTTTGGTTCGATCCTGGCCCTGGTCTTCGGCTACATGGCCAAGCGCGAGATTGCGCGAACTGGTCAACGAGGGATTGGAATGTCCACCGCCGGCATCGTGCTGGGCTGGGTCGGTCTTGCTGGGGTCGTCTTCATCATTTTCTTCGTGACGGCCATCTTCCATTCGGTGCACTTCACGCCTTGCACACCCAACTGCCAACCGTAAATTCGACGCCGGTCCCTATATCGAGCCTGTTCCGGCGTTCTTCGAACTTGACACGACGCGATTGTCGGCGACACAACTTTCGAACAATCGCCCCGTGAACAGGTAGTTTGCCCTATACAGATTGTCAAAGTTCTAATTCATCCGGTTAATATATTTTGATGTCGAAACAGAACCGCTCCGCGCCGGTCATGCAGGCTGTCCTGGACGCGGTCGGCGAACGCCTCATGAAGGCCGATGAATCACTTATTCGCATTCCAGAAATCTGCGAGGCGACCGGCGTCAACTACGGCTCGGTGTACCACCACTTCGGATCGCGCGAAGGCGTCATCGACGCGGCCTATCACCAGATGTTCTCAAAATTGGCACAAGAGGACATTGCGACACTGCAGATCGTCAGCGTCACGTCAAAGACCAACGAAGAGTACCTCGTGGCCATGCAGGGGCTCATCGGAACCTTCACCTCGAGCGACGAGCGTCGCGCCCGTCGCGCCTTGCGGGCCCGTATCGTCGCGGCCTCCATGATGCGTCCCGAGCTGCGAATACTCATCGGCGAGACCCAATCGCGCCTCACCAGCGAGCTGGAGTCGATAGTGGAATACGGCCAGCAACGCGAGTGGCTCAACCGTAACCTCTCGGCCCATTCGATTGCCGTACTTATTCAGGTCCTCTTGGTCGGGCGCACGCTCGACGACGTGTCGACGACGCCGATCGACAACACGGAGTGGGAGGCCTCGATGGCTACTCTTCTCGGCGTGATTCTTTCGTCACCTTGACCAGAATCTGTGGTGTAGTTACTACGTGAGGGTTTCGCGTTTGGTGGTGGCCGCGTTGGTGCTCATCGCCCTCGTGGTACTCAGTTTCCGAACCACCTTGAGTTCGGCGTCGGCCGCCCCGCCGGTTCCGTGCACGACGTCGGCGCTCGGTCAGGCCTTCGACGGCCCGTTCCACCTCGCGTCGATTCAGAACTTCGGATGCGAAGGGGAGTGGGCCTACGTCTGGGCGACCGTCGGTTCTGGTGAGCAGGCGATCGGCGTCACCGAAGTGCTGGCGTACAACGCCACCAGTGGTCGATGGGCCCTCGTCTCTCGCTCCGTCGACTGCAAGGCGAGCATTCTGCCCGGTGTCATCTACCACCAAGGCTGCTTCTCGAACTGAGTCAGTGTTTCCGTGGTGGACGCGAGATGAACGAACTCGTCGTCGCGACGTACTCGTCGAGACGGTTTAGCAGAGGGCTGCTGCGCTCGCTTCGTGGTGCGAACGGTCATCACCTACGCTCGTGGTCGTGCGACGACGGGGCTTTGGTTCCCTCGCGTGGGCCTCCGCGCAGGAACTCTTCGATCAACGGACGGCCTTCGGTCGTCTCGCGCTCGTGCACGTCTTGATGATGGCGGGCGACACCCTGGTCACGGTCTCACTGGCCGGATCACTGTTCTTTTCGGTCTCACCAACGGAGGCCAAGGGGCGAGTCCTGGCCTATCTCTTGTTGACGATCGCCCCCTTCGCGGTCGTGTCGCCGCTACTCGGACCGCTCATCGACAAGTCGGCGAATGGACGGCGCATCTTGGTGGCGTTGTCGGCGATCGTGCGCGCCGTGCTGTGTTGGTCGATGAGCGAACACCTCAACTCCCTCTGGCTCTTTCCGTTGGCCTTCGTGGTGCTGATCTCCTCGAAGCTCTACGTCGTCACCCGCGGGGCGCTGGTGCCCGAGATGGCGCGCACCGATCAGCTGCGCGAGCATTCGGATCACGTCGGCGGTGCGGGGTGGCCGAGCGCCGCGGTCCAGGAGGAAAAGGGCTACTCCGGTTTCAACGCGCAGTTGACGCTGCTCGGCACGCTCAGTGGACTCATCGTCGGCTCGATCGGCGCAGGCATCTTGAAGGGGATAGGGGCTCCGAGCGTGTTGATCACGGCCTCCTTCGTCTTCGTCGCGGCGACCGTCGCGAGCGTGCGACTCCAGCGTCCTTCGAAGGTCGTGCGCGACGAGGTCGTCGGCCTGACCCAGGCCGAGCGCGATCGCAACGCCCTCAATCCGATGGGCGACATCGAAGTCGTGTGGGGACTGAGCGCGGCAGCGTTGATGCGTTTCACCGTGGGATTCGCGACATTCCTGCTCGCCTTCGGACTTCGACGCGAGAACGCCGGTCTCGGCTACTTCGCCGTCGCCCTGTTGCTCAGCGCTCTGGGGGCGCTTGTCGGACTGGCGTTGGTCACGCGAGTCCGCAACGCCGTAGCGGAGTCGACGTTGCTGACGCTGGCGCTACTCGCCACCGGACTCGGCGCCGGCGTGGCCTCGTTCCATCCGACGCTCATCGCCCAAGTGTTCCTGGCCGGTTGGCTGGGACTGTGCGCCGCGGTCGCCCAGCCCACCTTCGACGCCATCACGCAACGCAACGTGGCGCCCGGTGCCCAGGGTCGGACCTTCGCGCGCTTCGCCGTCCGTCAGCAGTTGCTGTGGGTGGTCGGCGCGGTGATACCGGTCGCCATCACGATGCGTTTCTCGGTCGGAGACAGTTTGCTCGCCGTACTGATGATCGTCGCCGGCCTGGTCTACGGACTCGGGCGTCGCTTCGCGCACGCGTAACGACGTAATTCGGCCCTTCATTATGCTGGCCGTGACATGGCGATTCCCTCCCGCTCCGTTCCTCGGAACCTCGCGTCTTTGCCCCACGTCGTCGTCATCGGTGGGGGATTCGGCGGCGTCGCCGCCGCCAAGGGCCTGGCCGATCAGGACGTTCGGGTCACCATTATCGACCAGCACAACTTCCACACGTTCTTGCCATTGTTGTATCAAGTGGCGACGGCCGGTCTTGAGCCGGCCGACGTGGCCTTTCCGATTCGCACGATCTTCGGCCACGCTGTGAACGTGCGATTTCGTCATGGTCGCGTGCGCAGCGTCGATCAGGCACGAAATCTCGTCACGCTCGGTGACGGTTCGGAGATTGACTACGACCACCTGGTGATCGCGACCGGGGCGACCGCCGCCTTCTTCGGCGTCCCCGGCGCGTCGCAGTTCGCCATGCCGCTCTACACCCTGGCCGACGCTCGACGACTCCGAAATCGGTTGCTCTCGGTGCTCGAAGTGGCCGAGGTCCGCAGCGAGGGTTCCCACGATTCACCGGACCTCACGTTCGTGGTGGTCGGGGGCGGACCGACCGGTGTCGAGACGTCGGGCGCCTTGTCGGAGTTGATCGTCATTGCCATCAAGCGCGACGGCCTCCGATTGGACCCCGCGCGGATCCGCGTGGTGTTGGTCGACGTGGCGCCGCGACTGTTGACGGCTTTCCCGAAGCGCGCCAGCGCGTACGCGAAGCGACGACTCGAATCGACCGGGGTCGACGTCGAGTTCGGGCGATCGGTCGTGGCGATCAACGAACACTCGATCCGTTTCAGCGACGGTGAGCAAATCGAGTGCGCGGTCGTCATCTGGGCGGCCGGCGTGAGTGCCGGCGACGCGTTGCCCGAGGACTTGGCGTCGACGTCCGGTCCCGGGGGACGGGTTCGGGTCGGCGCGGACCTTCGGCTCCTCGACAGCACCAACGTGTGGGCCGTCGGCGACGCCGCGGCCGTGCCGCTGCGCGACGGTGAGTACTGTCCGCAACTCGCGCCGGTCGCCATCCAGAGCGGCCGGCACTGCGCCGAGCAAATACTGCATGTCGTCCACGGCGAGGCGACGACGCCCTTTCACTATCACAACAAGGGCATCATGGCGACGATCGGTCGCAACGCCGCGATCGCGGAGCTGCCGCACGGCGTGGTCCTCAAGGGCCGACTCGGATGGCTCGCGTGGCTCGGTCTACACCTGTGGTACCTGGTCGGATTTCGCAATCGACTGCGAGTATTGATCAATTGGACGTGGCGCTACTTCGACTGGCCGTCGGGACCGCGACTGATCGTGGCCGACGCCGAGACGGTGGACTAGCGGATCGTCTAGAGATCCGCTAGCTGGAAGTCCAAGTTGGGGATGTCGATGCCCCCGTCGATCTCGAGCACCTTGCCGGTGATGTAGGCGGCCGCCGGCGAGGCCAGAAAGATCACGCCGGCGGCGATCTCTTCGACGTCGCCAATGCGACCGAGCAAGGTCATCTCTTCCATCATCGACTTCAGTTCCGGTGTGGTCATCACGATCTCGAGCGCCGAGGTGGCAATGGAACCGGCCGCGATGGCGTTCACCCGGATCTTGGGCGCGAGGTCCTTCGAAATGAGTCGCGTGTAGTGCGCCATGGCCGCCTTCGCCGTGCCGTAGGCGGCGTAGCCGCGACCAGCCACGCGCCCCATGACCGAGGAGATATTGACGATTACCCCGCCACTGCGCTCGAGCATGATCGGCACCGCCGCGAGGTTCAACGCGTGGGCCGTCGCGACGTTGAAGTGGAAGGCTTCTTCCATGTACTCCGGCGTCGTCATGAGAAAGGGCAGCGGGACCGCGCCGCCGACGTTGTTGACCACGATGTCGATACGACCGAACTCTCGGCGTGCGATCGCGGCGAGTTCGGCGATGGCCGTGAGATCGGCGAGGTCACACGGCACCGTCACCGCTCGACGATCGAGGGCCTCCACTTGGTGGGCGACCTCGTCGAGGTCCGACGACGTGCGAGACGCGATGACCACGTGCGCGCCGCACTCGGCGAGCGCTAGCGCACTGGCCGCCCCGATGCCGCGTCCCGAGCCGGTGATGATCGCCACCTGGTCGTCGATGCGAAAGCGATCCGTAATCACCGTGGCCTCCTCAGACGTCGCGCGCGCGACTGCCCGATTGTCTAGCACGGCGCTTCGAGTACGACGTCAAACGGTCGTCGTCTGCTCCAGTTTCGCTTCGAGTCGATCGACTTCGTCCTTGAGCTTCGAGGGCAGGTCGGCGCCGAAGGTGGCGAAGTGCTCGCGAATCTTGGGCACCTCTTCGCGCCACTCGTCGTTGTGGACCGTCAGCAGTTCGGTCATGTCCGCCGCGGTGACCGCGAGTCCCTCGACGTTGAGCGCGGTGGTCGTCGGCACGAAGCCGATCGGCGTCTCGACGGCGTCGCCGCGACCGGCCGAGCGCTCAAAGACCCACTCGAGTACGCGGCTATTCTCGCCGTAGCCCGGCCAAAGCCAGCGTCCGTCTTCGCCCTTGCGGAACCAGTTGACGTAGAAGATCTTCGGCAGTTTGGCCTCGTCGAAGCGCTCGGAGAACGTCAACCAGTGCGCGAAGTAGTCGCCCATGTTGTAGCCGCAGAAGGGGAGCATCGCGAACGGGTCGCGTCGAAGCTTGCCGACGGCCCCGGTCGCCGCGGCCGTCGTCTCGGAGGACAGTATCGATCCCAAGAAGACTCCGTGGGCCCAGTTGCGCGATTGGGAGATCAGCGGGATGACGCTGGCGCGTCGGCCGCCGAAGAGGATCGCGTCGATCGGCACGCCGGCCGGGTCCTCCCACTCCGCGGCGATCGCCGGGTCCTGAGAGGCTGGGGAGGTGAAGCGAGAGTTGGGGTGCGCCGCCGGGGTGCCGAGGTCCTTGGTCCACAGTTGGCCCTTCCAGTCAATGAGCCCTTCGGGCGGTTCGCCCATGCCCTCCCACCAGATGTCGCCGTCGGGCGTGATCGCGGTATTGGTGAATATGGTGTTGGCCTCGACCGAGAGCATCGCGTTGGGATTCGTCACCATGTTGGTGCCGGGCGCCACGCCGAAGAAACCGGCCTCGGGGTTGATCGCGCGAAGCCGACCCTCGGAGTCGGGCTTCATCCAGCAGATGTCGTCGCCGACGGTTTCGACCTTCCAGCCCGGCAACGTCGGCACGAGCATCGCGAGGTTGGTCTTGCCGCAGGCGCTGGGAAAGGCTCCGGTCACGTAGCGCGATTCGCCGGTGGGACTGGTGAGCTTGAGTACCAGCATGTGCTCGGCCAACCAGCCGTCGTCGCGCGCCAGCACCGAGGCGATGCGCAGGGCGAAGCACTTCTTGCCCAGAAGAGCGTTGCCGCCGTAGCCCGAGCCGTAGGAGATGATCTCTCGGGTCTCCGGGAAGTGCACGATGTACTTGTCGATGTTGTTGCAGGGCCACTTGACGTCGGCCTGGCCCTCTTCGAGCGGCATGCCGACCGAGTGCAGGCACGGGACGAACTCGCCGTCCTCGCCCAGGACCTCGAGGGCGCCGCGGCCCATGCGCGTCATGATCTTCATGTTCACCGCGACGTAGGCCGAGTCGGTGACCTCGACGCCGATGTGGCTGATGTTCGAGCCCAGCGGTCCCATGGAGAAAGGCACGACGTACATCGTGCGGCCCTTCATCGATCCCTGGAAGAGACCCTTGAGGACGTCGCGCATCTCACTGGGCTCGCGCCAGTTGTTGGTCGGACCGGCGTCGTGTTCGTCCTTGGAGCAGATGAACGTGCGGTCCTCGACGCGCGCCACGTCGCTCGGGTCC
>Ga0182024_10008761_pt1 | contig 21167 bp, 10 predicted proteins | sample P32metaG_FD_120480 | JGI IMG/M metagenome (GOLD analysis project Ga0182024, IMG submission 120480) | Permafrost microbial communities from Stordalen Mire, Sweden - P3-2 metaG (Illumina Assembly) | ecosystem: Environmental > Terrestrial > Soil > Wetlands > Permafrost | place: Sweden: Stordalen...
CTACACCACAGACACCATATAGTTGTCAGCGCCCCGACCAGGAGTCGAACCCACTGGATTTCCAGAGACGCAGCTCTCGTTAGAAGCGAGATGTGATGATCCATTTCACCATCGAGGCCAAAAGCGGAAGGCATGGGATTTGAACCCACATGACCCTTGCGGGTCGCACGGTTTAGCAAACCGGCCCGACCAGCCGTATTCGGCTACCTTCCAAGTTGTCAGTGGACCCACCGGGAGTTGAACCCGCCGCGTTCCTGGGACGCCGCCGCCACGCCAGGGCGGTGTCGTCCCGTTGGACCATGAGCCCGTCGATTGTCAGTGGACCGCCGCGGAATCGAACCGCGATTGCCTGATTGCAAGCCAGGTGTCGTACCATTGGACCAGCAGCCCGTGTTGTTGGTTCACCAGAGGTCCGTCCGGGAATTGAACCCGGCCTTCCTCCTTACCAAGGAGGCGTGCGGCCGAAACACCTACAGACCAGTCATTCAAATGACCCCGGATGGACTCGAACCATCGCTTTCCTGGATGTCCCGCCAGACGCCATTGCCGCTGGCTGTGTCGTTTTATTGTGGGATCGCGTGAGTAGCCGAGGTGGGCGTCGAACCCACAAATTCACGAGGCTCCGGGCACCGACCGACAGGTTGGTCGCACGCCGCTTTGCCTGTTTGCGTACCCGGCCGAAAATATCGTTCCGCCACCTCTCCGCGCGCCAAATTGCAGGTCCGGGTGTCGCACCCGGCGGTCCGGGCTTATGAGGCCCAGCTGAGCACTGGCTCACCTGCGTCAGTTGATTTCAGTGACCAAGGGGAGCGTCGAACTCCCATGCCTTGCGGCACGACGTTCTGAGCGTCGCGCGACCTACCTTCGGTCGGTGCCCGCCAGTTCCACCACTTGGTCAGCGTTATCGAGTGACCCGTGCGGGAATCGAACCGGGCACCGCGGCACTCCGTGGTCCTTCCAGCGTGAGAGGCTGGCGTCCTAAACCGATAGACGAACGGGCCATGTCAGTGCGCCGGGCAGGAGTTGAACCTGCAATGCCCGAAGGCGGGTGGGTTACAGCCACTTGGGCACGCCAATGCCCAGCCGACGCGTATCGAGTGGCGCGGTGACCACCGCTGCGCGGCGGTGCCCAAGTCGAACCGACAGACAGGTCACCAAGGTTCGGGCACCCCGCGCTAGCGTGGTCGTGGCCGCTTTACCGGTTTGCGTACCGTGCCATTCCACAAGCGTCCCCGGCGGGATTTGAACCCGCGATCTCCGCCTTGACAGGGTGGCGAGCACTCCAGGCTGCTCCACGAGGACATATATATATTGAGTAGCTCAGGTGGGACTCGAACCCGGGCACCGACGCGAAGCGGTGGTCATCCCTGCGACCAAACCCATCGGGTCGGTGCCCGAGCCAAGGTGGTCTGCCAATTGCCTACCGAGCCACGTCGCTGATCAATCGCAGTGCCCAAGGCAGGAGTCGAACCTGCAAACATTCGGGTTTAAGCCGAACCGCTCTGCCGTTGGCGTACTCGGGCAAAACCGCCGGCGGCACGTCGCCGCCGACGGCGCAAAAACACTCTCAGCCCAAAATCTCCGTGACGATCCCCGAACCGACCGTCCTGCCGCCCTCTCGAATGGCGAAATGACTGCCCGCCTCGATGGCCACAGGCTTGCCGAGTTCGACAATCAGACTCACGTTGTCTCCGGGCATTGCCATCTCCATTCCTTCGACCAAGTTGGCCTGGCCGGTGACATCGGTCGTGCGGAAGAAGAACTGCGGCTGGTAACCGTTGAAGAACGGCGTGTGCCGGCCACCTTCTTCCTTGCTCAGCACGTAGACCTCGCCCCGGAACTTGATCTGGGGTTTGATCGACCGCGGAGCTGCCACGACCTGTCCTCGTTCAATCTCCGTGGCTTTGACACCGCGAAGCAGAAGTCCGACGTTTTCGCCGGCCACACCCTTGGGCTGGACCTGCTTGAAAGCCTCGATGCTGGTCACCACGCTTTCGAGCGAACCACCCAAACCCACGATCTCAACCCGGTCGCCCGGCTTGACCTCGCCTTGCTCGATCTTGCCGGTTGCCACCGTCCCACGACCGTCGATGGTGAAAACACCCTCAATCGCCATCAGGAACGGCCGGTCGGTTGCCCGCGTCGGCTCGGGAAAACTGTCCAGCGCCGCCAGCAGGTTGGCGACGCACTGGTTCGCCGTGAAATCCGCCGGCGCGGCCAAAGCCGCTCGGGCACTTCCGCGAACGAACGTCGTGCTGTCACCGTCGAATCCGTACTTAGTCAGCAGCTCCCGAGTTTCGATCTCGATCAGCTCGACCAACTCCGGGTCGTCAACCAGGTCGACCTTGTTGACGAACACCACCAGGTGCGGCACACCGACCTGGCGAGCCAGGAGGATGTGTTCCCGCGTCTGCGGCATCGGTCCATCGGTGGCCGAGATCAACAGCACAGCGCCGTCCATCTGAGCTGCTCCGGTGATCATGTTCTTGACGTAGTCCGCATGACCCGGACAGTCGATGTGGGCGTAGTGCCGTGACTCGGTCTCGTACTCGACGTGGCTGGTCGTGATCGTCACGACCTTGGTCGCATCGCGTACCGTACCGCCTTTGGCGATCTCGCCGTAGGCTTTCACCTTGGCTAGGCCCCTTTGAGCCTGCACGGCCAGGATGGCAGCCGTCAGCGTGGTCTTGCCGTGGTCGATGTGACCGATCGTGCCGACGTTCAGATGTGGTTTGCTCCTCATTGCAAAACTCCATGTCTCCCCAGTGGAGACTCCTTGGGTAACTGGTTCCTCTGAGCCCAACCGTCTGGTCTTTTCGTACGACGAGTAGCTCCAGAGCTCTGAGGAACCGACAGTAGTCCCGGGTGGACTCGAACCACCGGTAGGCGCTTTGTAGGAGCGCTGCCTTTGCCGCTAGGCGACGGGACCATGTGCATGACGAAGTGGACTCACTGGGATTCGCACCCAGATTTTCGGCTTGCGGAGCCGGCGTCCTCCTGTTGGACGATGAGCCCGAACGGATCGAAGCGGAAGCGGTGAGACTCGAACTCACAAGCGGCCAAGTGCCGCCACCTGTTTTCGAGACAGGCTCCTCATCCGGCCGGATCACTTCCGTTTGAATGCGTGAAAAGCTCCGGGAGTTGGAATCGAACCAGGGCACCGACCGCAGGTTGGTCCTCCTGGATCAGAGCCAGGCGTCACCACCAACAGCAACTACCCCGGATCACGTTGCCACGGGAGACACTCGCGTGAGTGTCCGAGTTCGGGGAGAAGGATTTGAACCTCCACCACCTGGTTCAAAGCCAGGCAGCCTACCGTTAGCCGATCCCCGATCATGTTCACTGAATGCAAAGTGCCCTGTGGGAGTTGAACCCACCTCGCCAGTAGACCAACCTTCGGTCGGTGCCCAAGGCTGGCACCTTTGCCGCTCGGCCAAGGGCACGTCAGCGGAGGGAGAGGGAGTCGAACCCCCAAGGCTTTCGCTCGACTGTTTTCAAGACAGTTGCCATCACCAATTGGCTTGTCCCTCCAAGCTGCGGCGGCAGGAGTTGAACCTGCAATCGTCTCCTTAACAGGGAGCTGCCTTACCGTTAGGCCACACCGCAATGAATCAGTCAGGGTGGCTGGATTTGAACCAGCGATCTCCGGCTTCCGACGCCGGCGGAATGCCAGGCTTTCCCACACCCTGATTTCAAAAAGCACCCAGCGGGAGTCGAACCCGCACATCCGCCATGGCGAGGCAGCAGGCAGCCGCTACATCATGGGTGCAAAGAATCGGACCAAATTGTCAAAGATCGAAGAGCACCGGACCATCGAAGCGCGATGGTGCCCGGACTCGAACCCCGGCCCCGCCAGGAAGACGCGGGCCGCATTACGGGTGCGGAATCCTGGCCGCTCGCGCGACCAGTGCCTATCTGTCAGTGGGATCAGAGGGGCTCGAACCCTCACCGACCTGGTTAAGAGCCAGGCATGCTGCCACTAGCACTTTGATCCCCGTGTTTCGTGTTGTGTTTCTGCGCGTCGACTGGGCGCGGAGGGAATCGAACCCTCGACCTGGTCCTTATAGGAGACCCGCTCTCACCACTGAGCTACGCGGAGAGTGGGGCCGAAGGGAGTCGAACCCTTACCATTCCGCTTAAAAGGCGGAAGCGCTACCATTACGCCACGACCCCGAATGCTGGAGTGGGCGTATGCGTTTGAGCCGAGGTGTTCGCGTCATGTGTTCGCTCCTCTTGAGAAGTAGTCCGGGGTTAGTTGAACCGGGCACCGACCCCCTTGGGGTTGGTCCGGCGATGTATCAGATCGCTATGCTTCCGCCCGCAACACCGGACAGTCGGGCAGGCGGGAGTCGAACCCGCTGTCTCGTGCTTCCAAGGCACGCAGGGCACCGTTCCCCTTCAGCCCGTCGTTGTTCGCTCTCTTGCAGTGACCGGTGTGGGATTCGAACCCAACCTCTTCGGCTTGAAAGGCTGACAACCTCACCAGAAGTCGAACGGGCCATCTTCTCCTTCAGCGCGTACCGCGATCGCGAGTGGGTCGGTGGGCGCTCGCGACCACCGCTTCGCGGCGGTGCCCGCGTCTGCGGCTTTTCAGGCCACCCCGACCACCGCCACCATGCTTCGCACGGTGCCGGCCGGTGCCCGCCGCCTCAGCTACCGACCCGAAACCGTTTCGTTCCGGTGCCTGGTTGACATCCGCCAACGAAAAAAGGCCCGATGTCCTTGCGACACCGAGCCTTTGGGGCTTTCAGACCGCCAGTGCGGCCGAGCGTCACAAGCGCAGAGGAGGGGCGGGGCTATTCGCGCCGAGAGTGGTATCTCGCAGCGCGGAATATCCTGACCCTATGCGTTCTTGGATCGAACTCGGTCGTAAAAACAACATGGAAGTCACGTTTCCTGCAAAATCCGAAGGACCGTCACGGACCACCCACTGGCACTCGCCGCGGGCCTACACCCATTTAGACGCCGGCGCCGAACAAAAGTTCACGGGGATTTTTTGGGGTCCGACGCCAGCATTGGATTAGATCCAGCTCGCAGAGAGTTTATTCCCGGCGTCGAAAAAGGATGTCGCCAGCCGTTCTTGTTGTGCATTCGGAAACGGCGGCGGGCAGAGTCAGCGTAATAAACGCTCAAGACCGGGCACCCATAACCGCCTTGTCAAACTGCGGAGGGCGCGATTTTTTTTGAACCGGAGAAGAGGCTAGCCGGGGTCCAGCGGCGGCGATGAGCGCCCTGGTCAGCGGACGGATCCGCTGACTAGCCCGGCAGGAGGCCGGGAACAATCGCACCGCTCTCGCGTGCTCCGTCGTCCGCACCAGACCAAGTTCTAGTTCTAGTGCTTGCAGCAGTTACTCGTCACCGGCAGGCCGGCCTTCTTCTTTTGCGTCGGCGGCAGATCGTTGGCCGGGTTCATCGCGAAAAAGCCGTTCGGCTTGAGCATGAAGCCGATGTAAGCGGCGGGCATGATCGGATAATCCTCGGCCCGCGGAATGTGGGTGTGGCCGAAGGTGTACCACAAGACCAGGTCGGCGTTCTCGACCGAGCGATCGGCCTCGGTCCATTGGACCAGCCCCTCGCCGCCGTGGCTTTGATTCGGGTAATCGCCGGCCCCGTGGTTCTCGTTCTTGTCGTAGGGGGTGACCCAGACATGGTTCTCGACGAAGCCCGCCCGCTTGCGCCACCAGGCCTGTGGGCCGGCCATCGGTTTGGAGTTGTCGCCGGGAACGAACCGGTAGGCCACCGGCTCGCCGACCGCGTTCTTCACGGCCGGATTGACGATCCGCCAGGTGCGGGCGGTGTCGAAGTTCAGATTGCCGCGGGCCTCTTTTTCGGTCCGCAGTGGCGTGGCCTGGGCGTAAAAGCCGTTGTGCTGCGGATTCTCCGGCCCCTGGGCTTCGGGAACGACGTCGACCCGATAGATCGAGTTGCGCGTGCCGTCCAGATCGAAATCCAACCGCATGTTGAAAAAGTGCTGATGGACCGGGGCGTAAAGCTGCGGAGTGATCAGCGCGCCATATTTCGATTTCTCGCCCGGCGGCAACGTGCCCAGCGACAGGCTGCCGGTCAGCTTGATTTCGAACTGGATGTTGCCGTCCTGATAGAAATACCAGAAGAAGCCGTATTCGTAGTTCTCGACCGTCGAGAAGGACGAAATCACCAGCCGTCGCGAACGGCGAACCTCGGGCTTGTCGGGCAAGCGGCGGTCGGTGTGCTTCCACAGCACGCCGTAATCTTCCTCGTGCATGCAGATCGCGTTCTTGATCGTCAACGGCTCGCCGCGGCTGGTGCACAAGTGGGCGTCGAAATAGTGGATGTGTCCCAGGCAATCGCAGCCCAGTTCGAGGCTGTTGGCGCACATGCCCATGCCGTATTCGCCGACGTCGAAGGCGTTTTTGCGGAATTGTGTCGGGCCAGGATCGCCGTACGGCACCACCATCTCGGTCAGCGATGCCCGGTACAAAATCGAGCGATCGCGCCCCTCGTCCCGATAGCGAATGTGATGCAGCGTCAAACCCTCGCGGGCCGAAAATCCGACCACCAGCGACCAGTTCTGCCAGCGGACCGTGTTGCCTTCGACCTCAAAGCTCGGCCCCTCGGGCTGAATGATCTCCAGCGGCTTGATGCCGCCGCGTTGCGGCGAGACGCGGTCGGCCGCGTAATTGCCCGGCAGAGGCGGCAGATCGCGGTGCGCAAACTCGTCGATCTTCACTACCTGCATCGTGTTCAGATCGACTACCGGCCGGATGCACTCGATCGGCCGGGCATAGCCATTGTCGGTCGGATCGCTGCGCAGAAAGCAGAGCGGCCGGGCCAGCCGGCGGCCCACCTCGTCGGCGTCGCCATAAAAACCGGCCGACCAGATATCGACCATCACCAGCCGGGTGTCGTCGGTGCCGAAATGCTTTTTCAAGAGCGCGCGGAATTCCTTGCTCTGGATCACCGCCTGCTCGCACTCGATCTGCTCGTCGATCGTCATCGTCGGCTGCACGCCGGGTACGTGCCGGCACGAGACAACTCGGGCCTGGCTGAGCGAGACGACCGCCTCGAAGCAGCTGTTGGTGTCGTTGTCGAACAGAATCGCCTTGGCCGAGCGGGGCAGCTCGACGGCACCGTTGTGGGCGTGGACCGAAGCCTTGTCCGGCTCCACCAGCGTCATCGAGACGAAGCGGGTGGTCGGCGTGACCTTCTCCGCCTGGCGCAACAGGTCGATTGTCTGCTGGACTTCGTCGGCGGTCAGGGGCTCGAGCGGATGGGTGACCTCAACAGCAAGGCTCATAAATCACCAACGGGGCTGGAGGATTGGAACCGTGGTTCGGACAACAGCGCCGCGCTTCCGCGCCGCTGGGGCTGCCAAATGCTCACCGCCTGTCCGCCTCTGCCGATCGTTTGGCCGCTCGACTATAGATTAAATCCCCAACATTTCACTTTGTCAAAACGATTCCCCCAGCAGAGCCGGCCTTTTTCGTTTCGGTTCGCTAAGCCGCACGGTCCAAGAACACCGCGTGCGGCGGCCGCCTTAAATTCGGCCAATTTGCGGGCATATCAAAGTAGAGTGGATAGCTTAGCTCTCCCAGACTCGCGAAACCGACAAATTGCCGGACGTCGCACAGCTTTCGTCGTCCCTCTGCCGCACTCTTTCGCTCCGTGTACTTTCCCGAAAAGAAGTTGCCATGCATGACCCGCCTGTGGTCGTGGCTGCGCTTGCGATCACTTTGCTGTTGGTCGTCATCGTCCTCGTGCGTGAGATGCGGTTGCGCCGTGCGCTCCAGCATCTCCTGTCGAAACAAGGTCATTACTCTGGCTGCGGGACCGCGAGATCGAATGTCACCTCGGTTTGGTCGACGACCTCGAATGGTCCCATGCCTCTGCTGACGTTGTCCCGCGAGGGACCGTGCAGGTCATACGTACCCGGTCCCACATGGAACTCGTAGCGGCCTTCCGAGTCGCTGAAGGCGTCCCGTTGGATCGACGGGCCGAAGCTGACGGTCGGCCGTTGTATCCACTGGCGGAAACTGAAGCCATGGCGGCCCCGCAAACCGCGGCCGTACTGAAGGAGCATGATATTCTGCCCGGCCACGGGCCGGCGCTCCGGACCAACGACGACGCGTCCGGTGATGCGCGTGGCCGGCCGCAGCTTGAAGTTCAGCCCCGTGACCGGCGTGGCCCGCTGGACAACCAGTCCGTCGATCGCGGTGGCGCCCCACTTGTCGTCGTCGACCGCCAGCAGGCAGAGGTGATCGGGCGCGACCGCGACTTTGAAGTTGCCCGCCTCGTCGGTGGTGGTTTCATTGTCAAAATCGTCGAGTGAGCCATCGGCGCCGTTTACCCTCAGTTTGATTCCGCTCGCCGGCCGGCCGTCGGGCAGTTCGGCTTTTCCCGAAACAGGCACCAGCCGCTTCAGCGTGACTTTGACATTGCCCTTCGGCTTTTTGGCCGGATCCCACGTGATTCGCTGATGGGTGAATTTAAAACCATCGGGCCAGAAGATTAGCTCTCCATCCCACGCCGGGAGGTCATCGAAATGGGCCACTCCGGCCGCGTCGGTCACGGCGCGATACATCGCCGGCGTAAAGCTGAAATTGAAAAAGTCCGGCTCGCCGGACTTTTCCAGCAGCGAGAGATACAGGTGCAGACCGGCAATCGGCTTTCCATCGGGCTCGCGGGTGCGGATGGTCACTTTGCGCGTCGCACCCAGTTGCAAGGCCAGCCGCGAGTCAGTGGGCCAGTGGCGGCTTTTTTCCGGACCCCGTGATTTCAAACACTGATAATCGAATCCCTGGCCCGGCTTGTAGGCGTAGACCATGCCGGAATCGGCATCCGTGGGCATGAGCAACGTGGCATTGCCCCCGGCATCGGTCTGGACGGGGGGCAACTCGATCTCTTCCTCTGAATAGGATTGCGACAGGTCAGCTTCCGCGTCGGTCTGGACGGGGCCGAGAGGTTGCAGGTATTTGACGAGCAGGCCGGCCCGAGCGTCGGCGACGGGCTGTGAATTGGCCCCGGTCAATGACACCTTGAGCAGCTTTGCTTCCCCCAGCGTGATGCGCAGCTCGGCCGGCTGCGGGGTTTCTTCCGCCGTTGGCGCAAAGCCGATTCCGATCCGCGTCTGGTCGCTGGCGATAATCGTCGTGTGGGGAAAGTTCGTTTCTGGCAGCTCGATCGTGAACTTGCCCTGGGCATCAGCACGCAAATCGATCGGTTCGGCGAATGGGATGAGTCCGGCCCAGACGCGCGCTCCCCCGACCGCGGCCCCCTGGGTGTCGACTACCTGTCCATGGAACTCGATCCGGTTGGACAAGTGGTCGCTGAACGTTAACCCGGACGCTTTTTCGGCATGGGCCTCACGCCCACCGCACCTGAACCAAGCACAGATGGCAGACAGGATACGTCGCATCGCAATCTCCTCGAAGTTGGCAGGGACGCCGCTGGAAACACCGCCGACTTGGCATAGGCGTTCATATCGGGCCAATCTTGCTGGGCCAACGCGTTCGGCCGACCTCTCGCCTCTGCCCTCCGGCGTCCAACCTCACTCGCTCGACCGAGCCGGCCTGCTCTTTTTCCATCTCCACCACGTTGCCCGTCTCGTTGTATTCGACGCAGGTCATGTAGGATCGCATGAGCATGATCCCCCGGCCGCCGGGGACATTCGAGATTGGCCGGATCAGTGCAGTCGGGGAAGCGCGCAAGGACGCCAATGGATCGCGATTTATTTGGAAAATCCTGAGACATGAACTCCGCCCCCCATTCCGCCGCCCATCCCGCCCCCCATCCCGCCCATGCCGGCCGGACTTGCCGCGGGTTCGATGTGTGAGGTGAAGGACAAGACATGCTGCCCGTCGCGTTTGACCAGTCCGATGCCATGTTCCGAATCGGACGAGGCAACGTTCGCGTGTAGAGCCTCGGCAAGGAACGACAGAGCGGCGGCACGTGTACATTCCGCGGGTTTCGCGGTTGCGTCCTCCGTGGCGTTCACCGCGTCGAGCGTGTAGCTCTTGAGCAGCTTTGGCCAGACTTTTCGGAATAGGGGCGTCGATTCGAAGACGTCGATCGATTCCATCTTGCCGTTGATCGCGATCAGGACGCCGACCACTTGATCTTGCTTCGCGACGGGAATTTGCAGACTTTCCAGGTAGGGTTCGAGCCGCTTGACGGTTTCAGCGTCGCTGTAGTTGGCCGTGAATGCTCCCGAGTCGGGTTGGACGCCCGATTTCGAGTTCGGCTCGGCCACCTCATCCCATACGGCAGCTTGACTCTTGTCCGATTGCACCGCGAGGCGCGCCGATTTCCCCAGGTGCCCAACGGTCGCCACAAACTTTCCACCATCGGCTTGTTGAGCCACCTGGTCCAGGGATTGGTTCGGGGCGACGCTCAACGAGACCGATTCACTCAGGACTCGCGAAGCTCCTGCATTGCTAATTTGCACGAGAGTGTCCTCGATTCCTTTTCTACCCCATCGGCCATGTTCAACGCAGAACACCGGGACCTTGGTCGGCTGACTATGGGCAGCGATCACCAGCTCACAGCCAATCGTACGATCCTGACTGCCGCCGATAATCACTTCTCCCGGCATCAGGTAGAGCGGTTTGTCGGAACGATTCACAAGGCTCAGTGCGTTGACGTCGTTTGCTTCAAAATCGCTTTGTGGAACATCCGGACCATCTGGATCGGCCGCTTGATGCTCGATCGCTTCAGAGTCCTCAGCAAACGGATCGGTCTCTTTACGCTCGGCCGGTTCGTTATTTGCCGATGGCATGGATTGCACGGCCCCAGAGGCGAGTTCATGAATCTCGACCGTTCCGGCCTTCAGTCCCTCGTCGAGGGTGATAAATCGGTCATCGTTTTTGGGCACTCGACTGGCAACCGGAAAGACCGTCAGGTTCTCAAATCGAATCGGTTCTCCGACGACGAAGTTTTCCAGGGCGAATTGGTCGCTGGCGGCTCCGCCTGCCGTCGCCGGCGGCTTCTCGTCCGTGTCGGCAATCGGTTTCGTCGGCCTTGTTGTTGGCTGCCCACAGCCCGCGATCAATACTCCAAAAACGATCAAACCGGCAAGTTCTCGCGACATGACGAACGCTCCTTATGGATCGAACGACGTTTTTTGGGAACCCGTCCGCGACGAGTTCCGATCGCGGCAGAGCGAAATCGTCTCCTCGAACCTGGGGCAAATTCGTTGGTTGAGCGATTGAGTGAAAAGCGATTCAGTCTGCCTCGACTTGTTCCATAATTCAGCATACCGATTTGACGATCCGCAGGCGACAAAAGTTCCCGGGATGATGGATGGGTTGGCCGCTTAGTAGTCACGCGGAAGGTTTTGGGTTTTTGTTTGGCCGGGCGTAAACTTCTTGCTGTTGGATTTCGTGTAGTTGACGGCAACTCGGCCAAATTTTGGGAAGTCACCCACGCTGGCACGGAAGTGACCATCTCGTTTGGCCGCATCGGCACCATCGGCCAAAGACAGTCCAAATCACTGTCAACCCCGGCCGCTGCCACACGGCACGTCGAAAAGCTCATCAGCCATCAACTGGCCAAGGGCTACCAAGAGACCGCCGCCGTCTGAGACCCGCCACGGATGTCGCTACGGTTCTCAGCTGACCCAATCCCATCACCACAATATTTCTTTCAGGAGACCAACAATCTGACGAGCACAGTGCTCGATGAACCGACGATTCCGACCACCAACCCCAGCGCCCGGCTGCGAGTCACTATGGCCGCGGTCCGTATCGCGTTCACCTGGTTCGGCACGCAGAAGACGCTCACACCGGAGCAAAAAGTCTCAGGCAGCCGACACGTTTGGCGCCGAGGGCGAATTCCTGTCGGCCGGCAAAAAGCTGCTCGACACCGGCCATCCCGCGTTCAAGGCGGTCACGGCTGTGCGGGGCAGGATGCTCAGTTTTTGGAAAGGGATCACGTTGCCCTATCCGGAGCCAGGCATCCGGCTGATCCGGCAGGAGGATATCGGCAGCTTTGATGTCCAGATGACGACCCTCAAGGCGGAACTCGACGAAGCGGTCGAACGGCTCGACCACCATTACGGCGAGCTGCGATCGGCTGCCCGCAATCGACTCGGCAGACTGTTTAACCCGACCGACTATCCGCAGCCGCTAAGAGGCCTGTTTGCCGCCAGCTGGTACTTTCCGAGCGTCGAGCCGCCGCCCTATCTGCAGCAACTATAAATCCTTCCCGCGCCGCTTTGGCTATGGAGGGCCGAGCGACGCCTCGCGGCGTAGATGCGGATTTGCCGCCAAAATTCTTAACCGATTTCTCATCGCAGAATGCTTGACAACGTTCGCGCCCTACAGCTACCATGCAGTGGTCGCCTGTGTTTCGGTCTTGCGCCGATTACCTGATGGCAAATTCAATTTTGCAATTGGTCGCATTAAGGAACCGCCAGTGAGACAAGCCGTACGACACCCTTAGGGAGTCGGTTGCGATAGGCTTGTTTTAACTTGCGGAGACTTTTGGGTAGCCTTCGGGCTGCACTTTTCTCACGCCGACCTTTCGCCACCGCCGCATTCTCTCGCGGCAGTTTTCTTCCGCATTCTTCTGGGTGCCGTCGTGGCTTGTTTCCGTCTCGCCGGTCCGCATCCCGCACCACATGTTGAGAATCATCAAGACAAACATTCAAAACTTCCGCTCGCCCAGCAGCACGCGATTGTTCGTTTCTTGCGGCCGCTTGTTCTCAAGCGTGGACAACATCACGGTCGGCGCCCTGCTTCGCGCCGGCCAACTGATCGCCGTCTGTTTCGCCATCGCGTTGAGCGCCCCGCCTGCCTGGGCAGCAACGGACACCGAAACCGGAGTTGCCGGGACCACTGGTACCTCGGGCGGTACCGACGGCAACGGCAACGGCACTGTCGGCGGCACAGGGGGCAGCGGCGGCAGCGCAACTGCCAACGCCAGCAGCTCGAGCACTACGAACACCGCCACAGCCACCGGCGGCGCGGGCGGCACGGGCGGCGCTGGAGGAAACGCCATCGGCGGAACGACGGGCGGCAACGGCGGAGCCGGCGGAACCGGAGGAGCGGCATCAGGCACGGCCACGGGTACGGTTGCAGCCTCAGGCTTCATCCAGTTCACGGCGACCTCCACAGGCGGTGCAGGCGGCAACGGCGGCAATGGGGGAAACGGTACGACAAACGGCTCGGCCGGCGCCGGCGGCAACGGTGGCAACGCCACCGCGACAGTAACCGCTTCCAACAGCGTCAATTCATTTGTCACCGTCACGGCTTCCGTGATCGGCGGAGGCGGTGGCAACGGCAGCATGACTGGACTGGGTGGCGCTGCCATCGGCGGAAACGGCGGCACTGCTTCGCTGGGCACGGTCAGCGCATCGAGTTCCGCTAACGGCATTGTCAGCGCGACCGCCAGCCAAACCGGTGGCAATGGCGGCAACGGTGGGTTCAACTCCGCCGGCGGCAACGGCGCAAATTCGACGCTCACCAACGCCATCAGCGGCTCAAGTACCGGCTTCGTGAGCCTCACCCAATCGGCCACCGGCGGCAACGCCGGGAACGGTTCCGGCATTGGAGCAGCTGGCATCGCCGGCAACGCCAACTCCAGCCTCACACTCACACAAAATGGCGTCGGATCGTTGACGGGAATTACAAACGGCACCGGCGGCAACGGCGGGACCAGCCAATCCTCCGGCGGTGTCGGTGGAAACGGCACTGCCGCCAGCGTGCTGACCTCGAATGGCCCTCTCTCCGTCCAAGCGACAGGCACGGGTGGAAACGGCGGCAGCGGATTCGGCGGCAACGGCTCCGCCACCGCTTCGGCCACGGACACAGGTAACGGCATACCCGCATCGGCCACTGCCACTGCCACCGGCGGAACTGGCGGGACTCAAGTCGGCAGCAACGGGATGAGTGGTGGCACCTCTACAGCCAATGCCTCCGGCAGCGCCATCGGGGGCACCGTCAATGTCACCGCCACATCCACCGGCGGGGCCGGAGGCGCGGCAAACGGCTCGAGCCTTTTTGCCGGAAATGGTGGGACCGCCTCACTAGGCACCGTCACCGGTTCTGCGACGGGTGGCGGAACGGTCAATGTTACGGCCAATCAAACCGGTGGCGCCGGTGGCAATGGAGCCGGTGGCGCAACGGGTGGAAACGGCGCCGATTCGAATCTCACGAATGCAGCCAGCGGTTCCACCACTGGTACTTTGAACATCACACAGACCGCAACCGGTGGCGCCGCCGGCAGCGATTCTCTAAGTCTAGGCGCGGCAGCGGGCATCACTGGCAATGCGATCTCCAATTTCACGCTCACCCAAAATGGCCAGTCGACGCTCGCTGAAACCAGCAACGCCACTGGCGGTGCCGGCGGGAACGCGGGCAGCGGCAATATCTCGGGCGGCGTCGGCGGCAATGGCACCGCCACAAGCATGCTTGGGGCAAATGGAAATGTCACTGCCACGGCAAACGGAACGGGTGGAAACGGCGGCAGCGGAGTTGGTGGCAATGGCTCGGCCACCGCGTCTGCGACCCAAACCGGCGCTAACAGTACCGCAACTGCCAACGCCGCCGCCACGGGCGGCGCCGGCGGAAGTCCGACCGGTGGCGGCAACGGACTCGCCGGCGGCAACGGCACCGCCAGTGCCACAGCCACCGGCTCCGGCTCCGGCACCGTCAATGTCACCGCCAGTTCCATCGGCGGAGCGGGCGGCGTCGGCAGCGGATCCGGCTTCGCCGGCGGCAACGGCACCGCGGGTTCGGTCGGCTCGGCAACCGGTGTTTCCAGCGGCGGCGGCACCGTCAACGTCACTGCCAATCAAACCGGTGGAGCCGGCGGCAATGGAACGAGCGGCGCGGCCGGCGGTAACGGCGCCGACTCAAATCTGACCAACGCGGTGAGCGGTTCCACTACTGGTGCACTAAACCTCACTCAATCCGCCACGGGCGGCCGGGCCGGCAGCGACGCCTCAAGCGCAACCGCAGCCGCTGGAATTGCCGGCAACGCCACCTCGAACTTCACGATTATCCAAAACGGTGCCAGCACACTCAGTGGAACCAGCAACGCGATCGGCGGCGCCGGCGGAAATGCCGGCAGCGGCCAGACTCTCGGTGGCGCGGGAGGCAACGGCACCGCCACGACCACACTTACCGCCAATGGCAATGTCACCGCCCAGGCCAATGGAACCGGCGGCAGTGGCGGCAGCGGCAGCGGCGGCAACGGGTCTGCCACCGCATCGGCAAACGGAACCGGAACCACCAGTGCCGTGTCTGCCACCGCCGCCGCCGTGGGCGGAATCGGTGGAACACTAAATGGCGGCAACGGAGTGAGCGGCGGGACCGCCACCGCGAGCGCTACCGGTCAAAGCGCGGGTTCAGGTACCCTGAACGTCACCGGCAACTCCACGGGAGGAGCCGGCGGTGGATCGACCGCCGCTGGCTTCGCCGCTGGCAACGGGGGAACTGCTTCGATCGGTTCTGTCAGCGGAACTTCCTCCGTCGGCGGCACTGTCAACGTCACCGCAACTCAAACCGGCGGCAACGGCGGCAACGGAACGCTCGGTGCCTCTGGCGGCAACGGCGCCAATTCCACGGTCACCAACGCCGTCGGCGGTTCGACAGCCGGTACGCTGAGCCTGAGCCAAACCGCTGTCGGCGGCGCGGGCGGCGCAAGCGCGAGCGCACTGCCCGGCCTCGGCGGCAACGCCAGCTCAGCGTTCTCGTTCACGCAAAACCTCTCGTCAACCATGACCGTATCCAGCAATGCCATCGGCGGCGCCGGCGGCGCGGCGACGACCGGCAACGGGCAGAACGGAGCGACTGCCTTCGCCGCCGCCACCGTCAACAACACGGGCTCAGGCGCCATCGGCGTCATTGCCAACGCGACCGGTGGTGCCGGCGGAAGCGGCGGCGGCAACGGCTTCGTTAGCGGTAACGGTGGAATCGCTTCACTCGGCGCCGTTACCGGCTCTTCCCCCGTCGGCACCGTCACCGTGTCCGCAACACAAACTGGCGGCGCGGGGGGCGCGGGCAACAACAACGCGACCGCCGGATATGGTGCCAGTTCCTCCGTCACCAACGCCATCAGCGGCTCGACCAGCGGCACACTGAACCTCAACCAGACTGCCATCGGCGGCGCTGGTGGCAACACGAACGGCGGTGCTGCGGGATCCGGCGGCGTCGCCACTTCGAACCTGATCCTCGCGCAAAACGGATCCATGACCTTCGCCGGCAGCAGCACTGCCACCGGCGGCACCGGCGGCACAGCCGGCGCCGCAACATCGACGGGCGGAGCCGGAGGCAACGGTTCCGCCTTGATCAGCCTGACCGCCGACGGAAACGTCAGCGCTACCGCCGCGGCAACAGGCGGCTCGGCCGGCAATAATACTTCGACGGGCAGCTACGGGACGGCGGGGATCGGCACCGCCACCGCCTTAGCCACGGGAACCGGCGTGACTGCCAGTTCCAGTAACGTGTCAGCAACCGCGACCGCAACGGGTGGATCGGGCGGCGCTAACGCTTTCTTTGCCGACACCAATGGTGCCGGCGGCGGTGCCGCACAGGCCAGCGCCGCCGGCAGCAACGCTGGATCTGGCATGGTGAATGTAACTGCGTCGGCGACCGGCGGCACAGGCAGCGGTGGACTCGCCGCTGGCTTCACGAGTGGCGGCGGCGGCAGCGGCTCGATCAGCACTGTCACGGGAGCATCCTCCGGCGGCGGCACGGTCAACGTGACCGCCAACGCCACCGGTGGCGCCGGTGGTTCGGGTTCCAATGGGGCCAGCTCGGCAAATGGCGGCACCACCGCCATCGGCAGCGTTGTCGGCGTTTCCACCGGCGGCGGAACCGTCACCGTCTCGGCCACCCAAACCGGCGGCAATGGAGGTTCGAATTCCGCTGCCGCCGGCTCCGGCAACGGCGCCGGCGCTGCGATCACCAACGCGGTCAGCGGCTCAACCAGTGGCACACTCAACCTCAATCAAATCGATATTGGCGGCGCCGGCGGCAGCGCCAATATCGGAACGGCCGGGACCGGCGGTAACGCCGTCTCGAGCCTCAACCTCACGCAGTACGGTGCGGCAACTCTCAACGGCTCCAGCACCGCCACCGGCGGCGTCGGCGGAACTGCCAACGCATCAACGGCGACCGGAGGCACCAGCGGAAACGGGACCGCTTCCATTTACTTGACGGCCGACGGTAATATCGCGGCCACCGCCTCCGGGACCGGCGGAAACGCCGGCGCCAATACCTTCGCCGGTAGTCCCGGCCTCGCCGGAACCGGCACTGCCACGGCCTCTGCGATCGGCACTGGCACTACCGCCAGCTCCAGCACTGTTTCGGTGGACGCCTCCGCTGGAGGAGGATCGGGCGGTTCGGGCGCCCTTTTTAGCAACGGAAATGGTGCCAACGGCGCCGCGGCGCTGGCCAATGCCGCGGGCAGCAATGCCGGTCCCGGCACGGTCGCCGTGACGGCCACCTCCTCTGGTGGTGCCGGCGGCCAGGGGTATGGCGCGGGCTATACCGGCGGCTCGGGTGGAACCGGGTCGATCGGTACCGTAACAGGATCTTCCTCAGGTGGCGGCGCCGTGAATGTGACCGCCAATGCCACAGGCGGCGCCGGCGGGGCGAGCCCCAACGGAGCAAGCGCCGGAAATGGCGGCAGTTCGACAATCACCAACGCCGTCAGCGGCTCGACCAGCGGCACGCTGAGCCTCAGTCAAACTGCCATCGGCGGAGCCGGCGGCCAAGCGGACAACGCGACTGCTGGGGCTGGTGGCAATGCCGTCTCGAGCCTCAACCTCACGCAGAACGGTGCCGCAAATCTCAACGGCTCCAGCACCGCCACCGGCGGTGTCGGCGGAACTGCCAACGCATCAACGGCGACCGGCGGCACTAGCGGCACCGGGACCGCTTCCATTTATTTGACGGCCGACGGTAATATCGCGGCCACCGCCTCCGGGACCGGCGGAAACGCGGGCGCCAATACCTTCACCGGTAATCCCGGCCTCGCCGGAACGGGCACTGCCACGGCCTCTGCGCTCGGCACTGGCTCTACCGCCAGCTCCAGCACCGTTTCGGTAGTCGCCGCCGCTGCGGGCGGATCGGGCGGTAACGGCGCCCTTTTTAGCAACGGAAGTGGCGCCAACGGCGCCACGGCGGTGGCCAATGCCGCGGGCAGCAACGCTGGTCCCGGCACGGTCGCCGTGACGGCCACCTCCTCTGGTGGTGCCGGCGGCCAGGGGTATGGCGCGGGCCATACTGGCGGCTCGGGTGCAACCGGGTCGATCGGTACCGTAACAGGATCTTCCTCAGGTGGCGGCGCCGTGAATGTGACCGCCAATGCCACAGGCGGCGCCGGCGGGGCGGGTTCGAACGGAGCCAGCGCCGGAAATGGCGGCTCCAACTCGATCGGCACCGTCTTCGGTTCTTCCACCGCTGGGGGCAGCGTCTACCTGTCCGCGACACAAACCGGCGGGGCTGGCGGGTCGAATTCCGGCACCGGAAGCGCCGGAAATGGCGGCAGCTCGACAGTCACCAACGCCGTCAGCGGCTCGACCAGCGGCGCGCTGAGCCTCAATCAAACCGCCATCGGAGGAGCCGGCGGCCAAGCGGACAACGCGACTGCTGGGGCTGGTGGCAATGCCGTCTCGAGCCTCACACTCACACAGAACGGCGCCGCAACTCTCAACGGCTCCAGCGCCGCCACCGGTGGGGCTGGGGGCAGGGCCAATGCTGCGTCCGTGACTGGCGGTACCGGCGGCAACGGCACCGCATCGATCAATCTGACCGCCAACGGCAACCTTGCTGTTAACGCCAGCGGGACAGGGGGAGCCGCCGGAAGCAATACGTTCAACGGCAATGCAGGCCTTGCCGGAGCCGGAACCGCGACTGCCATTGCAACGGGAACCGGGACCACCGCCGGCTTAAGCATCGTCTCGGCCAGCGCCACCGCTCTCGGCGGCACCAGCTCCGGCGGCGGCTTCGCCAACGGAAACGGCGCCAACGGCGGATCGGCGCAGGCCAATGCCACCGGCAGCAATGCGGGTCCCGACACAGTGACCGTCACCGCTGCCGCCACCGGTGGCGCCGGCAGTCAAGGTTACGGATCAGGATTCAATAGCGGTAACGGCGGAGCCGCATCGATTGGCAGCGCGACCGGCTCCTCGTCCGGCGGCGGGACCGTCAACGTGTTCGCCACCGCCACAGGCGGCGCCGGTGCCGGCTCCGGGAATTCCAACGGCGCTTCGGTGGGCAACGGTGGGAACGCTTCAATCGTGAACACCGTGAGCGGCTCAACAAGTGGAAGTCTCGACATTACCCAAACCGCTATTGGAGGTGCCGGCGGCTCAAGTAAACAAGTTCTGACTGGAGGCACGCACGGTGCCGGAGGAAACGCGGTTTCCGATCTCACGCTCGTCCAAGCCAACGCGGCGACGGTCACCGTGAATGCTCAAGCCACGGGAGGAGTCGGCGGCAGCACGATTACGCCGACCGGCTACGGCGGCACTGCGTCGACGGCAATCAATCTGACTAACAATGGACCAGTCACCGCGATCGCCACGTCCACTGGCGGCTACGGCGGTTTCGGTACCGCTAGCGCTTCGGCTGCGGCAACGGGAACCGCCACCACCACGGGCCTGAGCGCTGTCAACGTTACTGCTACTTCGGTCGGCGGCAATGGTGCCCAGGTGACAAACAACGGGGCGTCGGCCACCGCGAGCGCAAGCGGCAGCAACGCCGGACCCGATACCGTAAACGTCACCGCCCAAGCTACCGGTGGTAACGGGTATGGTTTTTTCTCTTCCGGCAACGGCGGCACCGCCACCGTGACCAACGTCTTTGGTTCCTCTTCGGGCGGAGCGACAGTCAATGTGACCGCCGTGCAGACTGGCGGTAACAGCGGCTCGCAAGGGGGCAACGGCGCTGACTCGTCCATCACCAATCAAGTCGGCGGGTCCACGAGCGGAACTCTCAATCTCACGCAAACCGCTATCGGTGGCAGCACGGTCTTTGCTGAAAGCGGCAACGGCGGCAACGCCACCTCGAATTTCACGCTCTCCCAAAACGGTCAGACAAACTTGAACGAAACCAGCATTGCGACGGGCGGCTCGCCCGGCGGCGGTCAGGGCGGCGTCGGCGGCAACGGCACCGCCTCCAGCATGCTGACCGCCAACGGCAATGTCTCAGCCACGGCCAACGGCACCGGCGCGAATGCGGTTCAGGTATCCAGTTCTAACGATGTGTCGGTGGCGGGCAACGGGATTGCCACCGCCAGCGCCACCGGGACCGGCACTCCGGCCGGTCTCAGTGCGGTCTCAGCCATCGCCACGGCAATCGGCGGCTCCGGCGGGGCCTTCAGCTCGGTCAGCGGAAATGGCGGTGCAGCGACCGCCAACGCCGCCGGCGTCAATGCCGGTCCCGATGCCGTCACGGTGACCGCAACCGCCAAGGGGGGTACCGGTTCAGATTGGTTTGGCGGGTCGCCATACGGGGGCAACGCTCAGGCGACCGCCAATGGCACCGGCCATGGGAGCACTTCCGTCACCGCTTCGGCGACTGGAGGCCAGGCATCTGGCGGGACGAATGGCACTGCCAGCGCCACGGCCACGGCCAACGGCGGCATGCAGGGCGCCCTCGCTTCGGCCGCGATCAACGGATCGAGCGGCACCTCCACGGCAATCGCCAATTCCAGTGGACTCGGTCTGTTTTCCAGCATCAGTGGCGAATCGACCGCCCCGATCAGCAGTTCCTCGGTCTTCGGTTCCAATGGTGTGACCGAAGTCGAAACATTGATGGGCCAGTCCGCCACCTTGCTCTCTCCGACGACGGCGATGCAAGCCGCCGCACTGGGGATTGGTTCGCCGACCGCGGCCAATGTCAACGCCGCCTGGGCCGGTGATACCAACGTTCAGTCGGCATTCAATACCGCCGCCAGCGTTCAAGGGCTGGCAAACTTCAATCTCACCGAAGCAAGCGGTGGGTCCGTTTTCAGCGAACTAACCTTCGCAGAAAACGCCTCGCATTTGAACTCGCAGGATCTACTGGTCGGGTGGCTGAATCCCACGATTCTTGGCGGCGGCGTGCAAAATGGTTCCCTTTCGTTAGAGATTGACCGTCAGGGAGTGGCCATTTTCAGCGAAACGTTCACAAGCAACTCGGCCATCCAATCGTTTTTCCACAACACCGTGCTCGACCTCGGACCGGAGAACCCCAACA
>Ga0182024_10008762_pt1 | contig 21166 bp, 16 predicted proteins | sample P32metaG_FD_120480 | JGI IMG/M metagenome (GOLD analysis project Ga0182024, IMG submission 120480) | Permafrost microbial communities from Stordalen Mire, Sweden - P3-2 metaG (Illumina Assembly) | ecosystem: Environmental > Terrestrial > Soil > Wetlands > Permafrost | place: Sweden: Stordalen...
CCATCAGCGGCCTCGGCAACTGGCACCCACCCACCGATTACCCGCTCCGATTCCACATGCAGCCCCAGCCCTCGTTGCTCCTGGTCGCGTTCCTGATCTCGGTGCTCGCTGCTGTACTGTTCGGAGTCGTGCCACTGCGGCAGATCTTCAAGACCGATCCCAATGACGCGATCAAGAACGGAGGAGCCCAGCCCCACTTGAGCCGCGGTTGGGGCCGCCGCTGGGCGCTTCGCGACATCCTGCTGGCAGCACAGATCGCCCTCTGCTGCGTCACCGTCACTGCTGCGTTCGTCTCGCTGCGTGGCCTGGCCAAAGCCATGACCATGAACATGGGTTTCAATCCGAAGCATGCTGTGCTGACCAAATTCGAGCTCAATCAATCCGGCTATTCGAAGGTCGCCGCCGATCAGTTCCAGCGCCAGATGCTCGAGAAGGTCTCTCACCTCCCGGGAGTGCAGGCAGCAGGCTACACCGACGCAACGCCGCTCTCCCAGGATACCTCCACCTCCTATGTCTTCTCTCAGCAAACTACCGATTTCAGGCCCTCAAACCGCGCATTTGAAACCTACGGGTACAACGTCTCACCCGGATACTTTGTCGCCGCGGAGACTCCCCTTCTCGCCGGACGCGATGTAAGTTTCACCGACACCGCGAAGACGCCGCCGGTTGCCGTCGTGAATCAATACTTCGCCCGCCTCCTCTTTAACTCCAACCAGGCCGTCGGCCGCTACTTCAAAAACTCATCCGGGCAGTCAATCCTGATCGTCGGCGTCGTGGCCGATGGAAAATATCTCACCCTCACTGAAGATCAGGCACCCGCGGTATTCTTCCCGATCACGCAGGACCCAACCACTCACACATCCTTCATCGTCCGCATGGCCCCAAGTTCCTCCGACGCGGTCACCAACGAGATGGCAGCGACCATTCGCAAAGTGATCCGCGATCTTGACCCCACCGTTCCTATCCGGGAATCCAGCGCCTGGAAGAACCAGCTTGGACTCACCTTCTTTGTCACCCAGGTAGCTACCATCGCGCTCGGCATCTTTGGCGCCTTTGGTCTCCTGCTCTCCATCACCGGAACCTTCGGCCTCGCCTCCTACACCGTCAGCAAGCGGCTGCGCGAGCTCAGCATCCGCGTCGCCCTTGGAGCGCAGGCCAGGCAGATCCTCTCCGCCGCGCTCGGCCGCATGCTCATCCTGCTCGCCAGCGGGTCAGTCGTTGGGATACTGCTCGGTGTCGCCGCGAGCCGAGTGCTTTCGGCGGTTGTCTACCAGGCCACAGCGCAGGATCCGTTCGTACTCGCCGCTGTTGCACTCACTGTGCTGCTCACCGGAGCACTGTCGGTCGCCGGACCCGTAAGGCGCGCCCTGCACGTCGATCCGGCAAACGTGCTCCGCGAAGAATAATTCTCAAGCCAGAACCAGAGAAGCTCACCACCCCTTTTGGGGTCGTTTGACATAAGCGCTTTCTTGCGTGCTCCCAAACACCAACGTTTCGCGAGAGAATAGCCCATGCGCCTAGCTCTCTTCGGCGGAACCTTCGACCCACCCCACCGCGGCCACCTCGCCATCGCCGCAGCCGCCGCCGACGCCTTCGATCTCGACGAAGTCCTCTTCGCCCCCGCAGGCCGCCAGCCGCTTAAGCCCGACGGCGCGCGCGCCCCTTTCGCCGATCGCATCGCCATGCTCTCCCTCGCCTGCATCCCCGACCCGCGCTTCGGCGTCTCCAACCTCGACGCCCCCCATCCCGACGGCTCCCCCAACTACACCGTCCAGACCCTCACCGCCCTCCAACAGCTCCTCCCCAACGACACCCTCTTCAACCTCGTCGGCGCCGACAGCTTCCTCGACCTCCCCCGCTGGCGCGAGCCCGGCCGCCTCCTCGAACTCGCCGAATGGATCGTCGTCAGCCGCCCCGGCTCACCGCTCAACGACCTCTCCTCCTTGCACCTCACCCTAGGCCAACAAACCCGCGTCCACCTCCTCCAAACCGTCCACGAGGACGTTGCCGCCAGCAACCTTCGCCAACGCCTCGAAGCCGGCGACCCGTGCCCCGACCTCCTCCCCGCCGTCGTCTCAAACTACATCCTCACCCACCACCTCTACCGCACCCCGTAGCGCGCTCCTCCCCAGAGCGCCGCCGAAGGAACCTGCGCGCCGCCATTGCGAGTTCCGCGTCGTTGCTTTTGCCGTCTCTCCACCCAAACTCTCCCTAGCCCAAACCGCGCCTTTTGCCGTTGCCGTTGCTTGTTCTTCCCACCCTCACCCAAAAGCCGTCATTTCGACCCTGAGCGCAGTCGAACGGGCAAGCGCACCTAGCCGCCGCAGCGGAGAAACCCGCTTCTCCACCCAAACTCTCGCCCAACCCAAACTGCGCTCTTGCCGTTGCTGTTGCTTGTTCTCCCCGCCCTCACCCAAGAGCCGTCATTTCGACCGAAGGCGGCGCACCTAGCCGCCGCAGCGGAGAAACCCGCTTCTCCACCCAAACTCTCGTCCAACCCAAGCTGCGCTCTTGCCATTGCCTGTCCCCGATCGGATCGAACCCGCACCGGAAAATAAATCCGCCCATGGTGTCCTATTTTTCAGCACCACAAAACACGCAGTTTTCTGTCCACGTTTACCACACACTTGACCACGTTTTCACCACAAAAAACCACACCGTTGCCGCCTCATTTTTGCAAAAACCCCTGCAAAAACATGCATCACCGACCCGTTTTCCATCGCCTAAAAATTTCCGCCATCAGCTCCGTAAAATTCACCTCCTCGCCTGACAAAAGACGCCGCTTCACGAAACTTTCCAAGGTACTTTATGCTGGAAGGCATGGAACCTCTGACTTCCTCAATTTCTTGACCCCTGCGATTCGGCCAACGCCCGCACCGCTGGCAGCGATCGGCGGCGACATGGCCGAACGAACCTCCTTCCCGTTCCTCCCCACCTTTCGCGACCCCGCAGGCAGCCTCGAACTCCGCCCTGACGGCGCATATCGCAGCATCCACGCACCTTTCGACGCCGAAATGCTCGCCTTCCTGGCCTTGCCCTTCGCCTCGGAGCTCGTCGCCGATGGCCGCCTCGTCGCCAGCGAAATCGTCTCCTCCCTCGGCGCCGACACCCTCGTTCTTCGCCACCCCCGCATCGCCTTCCAGTCCTACCCCTGGGAGTGGGCGCCCACCCTCTGGCTCTCCGCAGCCGAGCTGACCCTGAACCTATGCAGCGACCTCATCCAACGCGGCTGGCTCCTCAAGGACGCGACCCCGCTCAACGTCCTCTTTCAGGGCACCAAGCCCATCTTCGTTGACGTCCTCTCCATCCAACGCGCCGACCCGCACCAATCCATCTGGCTTGCCTACGGCCAATTCGTTCGCACCTTCCTTCTTCCCATGCTCGCGCACTCCCGGCTAGGGTGGCCTCTGCAGGTCGCCCTCACGCGCCGCGACGGCTACGAGCCCGAGGAGATCTACGCGGCCCTCTCCTGGCCCGCGCGACTGCGCCAGCCAGCACTCTCTGCCGTCACCCTGCCGTCGCTCCTCGCAAACAACAAGGCCCTCCAGTCCAGCAGCCTTACCCAACGCTCTGTTAGCGACCCCGACGTCGCTAAGCAGGTCCTCCTCAAGACCCTCAAGAATCTGCTATCTCACATGCGCCGCGTAACTCCCTCTCATCGATCTTCCACCTGGTCGAACTACGCAGAGACCGCGGCCCACTACAGCGACGAGGACCACGCCCACAAGCGAAGCTTCGTTGCCTCTGCCCTGGCCAGGGCAAGATCCGTTCATCTTCTCGACATCGGCTGCAACACCGGCGTCTATTCGCGGCTGGCTGCCGACGCCGGAGCTGAAGTCGTCTCCATCGACACTGACCTCCAGGCTGTTGACCGCCTCTCCGCAAGCCTCAAAGGCGGCGGAGAAAATATCCTTCCGCTCTGCATCGACCTCGCCCATCCCACCCCCGCGGCTGGCTGGGAGAACCGCGAGAACGCCTCCTTCCTCAGCCGTTGCACTGGCCATTTCGACACGGTCATGATGCTCGCCGTATTGCATCATCTCCTGCTCCGCAGCCAGATCCCAATGGACCGCATCGCCAAGCTGTGCAGCAGCCTGACCACCGCCCATCTCATCCTCGAATGGGTTCCCCCCACCGACCCGAAGTTTCGCGAGCTCGTTCGCGGTCGCGAAGCCATCTATGCTCACATTACGGAATCCACCTTCCGCAAAGCCTTCGCCCAGCACTTTACAACCATCGATGAACTCACCCTGGCGAATGGCCGCACTATCCTGCATCTGCATAAGAACTGATTGAAAGCTTCTCGCCCACCTGCGCCCGCCGCCCTGTCGCCCACCATGCGAGGGGGAACGAGAGATGGCACTGCAGAACGTATCGTCCCCGTAACGCTGGCTTCCATCGCCGCAACCCGCTACCATGGAGGTCCAAGGAGTCGCATGCCCTCAATTGAAAGCAACCAGCTTCTGCTCGCCGCCGCTGCCGCCTGCGAAGACAAGAAAGCTGAAGACATTCGCATCCTCGCTCTCGATCCAGCAGAGAGCGGCCTCACCGACTACTTCCTCATCTGCAACGGCACCAACGACCGCCAGAACGTCGCCATCACCGACGAAATCGAGATCCGCCTCAAGCGGGAGTTTGGCGTTTATCCCAACTCGGTCGAGGGCCGCCGCCAAGGCGAATGGATCCTGATGGACTACGTCGACTTCATTGTCCACGTCTTCTCTGCGGAAAAGCGCGCCTTTTATGGCCTTGAGCGCCTGCGTAAGACCGCGACGACCATCAGCGTTGCGGACCTCAACGCCGACGTCAGCGCCCGTATCATCGCCGCTCGGGCCAAGGCTCCCAAGAAGGCGGCGAGCGCCAAGGCCCCAGCCCGCACGAAGCCGGCGCTAGCTAAGAAGGTCGCGGCGGTAAAGGTCGCCGCGAAGAAGGCGGCAACGAAGGCACCGGCGAAAAAGTCTGCAAAGAAGAGGACCGCAAAGGCAGCGAAGAAGTAACGCGCCCCAGCCAAAGGCAGGCCATATTTTTCATGCTTTTTTTTGGTCGCGGTTGAGTGCGGTTTTTGCTGGGCTTTTTGCGAATCTGGGTGTGCAGAACGCGGTTTTTTGCGTGGTAAATGTGGTGGAATTGTGTGGCTGGAAGCGACAGCAAAAAGCAGGCGGAAAATGGGACAGCATTTTGTGCTTTTCACATGTTTATTTTCGGACGAGTATTCGGATCGATCCGATCCGCGCCCTGTGAGGCACTCTAAAAAAAGCGGGCGCCCCGAAGAGCGCCCTTGTTTTGAGATAGAGCAATTAGAAAATAAACTTCGCCCATAGACGTACGATTCGATTGTCGTCGAAGCGGGCGTTGGCTCGGTTCTCGAATGAATCGCCTGCCGTGCCGGGCACCTGGATATCAAAAATATCGTTATCCAAGGGACCTATGTTGTTGTGGTTGAATACGTTTTGAGCATCTGCCCGTAGAACGATGCTGCTGTTCTCCAGATGCTTGACAGGCATGTCAAATGCCTTCTGCAACGCAAAGTTGAACATAATGTAACCGGGGTTGCGGAAGCTGTTGCGTCCGATCTCCTGCGTCATCTGCAGAGGGGTATAGGGATACGGTACAACCCAATGGGTTGTCGCCGGGTCAACGACAACGAAAGTGCCGTTCGTGTTGTTTTGGCCGTAGTCGTAGAAGACACCCGGTGTTCCGCCAATGATTGCTCCGTCGACCGCCGCACTTTCGAAAGGAGCCTTGGGATTGCCAACGAGAGGACGGTCATTTGCGGAGCTGCCGTCATTGTTTACGTCAAGTCCACTCAAATTGAATGTGTTGTAAGGGCCGGACTGGAAGTAGCTGGTGCCGGAGAATTGCCATTTGCGGGTGACAACGCCAGCAAGGGTATTGGCCACGGCGTTACTGAGTTGCGGGACGCCGGGGATGGTGTACCCGTAGCTGATACTCACGTTGTTGCGGAAATCATATGCCGAGGGTCCCCATTCCCGGCCTCTGCCGCCCGGCGCCAGGTTTGCAGCATAGGAGGTAGGGGAAGAGAAGATTGTGAAGACTTCTGATCCGTCGTCCAGGTTTTTGCCGTAGGTGTATGCTCCGCGAATAAAGAGCCCATGCCGGAAGTCGTGCGAGATCTCTGTCTGAATGCTCTGGTATTCGGAGTCCGCGCCGTTGATGCGAGCGATGATAGGCCCGCGAGCGGGATTGATACGAACACCAGGTGTGCCTGGGGCGTAGTAGTTGTATTGCTGGTTGGAGAACAGCTTTTCACTTCGCGACGCCACATAGTTGACGGTGAGTTTGATCTCCCCGGGAAGCTGCCGTTCGACGCCCAGGTTCCACTGGAAGGTCTGTGGGTTCACAAGGTTGTTGCTGGTCAGTTCAACCGTATTCAGCGGGTTAATGGTGGCGCTCGGCGCTAACGACTTAATAATGCCGTTTGCATTCGGGGCTCCGCGGCCTGTGCCTACCGTGAGTTGAGGAGCCTGCGAGTTAGGCGCGGACGCTTGTGAGTTATCAGTAATGTTGGTGAACAGAATATCGTAGAAGATACCGACGGCCCCGTGGTAAACCGTCTTGCCGTCCGCAAAGAATGGCATGCCATTGTGCGGGTTCCATGCAAAGCCTACGCGAGGCGCGAAGTTGTTCCTGTCTTCCTTGACCTTGTAGACAGTGTTGATTGGATCTGTCAAGACGGTCGCGGGATTGATAGCAGGATACTTTACCGCATTTTCCGGATTTGTCTGGTATTCGTAACGGAGACCGAGGTTTAAGGTGAAGTCCGGCGTCAGCTTGACGTCATCCTGGCCGAAATAAGCGGTTTGCCATTGATGAGAGTCAACGCGGTTACTACCGAAGTTGATCGTTCCTGCTCCGGTGGTCCCTAAGAAGTTGTCCAAGAAGTTATTCAGCGCGGTGTAGGCCGGGAGCCCCGCTGAGGCGGATGCTGCGCTCTTGCTAAAGCTAAGAGATCCAAAGTTGTTGTACGGAATAAAGTCCCGAACGATTGCACGACTCACATCGGCACCCAAACGGATCGTATGGCGACCCTTCGAGATGCTGACCGTGTCTTGAAACTGATAGATGTCATGACCACGGCCCTGAGGAAGCTCCGTCGATTGAGGGCCAAGCTGAGGAAGACCAGTATTGGCAATATTTAGAACAGGCGACGTGTAAAGCGGATTCGCGATGGTAGTGGGCGTCGAAGCGAAAGCGAAATTGATGCGCGTCTCAGAGGCACGGAGTTCGTTAACTATATTGGGAGAAAATACGTGAGCGTAAGAACCTCCTCCCTGTTCGGAGGTGCCTCCCTGAAGAGAGTCAAAGCCCGGCAACTGGTCGGGAAAGTTTCCGAAGTCCGGGGACAGGGAGTTGCGGTCATGGAGATAGCGCACGGCGAATGTGTCTCTGTGCGTCGGGAGCCAGTCAACTTTATAGGTCCACTGGGTGTCTGGATTTTGCTGCGACTGGCTTGGGCGTTTGTAGTTGGTGAAGTTGATTACGCAACTGGTGCATCCTGGTTCATTAATGACTGTGATCGGGGTCGTCGACGTGCCGAGCAGATTGTACTGACTGAGAGGGCCAATATATTGAAGGAGCAACTGGGCGTTTGGCGTCCCAATCGCCTGAAGGGTCGCCAAACTTGCGGCATCCGGAAGGAAGATGTTTCCCGGTACCGCTTTGCCATAGAACCGCGAGTACTGGGCTCCTCCGAAGCCGAAGAGCTTATCCTTAATAATGGGGCCTCCGATTGTGAATGCTGGTTGGTGCTGGTCGAAGCGGGCCTTTGTAATTCCTGCGCCGCGCGACTGGCCGTCTATGGCATTCAGACCGGATCCTGAGTACAGCTCGTAAACCGAACCGTGAAAATGATTGGTGCCACTCTTCGTGATCAAATTGACGACTGCGCCGCCACCTCGTCCGTATTCCGCGGAGTAGGCATTGGTCAATGCGACTACGTTAGAAAAGATATCCGGAATATCCGCCTGAAGCGCCTGGCCTGCGATCGCATTATCGTTATCGTCCTGGCCATCGATGAGGTAGTTGTTGGCGCGGGGGCGTGAGCCATTGACGGAAACATTGATCCCGTTACTGAATCCACCATTGTTGATCAGCTGAACCCCAGGAAGAGTTTGAATCAGTTCGACTGGGTTCATCGAGAAGATCGGTATGGTTTTCAGTTCTTCTTCACCAATCGTGCTGGCAATCTGCCCGGAATCAAGGTCAAGGGTCGCAGTGTTAGCCGTCTCGACGGTAACTTCGGATGTGGCTCCAGCTACGCCAAGTGTGACATCGTACGACGTGATGATAGATGGCTTTACATCTAGATGCTTCAGGTCGAAGGCCTTGAATCCAGACTCCTCGACGTGCACCGTGTATGGACCAGCTTCCACGGCTTCAACACGGAATGCTCCATCCGATTTAGTCGTGGTGGTCCGGGTCTCTCCGGTAGCCTCATTCTTTACGACGACGTTGGCACCACCCACGACGGCACCAGCAGGGTCTCGGACGACGCCAGCCACGGTTCCCTTTGAGGTTTGGGCTATGACCGATAATGTTGAACCAAACAAGATCACGAGAATTGTCGCGGAGAAACTCTTCAAACGCATGGACGGACTCCTAAGGTTTTCGAACTCTAAAAAGAACCAAGACTTGACGAAGACCGAGAGACGAGGAAGGTCAAGCCTCGCCTAACCATTTATAGCCACGTAAGATGTATTGAACTATTGCCTGTACCTTGCACGCGTAGGGCCAATCACGAGACCTCATATATCACAGAAATTTTGCGGTTTATCAGATTCGTCCACAAGCATTCCTATGAAATGTCGGATACTCTCTGATCAAAATCTGCGAAAAACTGAACATATATTGACCCGCATGAAGATAACCCTCGCAGCAATCGTCCCACGGCGCAGCCGATCCAAATCCGAAGCCACTGACCGCCTGCTCGCGGACTATATTGAGCGCGCTGCCCGGTACACGCCGTGCGAATCCCAGGTCTTCGAGTTCGAGGCAGCTTTACTTGACTGGCTGGATCGCAGCCCCGGCCGCAACCCGGCACACTCGATTCTGCTCGATAGCCGCGGCCAACAGTACACCTCGGAGGAGTTCGCCGAACACCTCAGCCGCGTGCGCGATGATGGCGCCCAGCGGGTGGTCCTCGCGATTGGCCCTGCGGACGGCTGGTCGGGCATGGCACGGGAGCGCGCCAATCTTATCTTTTCGCTTGGCCGCATTACACTGCCCCATCAACTCGCCCGCGTGGTGCTTGCCGAGCAGGTGTACCGGGCGCTGACTATTCTGGCTGGCCATCCCTACCACTGCGGGCACTAGGGCTGCGGCCCGCGCCCATTTGGGTCTCACCTGTGTTCTGATTACGGGATGACCGAAACCTCTCGTCGCGGCCTTATCCTAATCAACACCGGCCCGGGCAAGGGCAAGACCACCGCCGCGCTGGGCACTGCGTTTCGGGCCGCCGGCAATGGCATGCGCGTTCTCATACTTCAGTTTCTCAAGGGCTCGTGGCACTACGGCGAGCTTGACGCGGCCGCTACGATGGGCGAGGACTTCGTCATCAGGCAGATGGGCCGCGGGTTCGTCAAAGTCGGTGGCGCGGAGACCGATCCGGAAGATGTTCGCATGGTCGAAGACGCGTGGAGCGAGGCGGCCGCCGCTATCCTCTCCGGCGACTGGGACCTTATCGTGCTCGACGAGATCAACTACGCGATCGGCTACAAGATGCTCGACCCGGAGAAGGTGGCCGAGGTGCTGCGGCGGAAGCCTGAGATGGTTCACGTCATCCTGACCGGGCGGAATGCACATCCCAGCCTGGTCGAACTCGCCGACACCGTCACGGAAATGCGCGAGGTTAAACACGCTTACGAGAAGGGGATTCTTGCCCAGCGCGGCATTGAGTTCTAACGACGGGCTGCAAGGTGCTCCTCGTTATTCATCGACGCGGGCATCCTTCGCCTTGCGGGGCTTTGAGGTGACGGTCTCGGCTATGCACTTGTCGGAAACGCGCTGCGGTGTCGCGCACTTTCCCGCTGCCGCTCGCGTGAACGCGCGATACAGCCGGTCCACATCCACCTGCCCCTTGCGGCCTTGCGCCTCCAGAGCGGAGTGCATGGCGGATAGCAGCTCGGACCGCAGCTCATGAAAAACCTTGTCGACATAGATGTACGGCATCAACCCTCCGCTTGCCCTGTCGAAACAATACATGGGGAAGCCTCGGGCAGGCCGTCGGGTTCCAACGAGCCGATACTCTCTCGCATCGTCGACGACGCGAAGACACGGCCGCGATGACAGCCAAGAATCAGGTTGGCGCTTGCTTGAGATCACACTGGGATAGGCGGGAATCGGGGCCACAGCGGTCCACAGTTAGCGGTTCGGCATGAAATCGACAGTGATCGTCGTCGCGACGTCGACCGGCCGGCCGTTGATCAGATACGGCCGATAGCGCCATTTGTAGATGGCCTCCTCCGCCGCGCCGCGAAGAAGCGGATTGCCTTCAATTACACGTACGTCTTCCACTGCGCCGGACCTGGAGATGATTGCTCTCACCACCACGGGGCCCCGGACGTGGTTGGCCTTGGCGACCTGCGGATATGCGGGCACTCGCGACAGAATCAAATTGCCCGCCATTACCTCCGGAGACACGTTGATCGGTGACGCTGCGTCGCCGCTGGCAGCGTTCCTCGCCACCGCCGTCCTCTCACTTGGTGCAGGTTCTTCACCCTGTGAAGATGCAGAGCGGCCGGGCATCGATCCAAAGGGCGTTGGCTGGGCGTTCCTTGAGGTGCCACTCGAGTTCGCTGTGGCAACCGGAGGGCTGGACGCGCCCCGAGTGGCTGTCGGGTTTACGATGCTGTCGATGATGGCTCTAGTTCCCGATTCCACTGCAGATGTCGTTGCGGTTCGCGCTTCAGGAACAGCATTCTCGTTTGTTGAGCTCTCTCTTCGATCTGTCTCGGGTCCCTGCATCGTCCCAACGAGCGCACTATACCCCCTCTGCAGAGGCGCGCCGTATCGCGGCAGGAGGTCGTATCGCTGTAGCAGGAAGGCGCTCCCGGCTACCACGAACACCAGGGCGACAATGAGGGCGATGCCGTGAGGCCCACGGGGCTGAGCATAGGCTTCCACCGTAACGAGAGTTGATGGCTCACCCCATTTACTGCCGAACGCACTGGCTAACAACTCTGCATCGGGCCATTCGTCGGGCCTCGATTTGCCCGCGGGCCCGCGAGTGAACGGTTCGACTTGCGGGCCCGGCGCTTCCTCCACAGGCGCGCGCAATTTTTCGTTCGACGAAGCGGCCTCTGAGGTGGGCTCATCCAGATGAGGTTCGAACCTGCTCATTTTCTTGTCGATTTCGTCGAGATGCTGCTTTAGGTCGAGGCTGCTCAATTGGAGCCACCGCAGCGCCTCCACCATTTGGGACGACATCGTGGACGGTGAAGAGGAGGCAGAACCCGCTTCGCCGTCAGCCACCTCGGAACTACGGGGACCGCGGGACGACCGCGTGGACGGAAGAGAGCGGGCAGGACTCGCTTCGTCTTCAAACCCCTCGGAGATAAAGACAGCTCGGGGAGAGGACGGCAAAGAGCGGGCAGGACTCGCTTCGCCTTCAAATCCCTCGGAGAGAAAGACGGCGCGGTGAGGGGGTGACAATCTGGGCGGCGACGAAGGGGCAGGCCCGGCTTCGCCATCGGCTCCCTCGGAGATAAAGGCAGCGCGGGAAGAGGACAACAACCTGGATGGCAAAGAGGGGGCTTGACCCGCATCGCGATCGCCCCCCTCGGAGATAAAGACAACGCGGGGTGAGGACGACAGAGGGGATGGCAAAGAGGAGGCTTGACGCGCTTCGCGTTCAGCCGCTGCGGTGATAAAGGAGACGCGGGCGGAGGATAGCCGCGACGGCATCTCGTCACCGACGGGTGCGGTCGCCTCCCTAGCACTGCCTTGAGAATCCTGCCTGGCGAGCGAAAAGGGTTCCGGTTGCACATGGCTGTGAACATCGACGCCGGAGAGCAGGGCGGCGAGTTCGTCCACGAGAGTCTTGAGCTCGCTGTCGGCGTCTGGAATGTCGCCGCCGACTACGCCCTCGACGATAACAGCCAGCATCTGCTCGTCCGACAGCTCTCCCTCTTCGCGGCGGCTGATCTTGCCGGTGAACGCCCAGAAGTCCATGGCGAGGTGTCTGTCCTCGGTGAGCTTGGGCAGGAAGTCGCGAAGATTCTCTCGCGATCCAAACTGGACCCCGTGCATATCGCAAATCGAGCGGAATTTCCTGACGTACAGATCGAAGAGCTCGGGCTTTGTCAGGACGTTTGCAGAGGTAGACATGGTGTCACCTTGGATGCCAGCAGGGCTAAATTTGTTAGCGCTCTCTTCGCGCCTCCAATACTCGTTTTAGGGGGCCCGTGTACCGCTAAGCTTCTTTTTATCAACAAGAACCATACGAATTGCCCTGATCCGGTGCGAGATCAAGAGGTAATGAACAGGAACGTATAATAGCAAACAGTGGGCCAAAGTTGTACATAATCCGTAAACTACACAAAATAAATTTTGGCCCTCGTAAGCCGTTTCGATGCAGCAGTTTACTCTGCGATCTTGTCCATCTGGCTATAAACACGAGACTTAGGCCAAAGACTTGCTAGGGCGGTATCCGAACAGAGGCAACCTCGATTTGCTTGGTCACCGCTACAATGGGTCAGGCAACCGGAAGGCACGCAAGCGATGACCTGGTTCAAACGCGAAGACAACGAGATCGTCAACGATTCGGAGAAGACGGTCCGCACCGAGGGTCTGTGGACGCGCTGCCCCGACTGCGGCAAGACACTGTTCAAAGCCGAACTCGAAGCCAACCAGCAGGTCTGCCCGCAGTGCGGCCACCACTTCCGCATCGACGCGCGCACTCGCATCGAGAACCTCCTCGAACCCGGCTACAAGCTGGTCGATCTCGAACTCCGCTCCACGGACCCGCTGAACTTCACCGACCTGAAACCTTACAAGCGGCGGCTGGCGGAGGCGCGGGAGAAGACCGGACTGAACGATGCGATCGTCAACGCCATCGGCGTGATGGGGCCGCACGACGTGGTGCTGAGCGTGATGGAGTACAGCTTCATCGGTGGCAGTATGGGCGCGGTTGTCGGTGAGACGATCGCTCGGGCCGTGGACCGCTCGCTCGCCAGCGGCCATCCTCTGGTCATCGTCTCGTCCTCGGGGGGCGCGCGGATGATGGAGGGGATCGCCTCGCTGATGCAGTTGGCCAAGGTCTCGGCCGGACTGGGCCGCATGGACGACGCCGGAGTTCCCTACATCTCCGTGATGACTGATCCGACTACCGGAGGCGTCACCGCCAGCTTCGCCATGCTGGGCGACCTGAACATCGCTGAACCGAATGCGCTAATCGGTTTTGCGGGGCCGCGCGTCATCGAGCAGACGATACGTCAGAAGCTGCCGCCGGGGTTTCAGCGCTCCGAGTTCCTGCTGGAGCACGGCTTCCTGGACGCCATCGTGCCGCGCAAAGACATGAAGCAATACCTCACGCAGGCGCTAAGCTGGATGACCGCGTAGCATTAGCAACCTTATACGTTACAACCTCCATCGTCCATGTCAAGCGTTGCTCTGGCGCCACCTAAACTGCGCAAAGAGATAATTGTTCCGTGGAGTCATCCGTTCCATCCCGAACTGCCCTTCGTGTTGCTCTGCGCCGCGCCGCGCACCAGCTTTACGATGCGCCACCCCTTGTCCTCGACGATCCCATTGCGGTCAGCATCCTGGGCGCTGCCTATAGTGAGGAGCTTCGCCGCACTCCGACACGTCCCGACCGGCCATTCTCTGTGGGGCTCCGCGCCTTCCTGGTTGGGCGCAGCCGCTACGCTGAAGACAACCTCTTGCTCGCCGTCGCGCGCGGTGTCACGCAATACGTTCTGCTGGGTGCGGGACTCGACACCTTCGCGCATCGCAACCCCTACTCAGGGCTGCATGTCTTCGAGGTCGACCACCCCGCGACGCAACAGTGGAAGCGAGAACTGCTGCAAACCGGCAGCCTGCCGGCACCGGCAAACCTCACTTATACCGCCGTGAACTTCGAGCGTGAATCGCTCAGTGAGCGGCTGCGGGCCACAGGCTTCAACACCGGCGCACCTGCATTCTTCGCGTGGCTGGGAGTCGTGCCCTACCTCACGCTCCCTGCTTTCCGCTCCACGATTTCGTTTATTGGCTCGCAGCCTGCGGGCAGCGGCCTTGTGCTCGACTATGGACAGCCCCGCTCGGCGCTGCCGTTCCTTGAACAGCTTGCCCACGACTCGCTCGCCTCACGGGTCCAACTCGCCGGTGAACCCTTCCAGCTCTTCTTCACGCCGGCTGAAATCGCCGCCGAACTCAGCGCCTTCCGTACGCTCGAAGACCTTGGCTCCGCCGAGATCAACGCCCGTTACTTCACCAACCGAAGCGATTCGCTCAAGGTACTCGGGAGTGCCGGTCGCCTCTTGTGCGCATGGCGCTAGTCTAGGGACCGGTTTAAATGGCGTTTTGTTCGGTGCTGGGGTTGAAAGAGAACAAACAACGGCAAAAGGCAAGAAGCGGGTTTCTCCACTGCGGCGGCATGGTGCGCCGCCTTCGGTCGAAATGACGGTTCTTGAATGAGCGAGGAGCGTTACGGATTCGCCACCGTGCCGGATTTTCCCTTGTCCGATGGTTCGACGGCGTTCGGATAGATGCCTGGAATCGGCGCGGTCAATTCCATCTCCTTTTCGGGATGGGGGAAGGGCTTGCGGGGCATCATCGCCTCACGCTCGCTGGTGTTGTAGAGGAAGATCGCTTCGACCACGGCAGCCTGCTCCAGGTCGGACTCATGTAGTCGATCGTAAGTGTCCATGTCGGAGTGATGCACCCGCGTCTCGTAGTCCATCGGGTCCTGGATGTACTGGAAGCCCGGCAGACCAACCGCATCGAACGACAGGTGGTCGGTACCGCCTGTGTTCCGGTAGGAGATCGTGCTCACTCCAAGGTCGGCGAGAGGCGCAATCCACTGTTTGAAGATCGGAGCGATCGCCCAGTTCTCCTGCGTGTAGACGCCGCGAACCTTGCCTGTCCCGTTGTCGAGGTTGTAGTAGGCATCCAGCGTCTCCCACTCTTTGGTTGTGGTCAACGCTCCATGCTGGCGCATGAAGGACGGCACGCTTGCGGGCTCGGGCGTCTTGGGCTCGGCGAAGGTGCCGAAGTGCTGCTTGACGTACCCCTGCGAACCGTAGAGCCCTTCTTCCTCGCCGGACCAGAGCGCTATTCGGATCGTCCGCTTCGGCTGCACTCCAAGGGCCTTGAGGATTCGCACGGCCTCCATCGCGACGATTGCGCCAGCTCCGTTATCGGTGGCGCCTGTGCCGGAGATCCAGCTATCAAGATGGCCGCCCACCATCACGACCTGGTTCTTCAACTTCGGATCGTTCCCGGGAATCTCCGCGACCGTGTCGAAGCCGTGCTCGTGATCGCCAGTGAATTTGGTTTCGATGTTCACCTCGAGCGTCACCGGCACATGGTTCTCGAGTAACCGCGCCAGCCGGTTGTAGTGCTCGATCATCATCACGGCGTTGGGAATCGTGACGGCATTCTCCTTGACCTGCGCGTTGCGGACGAGGTTCGCTCCGTTGTCGTCGAAGATGATGCCTGTTCCTCCGCCTTTGCCGCCATCGCGGGTTGGCGTAATGATGGCGGCAACATGCTCTTCGGTCATCATCTTCAGGGCGGCCGCGCGCAGTTCGGTCAGGCGCGCACGGTCGGCCATTCGTTGCTGTATCGTCGGCGCACCGGGCCGTGGCTCGCCCGTCGGATACGTCTCCATCTCGGCCAGCTCTTCGGTCGTGTAGCGGTGAAACAGCGGCTCGGTAATGTCTGGCGTCGGGCGCATCGCACCCAGCAGAACGATCTTGCCCGCAAGCTTGCCTTTGTATTTGTCGAGGTCCTTCACGTCCTTCAGATCGACATAGATTGCATCACCGGACACGGGTCCATTCGTCGCCGGCGACCACGGGGCAGCTTGCGCCCACAATGGCTCAGGATCCGGAGAGACCATTCGCACCCAGGTGTTGATCTGCTGCCATCCCATGCCGAAGTCGCCCCAGTCCTCCAGGTGAGCGTTCTCAAGGCCAATTTTGGTGAGGGTATCGCGCGTCCACGCATTGGCCTTCGCCATGTTGGGCGACCCCGTCAGGCGTGGTCCGATCCCATCCGCCAGGGCGCCGCCAAACTCCATCACATGCGAGTGCTTGAATCCCTCTTCGCGAATCCGCGCATACATGGTCAGATCGATGTTCTCGGCCGCCGGCTGCGGTCCGTAGTACGAAGGCGTCTCGGCGACGATCTCCTTCGACTTCTTATCAGCGGCGCGGGCAGAAAGGACAGGAACGGCAAGGATGGCAATAGCTGCAATGCAGCAGCCGCAACGCACACGAGCGAACGACATAGACGAGGAACCTCCGGAGATTATGCTCGGAGCGAAGAATAGCAGAACCAACCGGAGGCCGTATCTCTTGCGAGCTTCGCAGTCGCTCCAACCAGCCCGCAACTGCTACAGAAGGCCGGAGACAGGACTAGGTCTGGCGAATCTGCCGCCGCACCCACAGGGTTCCCAGGTACCCCAGCGCCACCACCAGCACCAGCAGCCCCACCGGCAACCCGACGAGCCTGTACGTCAGTGCAAAATCCACTGCGTGGTGCGTCACCGTGTTGTAAAAAAGGATGGCGAAGATGGCGCAGAATGTCGCTGCAAAAAACGCCGCGAAGCCCAGCGCAAAGCTCATCAGCAGACTGGTGAACCAGCCAAGATCGCCCAGGGGAACGCCAAACAGGTAGCCCGCACCCACTGTGCGAGGAGTAGTCGAGGCTTCGCGCTGCGATGTTTGCGTCATACCAGTAGAATACTGCTTTATGGCAGACGGCGTTGAAAACGGGTTGGTCGGGTTGGGCGGGTTGGGCGGGTTGGTCCCGGCGGCGCAGGTTATCCGCGAAGCAGCAGTGCGTCAGGCTCCGAATGGCGTCCACTTCGCCGCATTCGGCGACAACACGCTCGATGACAAAGATCTCGAGCGCATGGTGCAGGCCGTCCCCTCCGCCATAGCGGGCGCCCTCACGCGCAAGACCTACTACTTCGTCCCGCTCGCTCTCAGCGAATCACGCGGCAGCGAAGCCACGGTCGTCGCGCCCGGGTATACCGCGGAGATAGCAGATCAAGCTATCTGCCATCGCAATGTCGCGCTGGGCGAAACCGACGGCGTCTTCATCTCCACTCGGCTTCTCGGCGATCGCTTCGCCCTCGCCTTCGAGTTCTTCATCAATGTAGGGCACGCCTTCGTCGACACCGTTGGAGTTCCCGATGCCTTCAACCAACTCGTCTGGGCCCAGGCGCTGGCCGACGTTCGTGGCGAAACCAGCCAGGACGCATGGGAAAGCCGCAGTCTAGCTCTCACGACCAATGGGAGAGCGGAGAAGATCGATGGCAAGCCCGTCATCGACGAGAAGGCCAAAACCAGTTTCCTCGAGTCCGCCTTCTCCGACGCGGTTGCAATCTACCAGCTCTCGCTTTCGGTCGATTTTGACTACTCCGAACTGCGCGAGCGCGAGTATCCGCTGCTCGCCCCGCAGGCACTGGCAGAGCGGCTTCGACTGGTAGCCAAACTCTTCCCGCCCAACCCTACCTACGAGTTCTCCATCCGCTACCGCCGCCGCGCTTGAACCACTCATTCGCGCAAAGGGGCACCCCCGGGCCTGGCTCTTCCTCACGCAGACTATCCGACCGCAGCCGCTCCATCTGCCTGACTGCTCTGCGACCGCAGTCAGATTTCGCCTCTCACTTTCAATGAGTATGTATCCCCAGCGAGCCAAGCAAACCGAAGGTCTGGAGCAGCCACACAATCACAGCGATGATGACGATGACACGGATGATCTGTTTGATCGTGCCGTCCATGGGGATCAACCCGATCAGGTATAGCAGCAGGCCAACAACAATCAATGTCACTATAACGGTGATAAGCATAGGGGTCAGCATAGGTTGTTCTTCCTCTTTCTGAATGTCTGGCTATTGTGATGCGAGATTTTTATCTCACGCATAGACGAAGGTGATCATTCCTGAATAAACCATAACGGCAGTGCGCTGTAAGCCGTTATGAAACTGGAACCGATGGCGCTCTAACCGGTGATGACCCCCATCGCGAGCACGGCGCATAGGATGGCGCTCACATCCTCGAGCAGCGCTACAGGCCAGTCCTTGGATCTCAATCGCAGCACGATCTCGCGCCTGACCAAGTACCCGCCAAATGCACCCACTGCGACTCCCAGGACGCTCAGAATGACAGCCTCGACTCCAGATCCATTCAGACCAGCCGCTACAATCGCGCCAATCAGGCCGCCAAACGCCAGCCGAAGTATAAGTGGTGCAGGCGCGGTTCGTGAGGGTGTCTTTGGCAGCTTGTCGCCAACCAACTCACCGAGCGCCAGCACGGTAAACACGATGGCGGTCGTCAACTTCATCACCCAGGATGCCCACGTCCCATCCACTGGCAGATATCCCAGATAGGCAAACCAGCAGAGCACCGCCATGGGCGTGAACGTCCGCATTCCCGTCACCAGGCCAAGTAAGGGAATCGCTATCAGCCACGTCATCATCTCCAACGCCATCGCTGTCCCCCCTGTTGTGTTCGTTCCCGCCAAAAGCAAGAGTATTCAAAACCAGCTCAACGATAATAGCGCAGCCGACATGAAGTCCGGCTCTGCCCGCTGTGCTCGTGTGGGACAAGTTTGCGTGCGAACAAGGTATACCACGCAGCGGCTGAGAGGGGATGTCTTTGACGAGGGTCTGCAGCTTAGTCGCCACGCCAGCAGGCGTGTTTAGGCCGCGTGGAGTTGGAGTAGCTCCATGATCGTTAACAAGTTTGGCTTCTTAGTTTTTACGCAGCCAGCCATATAACGGGAAGTTTTCCGCCATCTCCCGGACCTGACCGCGAATCTGCTGCAGCTTTGCAGCATCCGTCCGGTGCTCAAGCGCTTGCGCGATCCACCCTGCAATGACGCGCATCTCCCGCTCTTTCATGCCACGCGTCGTGAGCGCCGGCGTGCCGATGCGTATGCCGCTCGGCTTCATCGGCGGGTTGACATCGTATGGAATTGCGTTCTTGTTTACTGTGATTCCGGCCTCGCCAAGCGCGGCCTCTGCTTCGGAGCCCAGCATTCCCTTTTGGAATACGTCGACCAACATCAGGTGGGTGTCGGTTCCTCCGGAGATGATGCGATATCCCTCCGCCGCGATGGCTTCTGCGAGCACCTTCGCATTGGTGACAATCTGCTGCGCATAGGCTGCAAACTCCGGTGCCAGGGCTTCTTTGAAGGCCACCGCCTTCGCCGCGACAACGTGGATCAACGGGCCGCCCTGCTGGCCGGGGAAGACACTGCGGTCGATGCCGGCGGCAAACTCCTGCTGGCAGAGGATCATTCCGGCGCGCGGTCCACGCAGGGTTTTGTGAGTGGTTGTGGTGACTACGTGAGCGTGAGGCACGGGGGATGGATGCACGCCGCCAGCGACGAGTCCGGCGAAGTGGGCCATGTCGATGAGGAGGTAGGCCCCTGCTTTGTCGGCAATGGCGCGCATGCGTGCGAAGTCGAACTGGCGTGGATAGGCGCTGCCGCCGCCTACGATGACCTTTGGCTTCTCGCGTACGGCGGTCGCTTCGAGCTCGTCGTAGTCAATGGTTTCGGTGTCTTTGCGGACTTGATAGCCGACGATGCGGTAGAGCTTGCCGGAGAAGTTGAGTTTGTGGCCGTGGGTGAGGTGTCCGCCGTGGGCGAGATCGAGGCCGAGGATGCAGTCTCCGGGGGTGAGGAGCGTCATGTAGGCGGCGGCGTTTGCCTGCGAGCCGGAGTGGGGCTGGACGTTGGCGTGGTCGGCGCCGAAGAGCTGTTTGGCGCGGGCGCGGGCGAGGTTTTCGACTACGTCTGCGTACTCGCAGCCGCCGTAGTAGCGCTTGCCAGGGTAGCCCTCGGCGTATTTGTTGGTGAATACGGTGCCGGCGGCTTCGAGGACGGCGCGGCTGACGAAGTTTTCGGAGGCGATCATCTCCAGGCCGTCGTGCTGGCGGGTGACTTCGTTCTGAATCTGCGTGGCGATCTCGGGATCGGCCTTGGCGAGGGGTGCATTCAAATCGATGGGCATGGGGTTATTTTATGTCACGTTATTTGACAGAAAAATGCGACGTGGTGGAGAGCGTGGATTTTCGTGGATTTGCCCGTGTTTTGGAGGGTGTTTTGGAAAAGAGGGTGTTTGCGTGTGGTGCTTTTGTGGTGAGTTTGTGGTGGATTGCGTGGCAAACGCGGACACGAAACTACGTTTGCTTTGATGCAAAAAAATGGGACAGTGATTTTGACTTTATTTTTGGATGGAAGCGTTGGTGGAGGCATCCCAGAGGCTCCGGCTGTGACTCATACAGAGGGTTGGACGGGCTCTGGAAAGGATTACCTATGCAGACTTTTTATGTTGTTCTTGCGTTTTTGATGATGATCGTTCTCCCGGTCGTTATTTCGCAACGGGGAGACGCGGACCGGGACGCAGTGGCTTCTTCTTTGGCCCGGATTGGCGGAAAGCGTCGATCCGACTAGCGGATGAGCAACGACAAATACAGGGATCCTTCCCCATTCGGCTACGCTCAGGGTCAGGATGACGACGTAAACAAACAACGATATTGAGTTTCAGTTGTGGTTCCTGAACAGACTCTAAGCGGCGTTTGCAGGGTGGGCTGCGGGCTGTTTGGCGAGGCGCTTGAAGGCGTTGTAGATGAAGGAGCCGAGGTACCAGCCGTCGATGTATTTGTAGGGAGTCTCGCCGGTGGTGTAGTGGCCGCAGGGGAGGACCTTTGAGACGTAGTCGATGTGGTGGAGGTCGAAGCTTTTGAGGACGTCGAGGGAGAACTCCGGCAGGAAGGTGAGGTCGTAGGTGGCGTGGACGATGAGGACGCGCTTGGGGTGTGCGGCGAAACGTTCCATGTAGGACGCAGGGCTGATGGTGCTGAAGATCTGGCGGACCTGGTCGTGGGTGAGGCCGGCCTGCTCGAAGGCTTCGCGGACGTGGCGGGTGCTTTGGCCGGTCCAGACGACGTCGCCGCACCAGGTGGAGGCG
>Ga0182024_10008763_pt1 | contig 21165 bp, 25 predicted proteins | sample P32metaG_FD_120480 | JGI IMG/M metagenome (GOLD analysis project Ga0182024, IMG submission 120480) | Permafrost microbial communities from Stordalen Mire, Sweden - P3-2 metaG (Illumina Assembly) | ecosystem: Environmental > Terrestrial > Soil > Wetlands > Permafrost | place: Sweden: Stordalen...
CGGGCGGAGCCGGGGGTATCGCCGGTGCGCATGGCGACGCGGATGGGGGAGGCATCGAGGCTGCCGTAGATTTCGCGAAGGGGATCGTGGAGGTTTTTTTCGAGATCGTAGGCGAGGGCGCGCAGGGGGGAGATGTACAGGCATTGGACGGAATCCGGGAGGGGATGCGGGGCAGCGGCGAGGGCGTCGAGAACGGAGAAAAAGGCGGCGAGTGTTTTGCCGGTGCCGGTGGGGGAGGCGATGAGGACGCTCTGGCCGGCGGCGATGAGGGGCCATGCTTGCTGCTGGGCGGGGGTGGGGGTGCCGTAGCGGCTGCGGAACCAGCGCTGGACGGGGGAGGCGGTGGGGCGGGGTTTGCGGGCGGATTTGGGCGCGGATTTAAGGGCGCTTGGGGACACGCAGGGATTTTAGCACATCCCGGGGAGGAGAGTTTGGAACCGCGGGAAAAATTCGAAATTCGAAAAGAGTGGGGGTGGGGGCGGGGTTACTTTGGGACCATTACGCGGAGGCCTTTTGGGAGGACCTTGAAGGTGACGGGGAGGGTGCCGATGACGTCGCCATCGACCTCGACGGGGACGGGGCCGGTGCTGGTGACGCGGACCTGGGGGGTCTGGAAGTACTCCACGTCGCTGAGGGCGGTGTGATTGCCGAGCATGACGGCCTGGAAGTAACGGACGATATCGAGGTAGCCGAGATTTTTGAAGATGAGGACATCGAGCATGCCATCGTCGATGCGGGCTTCCTTGAAGAGGATGAAGGGGCCGCCGTAGAAGCGGCCGTTGCCGATCATTACGAAGGAGCCCTCGCGGGTGGGGCCGCCGCCGCGGACGGTGAGGAGGGGGGGCTTGTTGGCGGCGATCTGGGTGGCGGAGATGATGTAGCTGAGGGGGCCGAGCGTTTTTTTGAAGTCGAAGCTGGTGGCGGCGACGATCTGGGCATCGAAGCCGATGCCCGCGAGCTGGACGAAGTGGCGGTCGTTGGCGCGGAGGAGATCGACGGCCTTGACCTGGCCATGGACGATGATGTCCCAGCATTTGCGGAGGTTGCCGATGGGGAGGCCGAGCTCCGTGGCGAAGACGTTCATCGTGCCGAGCGGGAGGAGGCCCAGGGCGGTGCGGGAGCCGGCGATGCCGTTGACCACCTCGTTGATGGTGCCATCGCCGCCGGCGGCCACGATGCGCTCGCAACCCTCGGCGGCGGCCTGCTCGGCTAGGGCGCGGGCCTCGCCGGGGGCATTGGTGATGCGCACATAGGCACGGGTGGAGAGATGCTCGATCTTGCGGCAGAGGTCGCGGGCGCGCTCGCCGCGGGCGGTGGGATTGATGATGACGAGGATGGGGGGCATGCGGCAATTCCGCTTTATTTTCGGATGTGGCCCATTAGGTTTCTCGGGCCGTGCGAAATTTGATTAAGGGATTTCTCATCGCAGCCTGCGTCATTTTGGCGTTCGTTGCGACAGGCGTGCTGGCGATCAATCTGTATGTGCAGTCGGTGGGGACGCAAAAGCGGATCGAGCATGCCTTGAGCAGCGGGCTGAAGGTGCCGGTGCATGTAACGAGCACGATAGTGACACCATGGAGCGGGCTCAAGGCCAGCGGAATCACCGTGCCGCAAAATTCGCCGATGCCAGGCAATTTCCTGGAGGCGGCGAGTTTCACGGCGCATTTCTCCTGGCTGGGGCTGATGAAGCACCGGCTGGACGCGAGCGAGGTCTCGCTGGATGAGCCGCGGGTGTGCTGGTTCCAATCGCCCGGCGGGCGCTGGGAGCTGCCGCGCGCGCCGGCGGCGCCGGCCGCGGAAGCCTCGCCCGCGCCCGAGGCGGTGGAGAAGGCGCCAAGTGCGAAGGGGCCGCCGTGGGAGGTGAGCGTGCACAAGCTGACGGTGAACGGGGCGTCGTTCGACTTCTGGGATGAGAAGGGGATGCGGCTGCTGGAGTTCGCGGGGGTGCAGTTCGATTGCGTGGACCCGCGGGAGGCGGGAACGGGGGGGCATGCGTCGAGCAAGGACATCTCGCTGCACGACAGGCTGTTTTTTCGCGACATGGAGACGGCGTGGAGCTTTGAGCGGGGGGTTGTGAAGCTCTCGGGCTTCCAGACGGCGGTGGGGGGCGGGGAGATTCGCGGGGATGCGCGGGTATCCACGCAGGCGAAGCACAGCCCCTTCAATGCGGATGTGAACTTCGACGGGGTGAATGTGAACCAACTGATGGTGGAAGCGGGGCAGCCGGACGGGCAGGTGACGGGGACGCTGAAGGGGTGGATCGATCTCTATGGGAACTCCGGGAAGCGGAGCACGCTCAATGGGGCGGCGCACCTGGAGCTGGCGGGAGGGCGGATGGAGAACATGGAGCTGTTCCAGATGCTGGGGCAGGGATTGCAGATCCCGGACCTGGTGGAATTAAACCTGAAGACGGCGGAGGCGGATGCGCGGGTGGTGAGCGGGGTGGTGTATGTGGACAAGCTGGTGCTGGAATCGCAGAACCTGCAATTGACGGCGCATGGGACGATCGGGACGGACGGGAAGCTTGCGCTGGACGCGCGATTGACGATCAATGAGGTGATCAGCAGCAGGCTGCCGGCGTTTATCCTGACGTACTTCAAGCCGGGGGAGATCGCGGATACGCGGTCGATCGACTTCGGGATCGGCAATACGCTGGCGCATCCGAAGACGAACCTGCTGGAGAACATCCTGGGGCACCGGATCGAGGGGGAGATGACAGATATCTTCAAGACGATCTTTGGGAAGAAACACAAGGCGGAGCCCGCGGCGACGCCGCCGTGAAAAAAATGATGCGCGTGATCTCCGGGATCGCGGGGGGCCTCCCGCTGGCAACGCCCAAGACCGACATCCGGCCGACGATGGACCGGGTGAAGGGGGCGATTTTTTCGAGCCTCGAGCCGGGGCTGGAAGGGGCGCGGGTGCTGGATCTTTTTGCGGGGGCGGGGACGCTGGGGATCGAGGCGCTGAGCCGCGGGGCCCGGGAGGCGGTGTTCGTGGAGAAGGAGGCGCGGGCGGTGGAGGTGATCCGGCGGAATCTTGAGAAGACGCGGCTGAAGGGGGGCGTGGTGCAGGCGATGGATGTGTTCAGCTACCTGGACCGGCTGGCACCGAAGGGGGCGTTCGATTTCATCTTTGCCGATCCGCCGTATGCGAAGAAGCCGGGGGAGCGCGACTTCACGCCGGAACTGATGGCGAGCACGGCGCTGGCGGAGGCGCTGGCGCCGGAGGGGCTGTTTGTATTGGAAAAAATCCCAGGGCAGCCGGTGCCGCTGGGGGGGCGGTGGGAAATCGTGAGGGAGAGGCGGTATGGGGCGACGGAGGTGGTGCTGCTGCGGAGGAAGGCGGCCGCGGAGCCGGCGCCATGACGACGCCGCGCAAGCCCTCGGCGGCGCTGCCGCTGTGGATTTACAATTTGTTTTTCCCGTTCGCGTTCGTGGCGATGCTGCCGGGGCTGGCGCGGCGGATGGTGCGGCGGGGGAATTACCGGCGGAAGTTTGGGCAGCGCTTCGGCCAGTACGATGCTGCGGTGCGGGCGCGGCTGGCGGAGGGAGGGTGGGTGTGGGTGCACTCGATTTCCGTGGGAGAGACGCTGCTGGCGCTGCGGCTGATCCGGCGGATGCGGGAGCTGCGGCCGGGGCTGCGCGTGGTGCTCTCCGCGACGACATCGACGGGGTTCGCGCTGGCGGAGGAGAATGCATGCGAGTGGCTGGAGGCGATTTACAATCCCATCGATGCATGGCCGCTTGCGCGGCGGGCATTGGAGACGGTGCGGCCGGAGCGGCTGATCTTTATCGAGGCGATCTGGCCGAATCTGCTGGCGCAGGCGGCGGCGCGCGGCATCCCCACGGCGCTGGTGGCGCGGCTGTCGCCGAGATCGGAGGGGCGATTCCGGCGGTTTCGCTTTTTTACCGGGCCGATCTTCCGGCTGCTGGATGCGATCTCCGTGCAGGAGCCGGAGGATGTGGAGCGGTGGGGATCGCTGGGGGCGGCGGCGGGGCAAATCCACGTAATGGGGAATATCAAGTTTGACCAGCCGGCGCAGCGGGATGAGCGGGCGGAGCAATTCCGGGCAGTGCTGGAGCGGCTCTCCGTGCCGGCGGGCGCGCCGGTGCTGCTGGGGGGGAGCACGTTCCCCGGAGAGGAGGGGATGCTGGCGCGGATTTGCATGCGGCTGCGGGCGGAGTTTCCGGTGCTGTTCCTGATCGTCGTGCCGCGGCATGTGGAGCGGGCGAATGAGGCGGCGGCGGAGATCACGGAGGCGGGGCTGAGCTTCGCGCTGCGCTCGGCGGCGAGCGACCGCGATGCGCCGCCGGGTTGCCTGCTGGTGAATACGACGGGGGAATTGCGCGCCTGGTATGAGCTGGCGTCGGTGGTTTATATCGGGAAGAGTCTGAGCCCGGCGGCGAAGGGCGGGCAGAACCCGGTTGAGCCGGTGTTCGCGGGCAAGCCGGTGCTCTTCGGGCCGCACATGGAGAATTTTCGGGCGGTAGTGTCGCGGCTCCTTGCAGGGGAGGCGGCGATCGAGGTGCGGGACGAGGCGGCGCTGGAGGAGGCGGTGGCGGGGCTCTTGCGGGAGCCGGTGCGGGGGGAGGCGCTGGCGCGGCGGGCGCTGGGGATTGTGTCGGCGCATGAAGGGGCGACGGAGCGGACGGCGCGGCTGGTGCTGGGGGAGTAGGAGAATTTCGAATTTCGATTTCTGCCGGCATCGACCACATTCGCGGCATGAAATCGACGTTGCGCTGGGGGATCATGGGGACGGGGGCGATTGCGCGGAAATTCGCGAGCGGGCTGAAGGACTCGCGGACGGGGCAACTGGTGGCGGTGGGGAGCAGGGCGGACGAGACGCTGGGGGCCTTCCTGGCGGATTATCCGGCACGGGGGCATGCAACTTACGAGGGGCTGCTGGCGGATCCGGAGGTCGAGGCGGTCTATATTTCCACGCCGCACCCGATGCACGCGGAGTGGGCGATCCGCGCGGCGCGGGCGGGCAAGCATATCCTTTGCGAGAAGCCGCTGACGATGAATGCGGCGGAGGCGGAGGCGGTGATCGAGGCTGCGCGGGCGGGCGGGGTTTTTCTCATGGAGGCGTTCATGTACCGGTGCCACCCGCAGACGCAGCGGCTGCTGGAGCTGGTGCGCGAGGGAAGCATCGGGCGGTTGCGGCTGGTGCAGGCGGTGTTTTCTTTTCGCAGCGCCTGGAACCCGAAGGGGCGGCTGTTTGACCCGGCGCTGGGCGGGGGAGGGATACTGGACGTGGGATGCTATTGCGTCTCGATGTCGCGGCTGCTGGCTGGGGTAGGGGCGGGGGCGGCGTTCGCGGAGCCCATCGAGGGAAGGGGGTGGGGAATCTCGGGGAGACGGGGGTGGATGAATTCGCAGTGGCGGTGCTAAAATTCCCGGACGGGATGCTGGCGCACTTGGCGGCGGGGGTGAGCGTGAATATGGACAATATCCTGCGGGTCTGGGGGGACGCCGGGCATATCGTGGTGCCGGGACCGTGGGTGACCAATCGGGGGACGGCGGGAGATAGCGTACTGCTGGTGCATCGGGAGGGGCAGGCGGTGGAGGAGATCACGGTGCACGCGGACCGGAACGCGTACTCGATCGAGGCGGATACGGTCGCGGATTCAATCGGCGACAGAGAGGCGGTGGCGATGCCGTGGGCGGACACGCTCGGGAATATGCGGACGCTGGACCGGTGGAGGGCGGAGATCGGGCTGGCGTATGAGGCGAGCGGGGAGCCTGGAGGGGGTTAAGTTTGGGAGGGAGGGACATTCGCGGGCGAGGCAGACGCGTATTGGAAGTGGGAATGCGGAATGGGAGAGCGCGTTGCTTTTCGCTTGCCCTTTTTCGTGGGAACGTAATTTTCCCTGCTTTCCAACTTCAATACGCAACGCAATGCAAGCCATCACCACCACACAGCAGGAGATAGAAGAACTGAAGCGCCGCCTGGAACGGCTGCGTGAGGAAGCCGAGGACGAACTGCGGCAGAAACTCGCGCAGGCCCGCCAGGTTGTCTCCGAGCTTGAGCGCCAGCTATCCGATATAACCGGCCGCCCGTCGGCAACCGAGATCAAGGCGATGGCGGCGCCGCGCGCGACGCGCATCCGCAGGCCATCGATCAACGACGAGGAGCTGAAAATGCAGATTTTGCAAATCGTGGCGGCGACGAGCCAGCGCGGGATCAATGCGAAGCAGATCGCGACGGCGGTGAACCAGACGCCGACGCGGGTGCGGCAATTCATCGCGGGAAATCCCCGCGCGTTGAAGCGGGTGGGAAGCGGGCCGGGGACGAAGTTCTTCCTGCCTTAACTGGCGGGTGTTGTTGCGCGCGGCGGGGAATTGCCGAAGCTACTGGAGCTCCGGGTGGAGGGGCTCGAGGTCACTATCGCCGCGGGCGAAATCGCGGTAGCTCTTGTCGAGGGCGAAGCTGCGGCGGAGGGCCTCGCGGGCGGCATCGATCTGGCCGAGGACGCAGGAGTAGCAGGCGAAATTGTAGTGGAAGATGGCTTTCTCGCGCAGCGAGGGCGGGGCGGAGAGGAGGGCCTGGATGGCCTCGCGGGTGCGGCCGAGCTCATGGAGGCAATAGGCGGAGTGGACCCAGCCGCCCTCCTCGTGCGGGGCGACCTCCGCGAGCTGGCGGGCGAGCGCCAGGGCCTCGTGACATTTGCGCTCATTGACGAGGATGAGGACGCGCATCTCCAGGACATCGGGACGATGCTGCTCGGCATCGGAGAGGCCGTCGAGCTCCCGCCATGCGTCGCGCCAGAGGCCGAGCTCGTGATAACCTTGAGCGGCCGTTATGCGCTTTTGGAAGTCCTCCACCTGACTATTTATTGCAAATGCAGCGGGGACGGGGAAGGAAGAAGCGCGATTTGAAATTTAAAAAGCTTCCCGGGAACGGGCGATTTCCAGTTTTTGGAACGGCAATGCGCGGCGGCCGGGGGATTGACGACGGAGGGGGCTGTGAGAAGCCGGGGCGCGATGCGGATATCACTGTTAGCCCAGGCGAGCCGTTCCTGGGCGGCAGTTTTCGATTTTACGTTTTTGTGCTTATGAGTGTATTGGGATTGCGCGCGGCGGATGCGCAGACGATTCATGTTTTCCTGGTGCGGGGCAGTCGAATGCTGATGGCGGGGCCGGCGTGACCGAGCTGGACGATGGACTGGGGCAGGGCTGGGGCGCTGTGGACGTATTGGCAGCAGATGGTGGGCTGAGCCGGCGGGTTACTCGCGGCCTGTGCCCCAGCGGTGGTGCAGGAAGCGCTCCCAGGGGGAGAAGAGGATTTTATCCGCGAGGAGGCCGATCACGATGATGACGATCATGATGCCGATGACCTGATCCATCGCGGAGAGAGAGCGGCCGTTATCGAGAAGCTGGCCGAGGCCAAAGCCGGTGAGGATGGTGACGTAAATCTCGGCGGCCATGAGGGAGCGCCATGCGAAGGCCCAGCCCTGCTTCATGCCGCTGACGATGAAGGGGAGGGAGGCGGGGAGCATGACGAAGATGAGGGTGTGGAGGGGCTTGGAGCCCATGGTGCGGGCGGCGCGGGAGAAGATGGGGGGGACGTTGCGGACGCCATTATCCGTGGCGATGACCATGGACCAGAGCGAGCCCATCACGACGACAAAGAGCATGGCGGACTCGGTTTGCCCAAACCAAAGGAGGGTGAGGGGGACCCAGCAGACGCTGGGGAGGGTCTGGAGGCCGAGGGCGAGGACGCCGATGGTATCCGAGAAAATCTTGAAGCGGGCGGTGAGGAGGCCGAGGGGGATGCCGAGGACGATGCCGATGCCGTAGCCGATGAGAAGGCGGCGCATCGTGACGAGCGAGGCCGAGAGCAGGGTGCCATCCTTGACGGCGCTGACGAGGTAGGCCCAGACGTCGGAGGGATCCGGGAGGAGGATGGAGCTCCAGGTGCCGCGCTGGACGAGGAAATGCCAGAGGTAAACGAGCGCGGCGAAGAAGGCGACGCAGGTGACGGCGCGGCGGAGGCGGGTGAGGAGGGTCTCGTTCATTCGACGGCCTCCGCGGTGGCGTAGCCCTTGAGGGCGCGGGTGATCTCGGTGGAGTACTCCGCGAGCTGGACGGAATTAATGTCGCGGGGGCGGTCGAGCTCGATGGTGAACTGGTCGCGAATCCTGCCGGGATGCGGGGAGAAGAGGACCACGCGATTGCCGAGACAGGCGGCCTCGCGGACATTATGGGTGACGAAGATGATGGTCTTCTTGCGCGACTCCCAGATTTTCTGGATATCGCCGTAGAGCTGCTCGCGGGTGAGGGCGTCGAGGGCGGCAAAGGGCTCGTCCATGAGGAGGACGCGGGGGTTGGGGGCAAGGGCGCGGGCGAGGGCGACGCGCTGTTTCATGCCGCCGGAGAGCTCGTGGATATTCGAGGTGGCGAAGCGGTCGAGGCCGACGAGGTTGATGTAAAAGCGTGCGACTTCGCGGCGCTCGGCATTGGAGAGGTTGGGCTTGAGCTTGAGGCCGAAGAGGACATTGCCGATGACATCGAGCCAGGGGAAGAGGGCGGGCTCCTGGAACATGACCATGCGATCGCGGCCGGGCTCGGTGATGGGCTTGCCATCGGCGAGTACCTGGCCGGAGTCTGGCTGCTCGAGGCCGGCGATGATGCTGAGGAGGGTCGATTTTCCGCAGCCGCTGGGGCCGACGAGGCAGACGAACTCGCCTTCGCTGATGCTGAGGGAGATATCGTCCAGGGCCTTGATGGTGCGGCGGCCGGTGCGGAACTCCTTCGAGACGTGCTCGACGGCGAGCTTCGAGGGCGCGATCAATTGCAACTCTTCAACCAGGGGCATGGGAAACGTGGATGCTGTGAGGCGGGCTGCGGCCGGGCCGGGGGGGTCAGGGTTGGACGATGAGCTGCGAGAGATCGGGTGTCGTGCGGAGGAAACCGGCGGCGGTGGCGCCGGCGACGAATTTATCCAGGGAATCGCGGGAGACGCCGTTGGTCAGGATAATGCGATCCCACGCGTGGGCGATGAGGTCCGGGGAGATTTTGCCTTTGGTCTCCTGGGTGAGTTCATATTGGACGAGCTTTTGCGCCTCGGCGGGGTTTTGCTGGATCCATTGGGTGAGTTCGCGCCCGGCGGCGACGAATTTGGTGACGAGGTCCTTGTTATTGGCGAGGAATTTGACGCTGGTGACGAGGACGGTGACCGGGGAGTCCTTGTCCTGGACGAGGACCTTGCCGCCGGCTTCCATTTCCAGGCGGGATACCCAGGGCTCGACGGTCCATGCGGCGTCGATTCTCTTGAGCTTGAAGAGGGCGAGCTGATCGGGGTTCTCCGTGGGGAGGACCTGGGCCTCGCCGCCAAGCTGGTTGATCGTGAGGCCGCCGGCGGAGAGCCAAGCGCGGCAGGCGATGTCCTGGGTATTGCCGAGCTGCGGGGTGGCGATTTTCTTGCCGCGGAAATCGGCGGGGGCCTTGAGCGGCTCATCGGGCTGGACGACGAGGGCGCTGCCGCCATCGGCCGCGCCGGAGATGATGCGGACCTCGCGTCCGCCGGAGCGTGCGTAGGCGTTGATGGCGGGGCTGGGGCCGACGTAAGTCATATCGACCGTGCCGGCGAGGATGCCCTCGATGGCGCTGGGGCCGGCGTTGTAGGAGTACCACTGGATGGTGACATCCGGGCCGAGGCGCTGCTCGAACCAGCCCTTGCCCTGGCGGCTGAGGGCGTTTGCGACGAGGGCCTGGACGTGGGTGATATTGGGGAAATGGCCGATGCGCAGGGTGATCTTGTCGGCACGGGCGGGGAGGGCCAGAGCGATGGCGGCGAGGAAAACGAGGAGAGTGTTTTTCATCTCTTTTTTTCGGCTTTCGCCCGGGACTTTCGGGCTGGTTTGCGCGGGGAGGCGGCCGGCATGGCCATGGGGACGGGGACATGGATCATGCCGAGGAAGGGGAGCGGAACGCGGTCGCGCTTCATTTTCCGCAAAGTGAGCTCGACGGTATCGGCGAGCGTGTAGCGGTCGAGAATGTTGGCGATGGAGTTGCGGACATCGAGCATGAGCATGTGGAGGCCGCAGTGGTCCTCATCCGGGCAGGTGCAGGGCTCGTAGGCGGTCTGGCTGACGCAGGCGATGGGGGCGAGCGGGCCATCGATGAGGCGGATCACGCTGCCGAAGCTGATGCGGTCCGGGGGCATCTTGAGGTGATAGCCGCCGTACTTGCCGCGCTTGCTATCGACGTAGCCGGCCTGCTTGAGCTGGGTGAGGATTTGCTCGAGGAACTTGACCGGAAGGCGCTCCTGGGTGGCGAGCTCGTTGATCTGGACCAGGTCGCGGCCCAGCTCCTTGGCGATGCCGATATCGATGAGGGCGCGAAGGGCGTATTCGCCCCGTTTGGAGATCTTCATGGTTTAAACCCTATGGGTTTGGTAAAGTAGGGAAACGGCGGCGAGCCGCAAGACAGAAAAACGCGGGCGCGGCGGGGGCTGGTTTTCTGGATACGGGCGTGGGGGTGTGACTGAGCCTAGATATCGGCGCCGTAGGAGATGAATTCGCGGTACCCGGCGAGGATGGACTCGAGGGCGAGGACGAAGGCCTGGCGCTGGAGGTCCATGGGGGCGTGCTGCGGGGTCTCGATGACCATCTCGAAGGGCTCTGGAAAGGTGCCGGGAGGGGTGGAGAGGATGCCGCCGTAGCCGGAGTGGATGATGCCCTCGACGGCGTGGAAGCCATCGATGAGGGCGCGCTTGTCGCGCGGGAGCGCGGCCTCCGCGGCGGCGAGAGCGGGCTCCATGAGGTGCCGGGTGAGGGTGTGGCCGCGGACGAAGCCGTACATGCCGTCGCTGGTGTCATCGGAGTGGAGGGAGATGATGCCGTCGAAGGATTGGCGGCGCATCTCGGCTTCGAGGAGCTGGATCTCCGGCTCCTGGCAATCGCTCCAGAAGTGGCGGTTGAGATCGAGGCCGCAGCGGGCGTGGCGTGTGCCATCGATGAAGCCGGAGGGATTGCAAAGGGGATAGAGCCAGAGCTGGAATTCCTTGCCGCCGAGGGGATCGGCGTCGAGCGCGCGGACGAAATCGATGAGGCCGAGGATGCCCGCGGGTTCATCTCCATGGATGCCGGCGAAGAGGCCGACCTTGATGCGGGACTTGACGGCATGGGTGCGCTGGAAGACGAAGCGGGGGAGCCAGAAGCGATCCTCGCCGGCGCGCCAGAAGCCGAGGGAATCGGCACGGAGGGTATCCGAGGCGCCGACCTGGAGGAAAAGGGGGAGAAGGATCTCTTTGATCGACCGTGGCACGGAAGGAGGAACGCGGGTGGCTGAATGGCGGGCAGTGGCCGCACGGGCGGCTACAGTTTGCATATCAGCGTACCTGGAACATCGGATCCGCCAAAGGCCTAGAACTTAAGGTTCAGGTCGACCTGGAGGACGTCGGAAGTCTTGGCATTGGCCAGTGTGGCGCCGCCGGTGGCCTCACCGCCGGTGATCCCGGAGTGAAGGAGCCAGGAGTGGTAGTAGGTGATGGCGCCGACGAAGGAATCGGTGAAGTTATAGGCGACGCCGATCTTGACGCCCTGGACATTGAGGAAGCTGAGGGCGAAGTCCGAGTCGTTGAGATTGGGATCGATGGAATCCATGCCGACGCGGCGATAGTTTGCATAGAGCGACCAATCGCCGGCGTGAATGTTGTTGCCGATCTGGAGGCCGACGAGCCACGCGAAGTCATCCTCGGTGGAGTGGGTGGAGAGGAAGTACTCATTGGTCGCGCGATCGCTGCCGGCGGCATTGTAGGCGAAGTCCCAGTAGAACTTGGTGTCGAGACCGGCGAGCTTGAAGGAGACATCGCCCGGAGCGGTGATGATCTCCAGGTCGCGAGTCTCGCCGGAGGGTGTCTGGCCGGTGGGGCTGGTGACGGTGGTGGTGCCGCCGCCGACCGTGCTGGTGGTTACGAAAGTCTTATTGGCGCGGGAGGGGATCTGCTTGAGGGTGTTGCCCGGGGCGCCGAAGGGAAGGGTGACCTGGGTCTGGCTGTTGTTGGTCTGCGTGGTGACGGTGCGGGTGGCGCCCGTGGCCGGATCGGTGATAGTGACGGTGGTGGTGGTGTTGACCGGAGTCGTCGTGATCGAGGGCTTGCCGGTGGCATCGTACTTGATGGTGCGGGTCTCGGTATCGGTGGTGGTGGTCTGGGTCTGGACGCCATTAGGGGCGGTGAGGGCGTCCGTGGTTTTGCTGAAGGCCAGGGAGTTCTGCAGGCCGCTGAGAGAGGCGGCGGTGTAGGTCATAAAACCGGGGGCGAAGGTGATGCTCGTGTCACGATCGACCTTGTAGGTCCCCCGCAATTGCTCGACGAACTGCCAGGCGTCGGTCTTGTTGTCGGCGCCGACGGCGAACTCGTTGTTATCGAAGAAAGCGCCCTGCATGGAGACGAGCTGAAGGGAGAGCCTGCTGTCACCCGGGAGGAAGGCCTTTGAGATATCGAAGATTTCCACGGCGCCCGCGGGAGTGATGTCGGGATCCCAGACGAGGTCGGTGGTGTAGAAGGGGTTGGCCTGCTTGCCGAGGATGACGGTGAACCAATCATTGGGGGTCCAGCCGGCGAAGGCCTTGTCGATGTAGATATTGTAGTTGTCGTAGCCCTCGGTATAGGTCTGGCTGTTGCTATCGCTGGCCTGATTGGTCGCGAGGACGACGCTGGCGAAGAACTGGTCGCCCAGTTTCACGTCCGCGCCGACGCGGAGGCGGAAGCGCCAGCGGTCGCGCTGATCGATATTGGGCGCGGAGCCGGCCACGGCGGCGCCGGTGGAGGTGACGGGATTGTCGAGTTCGCGCTGGTATTGGTCGTACTGGTAGCGGAACTTGAGGTCGCCGTAGAGTTTCATCTCGGTGACGCCGGCGCTGAGCTTGACCTTGTTGTCTTCGATCACGGCAGGGGAGACGGCGGTGCCGGAGTAATTGACGATGGAATCGGCCTGCTCCTTCTGGAGCTTGGTGACCTTTCCCTGGAGGTCCTGGACCTGCTTCTCGAGGACCTGGAAATCGGCGGCGGATTGCGCGAAGGCGGGGATGGAATCGAGGACGAATGCCAGGGCGGCGACGCGAAGAATGGGAGTGAATCGGAGCATGGTTGGAAGATGGGTTTAGGATTGGGGCGCACGGCAGTTGGGTCGTGCAGCGGTTTAATGAATACTAAACTAGTAGATTATTGCAACAGTTTTATTTCGGGATCATTTTCCACGGCGGTGGCGGGCGAGAAAAAGACCCGGGGAGTCCAGGGCGAGAAGCGGGGGAGGAGGTGCCGCGGGATTTATTCCTGAGCAGGCGCGGGGTGGCTGCTGGGGACGATGAGGACGGGGCAGGGGGCGTGCTTCAAGACGGCATTGGTAACGCTGCCGACCAGGAGATGGTAGAGGGCGCCGTGGCCGTGGGAGCCCATGACGATGAGGGTGGCGGCGTGCTCGCGGGCGAGCTTGAGAATCTCATCCGGGATGGAGCCCTGGACATGGAGGGCAAGGACATCCGCGGGGCCGAAGTTTTGCTTCAACGCCTCGAGGCGGCGCTGATCGGCATGGATATCGCCGGCGACGGCGACGCGGACGCTGAGCGGGCCGGGATCGTAGCCGACGAATTGCGGTTCGGGCTCCGCGACGTGGACGAGGATGACGCTGCCGCCAAAGGCGGTTGCGAGGGAGGAGGAGGTGTCCACCACCGCGGCGGTGACATCCGAGAAATCGATGGGAACGAGGATCGTTTTCATAAGCTCCCGAGGAGAATTTCCACCACGCGGCTCATCTCGTCCAGGGTATTGTAGAAGTGGGGCGCGATGCGGATGTACTGGCTGCCGGCGCGGTCGTAGCGGACGGAGGCGACTACATTGCGCGCCTCGAGGGCGCGGAAGAGAGCGGCGGCCTCGCGCGCGGGATGATGGAAGGTGGTGATGGCGGAGGCGGCGGGGCCATCGAGCGGGCCGATGAACTGGAAGCCGGCGGCGAGCAGGGGCTGGGCGAGGGCCTGCTTGAGGGAGAGGATGCGGGCGTGGACGCGGTCGATGCCGGCGGCGGCAATGAGGTCGAGGGCGGCGCGCATGCCATAGATGCCGGCGACATTGAGGGCGCCGGGCTCGTAGCGCTGGGCGGTGGGCTGGAAGGCGATCTCCGGCTGGGTGACAAAATTCGGGGAGCGGATATTCCAGGCGCCGAGGAGCGTGGGGCGGAGGAGATCGAAGTGCTCGCGCCGGACGAAGACGATGCCGATGGCCATGGGGCCGAGCATCCACTTGTGGGCGTCGGCGGAGAGGAAATCGACATAATCGACGCGGACCGGGGAGGCGCCCAGGCTCTGGATGGCATCGAGGCAAAAGAGGACGCCGCGCTGCCGGAGGAGGCGGCCGATGGCGTCGATATCGATGCGGTAGCCGGAGAGGAAATTGCAGGAGGCGAGGGCGACGAGCCGGGTGCGCTCCGTGAGCGCGGCCTCGACGAGCTGCGGGGTTATCGCGCCGGGCTGCTCCGGATGGAGGTAGCGGACGGTGACGCCGTGGCGGGCGAGTTCCATCCAAGGGTAGACATTGGCGGGGTAATCATCGGCGTAGCAGACGATCTCATCGCCTTCGCGCCATGGGAGGCCATTGGCGATAAGGCTGAGGCCGAGGGAGGTGGGGCCGAGGAGGGCGATCTCATCCGCGTGCGCGCCGATGAAAGCCGCGGAGACGGCGCGGGCCTGATTGACGCGGGTGAGGACCTCGCCAAACTCCTGGTGATGCTCGCAGCTCTGGCGGGTGTAATCGATGATGGCATCGGCCACGCAGCGGGGCAGGGCGGTGACGCCGGCGTGGGCGAGGAAGATCTGGGAGCGGCAGACGGGGAAGGCGTTGCGGCGGGCGGCCTCGTCGAGCACGAGGGAGGCGATGAGATCGGTCATGGGGTGATGGTGGCAGCGAGAAGTTGGGCCGTCTTACCGATGTTATCGCTGGCGGGCCTCCTTGCCTTCGTCGATCAATTTCCAGAAATCGCTGGTCTGGCTAAGTTGCTCATCCTCGGCCATGGGGAGCTTTGTGCGGAAGAGAAAGTCGCGGATGGTGTTCTTGTGGAGGACGCGGTGGATGGTGAGGCCCTCCGGGCTGCGCTCGAAGTAGATGCGGTAGTCCCTGGTGCGGTAGCGGTAGAGTTTTTTGCCCTCGCGCTCGATGAGGCCGAATTTGTGGGGGTCTAGATTGTCGAGATCCTCGGGCATGACCTGGAACTCGGAGAGGAGGTCGAGCTGCAAGTCCTGCGGCAGCCGAGCCATCTCAGCGGCGGAGATCTTGTTGAAGACGATCTGGAACATGGGAGGGGAGCATAGTCTGGGGAGGGTTGAGGAAAATAGTTAAAATTTGATCCCGCGCGGCGGTGATAGAAGCAATATATTCGATTGCACGGTGGTGATAGCATTGCTATCATATCAAAAATGCCTCAAATCCTAATCCGAAAACTCGAGGAAGCAGTTATTCGAAAACTCCGCGCAAGGGCCGCTGCGGAGGGCATCTCGGCAGAAGAAAAAGCGAGGCGGATTCTGCGGAAATCGCTGCTCACTGGCGCGCCCGCCTTACCGCTGCTGGAATTTCTTCGCACCATGCCGGAGATGGACGAGGACTCGATATTCGAGCGGCCGAAGGCGAAACAGCGCAAGGTTCAGCTGTGAACGGATACTTGTTGGACACGAATGTTGTTTCCGAATTGCGCAAGCGAGAGCGGTGCGCGCCCGCGGTGGACGCTTGGGCCAAGAATACGCTACGGGAGGAGAGCTTTTTGAGCGTACTCATAATCGGAGAGCTGATACGGGGTGCGACGCTGAAAAGTCGGTCCGATCCGGCCACGGGGCACGCGCTGACGGAATGGATCAAACGCCTCGAAAGCGTATACGAGGAGCGGATTCTGCCTGTGTCGATGGAGGTTGCAGTAGCTTGGGGAAAGCTGAGCGCGATCCGTCCGATTCCTCCCGAAGATGGATTGCTCGCGGCGACGGCACTAGTTCACGACCTGACATTCGTTACGCGGAATATCAGGGATGTACGGGGGCTGGGAGTATCTCTTTTGGACCCCTGGAAACCATAACAGCTCAGCGGTAAACGCGGGCGACGCGGGGGCCGATGGAGGTGAAGATTTCCCAGGGGATGGTGCCGGACTTGGCGGCGAGCTCGGCGGCGAGGATCTCCTGGGAGCCGGCGGCGCCGATCAGGATGGCTTCGTCGCCGATAGCGGCTTCGGTGACATGTGAGATATCGACCATGATCTGGTCCATGGTCACGCGGCCGAGGAGCGGGCAACGCTGGCTGTGGATGAGGACGTCCGCGCCTTGATTGGAGAGATGGCGCCCGCAGCCATCGGCATAGCCGATGCCGAGCGTAGCGATGCGCATGGGGCGCGGGGTGATGAAGGTGCGCCCATAGCTGATGCCCTGGCCCGCGGGGAGATCGCGGATGAGCGTGATGCGGGTCTTGAGGGAGAGGGCGGGGCGGAGCTGAGCCTGGTGCTCCGGGAGGGGGGAGCTGCCGTAGAGCATGAGGCCGGCGCGGACCATGGTGCCGGCGTGATGGGGGAAGCGGAAAAGGCCGGCGCTATTGAGGGCGTGGATGAACGGGGCATCGACGCCGAGCCCGCGCAGGACGGGGAGGATGGCCTCGAAGCGGGTGAGCTGATCGTGGGTGTATTGCTCATCCTCATCGGCGACGGGGAGGTGGGTGGCGATGCCGGCGATGACGATATCCGGCATGTGCATGATCTCGCGGACGAGCTCTGGGGCATCGCCTTCGGCAACGCCCATGCGGCCCATGCCGGTATCGATGGTGAGATGCACGGGGACGGGCCGGCCATGGGCGAGGGCGGAGTAGGCGGCGGCCTCCTTGCGGGTGGAAATGGCGGGGACGAAGCCGCCGGCGACGATAGCGGGGCGCTCGAAGGGGAGAGCGGGGCCAAGGATGAAAATGGGGGGGGCTGCCGGGTCCAGAGCGGCGCGGACGGCCCCGGCTTCCTCCACATTGGCGACGCCGAACATGGCGACGATGCCGCGGAGGGCGTGGACGACCTCGACGAGGCCATGGCCGTAGGCGTTCGCCTTGACGATGGCCATGATGCCGGCGGCGGAGCCGGCGAGCTGGCTGGCGACGGCCGCGTTGTGGCGGATGGCGGAGAGATCGATCTCCGCCCAGCAGCGGAGGTTTGCGGTGGGGAGGTCCACTCAGGCGGCTGGTTCGAGAACGGGGGCGGTGGTCTCCGCGAGGCGGCGGAGATTCTCCAGACCCGCGGAGAAATCGCGGCCGATCCACAGCATCATCATGAGGTCCATGTAGCGGGCCCATGGGAGCGGGGCGCCCTGCCAGCGGGTGACCCAGAGGACGCGGGTGTGGCGGGGGGCGACTTCCTCCAGGGAGAGGGCGCCCTCGAGGAGCCAGCGGTCGTTCATGGTGAGGGTATAGGCGATGCGCTCGCCCTCGTGGCTCTGGGTCATGTGAAGGACGCCGAAGTGGCTGGGGCTGCGCCAATGCTGGGTGGCGCCGGCGCCGGCGGGGGGGCCATCGTAGTGGTACTCGATTTCCTGGCGCTGGTTCCACGCGGTCCAGCGGGGCCAGTTGCGCAGGTCATTGATGAGCGGGAAGATGTGGGAGCGGTCCGCGCGGATGAGGATGCGGCGGGCGACGCGGGGACGGCGGGGAAAGAAGAACGGGGCGATGCCTGCGAGCAGCGCCAGCGCGGCGAGGCGGATGCGGATACTTTTCATGCAATTTTAGAGTAGGGAATCGCTTGTGAGGGCGGCTTTGCGCGCAGGCAATTGTCCCATGATCGAGAGCCGGCCGGAAGCGGAAAGGAAGGCCCATGAGGCGATCTCCTCCAGGGTGCGGGCGCAGCCGGCGCAGAGGCCGGAGGGATGCATGGCGCAAACGTCCACGCAGGGCGTCTGGATGACAGCTCGGGGCGGGCGCGGGGAGGGGGGCATCTTTTGAGGGTTTGATTTCGGCAGAAAACATGGCAAACCACAAGCGTCAGCCGAAATCCGATGAAAACCTCCCTTGTTGCGCTCCTCGCCGCTGGCGGCCTGGTGACTTTAATGATCGCCGCCGAGCCGGCCGCCTCGCCCAGCCCCGCGTCGACCCCGGCCGCCGAAGCCGCCGCCTCGCCATCCGCCTCGCCCGTGCATCATCACCGGCATCACCCGGCTGCCACGCCCAGCCCTGCGCCCTCGGCGATGCCCGCGAAACGCAAATGGTGGCAAGGGGCGCCGAAGCCTCCGCTGAGCGCGTCGCCCAGTGCATCGCCCGCCGCGACGCCGAGAAAGCGCCGGCATGTGGAAGAGGCCGCGGCATTACCGAGCCCCTCGGCTTCCCCGGAGGCGGCTCCGAGCGCGACGCCGGAAGCAACTCCGGGAGCAACGCCGGGGGCATTGCCCGCCGCGACGCCGAGAAAGCATCATCGCCACGCGGAGGCGGCGGCCAGCCCGAGCCCGGCAGCCAGCCCGGCAAAAAAGGGGAACGGCTGGTGGATATTCAAGCATCACGCGAAGCACGCGAAGGGGGTGGCAAGCCCATCGCCCGCGGCGACGCCGGTTGGGCACCGGCACCGTGCAAAACCCGCGGCGGTGACTCTGGAAGCGACGCCCGGGGAGAAGCCAACCGGTGAGCCGGCGCCAACTCCCGCGGAAGGGACCGCGCCGGAGGCAACGCCGATGCCGACGCCGGCTGAGGAAGCCAAGCCCGCGCCGAAGCAAAAGAGCGGGGAGATGACCTCGCAAGTGCCGTTCGTGCCGGGCACCTCGAGCGACCAGCAGATCGCGCCGACCGTGGAGACGAAATCGCCGGTCGAGATCGAGGCGGAGCAGACGAGCCACTTCCAGGCGGCGAAGGCGAAGGCGCTTGAGGACCAGCGTGTGCAGGAGCTGCAGGCCAGGGCGGATAGCGCGATGGGCGATGATGCGAAGGCCGCGACGCGCCGCTATTACAAGGCGCTCTACGAGAAGATGCGGGAGATCGACCCGACAGTGAAGGATCGCATCGACCGGACGGAAGCGGCGACCATGCGGCGGCTGGAGCAGGAAGGGGCGCAATAGCGCGACGGCGCGGAAGCGCTCGGGGGAATCGGCGGAATCACGCGCGATGTTGAAATTCGTTCTTCCGGCGGTGGCGTCGGCGCTTCTTTGCGCATCGTGCGCGGCGGCGGACGGGCTGCGGGTGAAGGGCAGCGAGCTGCTCGCGGGAGGGGCGCCGATCATGCTGCGCGGGGTGGCGGTGGGAGACCCGATCCTGGCGCGGGAGGGACGGCCGCTCTCCGATTACGAGCGGATCGCGCGGGAGTGGCATGCGAATGTGGTGCGCATCTCGCTGCACCCGAGCGTGTGGAAATCCCAGCCGCACGGGCAGGTGCTCAATGCGCTGGAGCGGGAAATCAACGCGGCGCTGGGCAATGGAATGTATGTGATCCTGGACTGGCACACGATCGGGTGGCCGGACGGGTATTACGAGAAGATCGAGAAGGCCTGGACGGATGATCCGCGGGATTTGTACGACTCGAACTTCAAGCTCGCGGAAAGCTTTTGGGACGAGGCCTCGGCGCGATTCGGGAAGGATGGGCGGATCATCTTCGAGCTATGGAACGAGCCGGTGCTGGGGGCCGGCGAGGAGGATGAGGATGCGGTGCGGCCGGGATGGAGCAAGCTGAAGCCGTATTTCGCGGAGCTGTTGCGGGTAGTCCGGACCCATAGTCAGAACGTCGTGCTGGCGACTGGAAATGAATGGGCGTACGACCTCGAGGGGATTCGCAGCGACTTGCTGCCGGGGGGAAATGTGGCGTACGCGTGGCACATTTACGCAAGCGCGGATGACAACGACGAAAGCGAGTGGGCGCGGCACCTGGACGGGCTGCAAACCGTGGCGCCGGTGATGGTGACGGAGTGGGGATTCCAGGAGCACACGAAGGAGAACTTTCGCGGATCGGTGAAGAGTTTCGGGGCGAAGTTCGTGCGCGATTTCCTCGAGGGACGGCAGCTCCATTCCACGGCGTGGTGCTGGCATCCGGACTGGACGCCGGTGATGCTGAAGACGGATTGGAAGACGCCGACGGCAATGGGGCAATTCGTGATGGATTACCTGGCTGCGCCGGAGAAGTTTGGCCTGGGGAAACGGGGCTCCTAAGATTAGGGCCTGTTAACACTTAGTGCTCGACCTGGGCGGTGGTGGCCGGCGCGGTGCCGAAGCGCTTCTGGATGATGGCCTGGGCGATGCGGGTGGCGAGGGCCTCGCGGAACTCGGGAGTGGCGCAGCGGGCGGCATCCGCGCGGTTGCTGACGAAGCCGCACTCGACCAGCACGGCGGGGAAATGATTCTTCCGGAGCACGCGAAAGCGGGCGGTCATGATACCGCGATTGGTCGTAATGGTGCCGAGGCTATCGGAGATGGCGCGCGCCATGGGGGCGGTGATATCGGTGTGATAATAGACCGTGGCGCCATGGATGGAGCGTTTCGGGGAATCGTTGAAGTGGATGCTGATGAAGAAGACGTCGGACTGGGCGTTCGAGATGGCGGCGCGGGTCTCCAGGGGGATGAAGACATCGGTGGTGCGTGTCATCACCGTGCGGAAGCCCGCTGCTTCGAGCTTAGGGCGCAGGCGCAGGGCGACATCGAGGGCGAGGTTTTTTTCCTGGAGATGGTTGCGTGCGACGCCGCTGTCCTTGCCGCCGTGGCCGGGATCGATGACCACGGTGTGAAAGGTGCGGGTGGTATCGACAACGCCGTTGACGCAACCCGCGAGGAAGAGCACGCACGCGGCGAGAAATACCCGGATGGTTTTGCAATCAGTCATGGCAAAAAACGGTGCATTGTGACCGGCGGGAGGACGGCGTCAATCGGAATGCCCTTCCCATTTCGGAGGGATGCGGGGATGTTTGGGGGCATTGTGAGCGAGGAGCATACGAACCGGCTGATCGGGGAGAAATCGCCTTATCTTTTGCAGCATGCGCATAACCCGGTGGACTGGCATGCGTGGGGGGCGGAGGCGTTTGAGAAGGCGCGGCGGGAGGAGAAGCCGATTTTTTTGTCGGTGGGATATTCGACGTGCCATTGGTGCCATGTGATGGAGCGTGAATCGTTTGAGAACGAGGAGACGGCGCGGGTGCTGAATGAGTCCTTCGTGCCGGTGAAGGTGGACCGGGAGGAGCGGCCGGACGTGGACC
>Ga0182024_10008764_pt1 | contig 21165 bp, 13 predicted proteins | sample P32metaG_FD_120480 | JGI IMG/M metagenome (GOLD analysis project Ga0182024, IMG submission 120480) | Permafrost microbial communities from Stordalen Mire, Sweden - P3-2 metaG (Illumina Assembly) | ecosystem: Environmental > Terrestrial > Soil > Wetlands > Permafrost | place: Sweden: Stordalen...
CCATCGGTGGCGCAAGCCAGGATGGACCGGCTGGAGATTTCTCCGGCGAGTTGCATTCGATGGATCGCATAACTCACGCCCAGAATCTTGAAAGCATTCAATCCCATTCGCCGGGATTCATCCTTGACCAGCAACTCGCCGATCCCCAGCTCTTTCGCATACGAGGGCAAGCGCCGCAGCGGAGTCGGGTCATAACCTGGGTACGTTCTGAAAAATGCCTGGGCGTTTTCCAATTCCTCCGGGGCGAAAAGCGCATGATGGCGGGATCGGTTTCGGGACTCAGGATTCAATACATAGGGGCTGACTGAAGCGCCATGGCTAGTCACCTGATTCATAGGTTGGATCAGAGCCCCTTCCCACCCCCTTAAACTCCTTTGCGAAATCATGCCATGTCCCTCCCAGTTGACATTGCACGATCTGATGGAATTTGAACGAGATTAGGCAAAGAACCGTTGGTCGATAAGTGGATGGCAAGTGTTCCGGAGGCTTAGTGTTGCGCGTCAGCCGACACCAGCGGCCGGATCACAGTGTCAACCAGCAAGGGGTCGGCAAAATCTGTGTGGTCCCCAGCTTTTTTTCCTGCAACGGGTAGCAGACGAGCCGAAAGCGGCTTGTGCCACTTCACAGCCAGACTTGCCACGTCTCCGATAATTCGCGTGAGATCGGCTTCGGTAACCTCGCCCGGCAGCGGCACGACATCTAGGCCTGTTCCACAAACAGCGGAATAAGAAAGCAGAGCGTCGAGCGAAAGTGTGCCTTGGCCCCACCGTTGCGCGAGCCTCTCATCCTCGAGCACCGGAAGCATGAGTCCGGAATACCCCGCCTGTTGGACGGGGATCGCCTTGAGCGCCTGGGTAATCAGCGACGCCGCGGTGAGCGTGCCGCTTGTTCCTACAGCCGTCTTCGCGAGCGACTCAATCGCCTCGCCAATCGAAACTTCTCCCAGCGGCGCCGGAGAAACGTCCATGCCAACGTATGTCCAACCCGTTTCCCGTCCCACATTCCGAGCTAAGGCTTCAATTGTGGCAGCCTGCAAACCCAGCGCTTCTCTAAGATGCCGGCTGGCGGATTCGCGATCCCTGGCACCGCGAAAGGAGGATTCCACGACATTCGCGGATTGTAGGCCGATCGCAAATTGATGTCCTTGACCCGAATGATACGAACCGGGATAAAACGGCGTCAGTGGCGGCACCAGAGCAATGGCAGAAAAGCGGAAATTTCCCCGGCTGCGTTCGGTATTGGCGGCTAGAAACTTCATCAATTGCGCAGCCGCGGAGACAGCCTTCCAGTGCACCCCATCCTCCCCGGCTACTACGACGCTGCCATTGAGATTCTTTGTCGCTCGCAAGATGTCGCCAAGCAACCTTATCTCGCTAGGGTTATCATCCTCCCTAATTAGGGCCGGTCCAATCGACGAACTAAATCCATCCGCTATCGCAAGTGCATCGTATTCGCGAAAGAAAGCAATTGCATCCTGCGCGTCCACGCTGCGAATGTACTCACCAAAGGGTTGCGTCGAAATGCGAATCGTCTGCACCTCATAGCCGCGCGCAATGAACATTTCTCGCGCGTGGTTCAGCATGGTGACCGCTTCTGTGACTTGTGACCTGAAGTGTTCGCGATCGACTCTGACAAACGCCGTAATGGTTCTGATCTTTGGCACTTCGCTGTTCTTTCCCTGGCCGAGAGCTGTATTGGCATTAAGAACACAGGACGCGGCAACAACAAGAAGGATGAATGTTGCAATGGGTCGACGTGGACTTCCGGCTCTCATAGGTATTTCCACCTTACGGAAACAGACGTTTCACCTAAACAGCACAATCGCGGATCCGGCAGAAAGGCGGATTGCTCGCTCGTAGAGCGTAACCGCAACTGCGACATCTTGTAGTGCAGTTCCCGTTGCGTCGAAAATGGTGATCTCAGCTTCCGATGTGCGCCCCGCCTTTGTGCCAGTGATAATTTCACCCAGCTCCCCGTGGACAGCCTCTTTCGACATCCCTTGATCGAGGGCGTGGTGTAACTCTCCCACTCTCGCACATTGCTCCAGGATATCAACAACCACCTTATTGCCCTTGAGAAGCTCTACGTCCAGTTCCTGTTTTTCGGGACTGTCCGCCCCCATGGCGGCGATAAAAGTTCCCGGCGCCACGCTTCCCGCATGCAGGTACGGGTGTCGTGAAGGAGTGCAGGTAACGTAGACGTCTGTTTCGTTGCGAACCGCATTTAGGTCGCTGATCGGGACCACCCCAATTCCCAATGCCGTCGACATTTCTTTAGCAAATGTTTGCGCGTTGGCGCCATCGCGGGCGAACGCGTACGCCTTCTCAATCGGCAGGACCGTCGTCATGGCGCGCAACTGCGCTCTCCCTTGGGTGCCGCAACCACAAATTGTGACCGAAGAACTGTCTGGCCTGGCCAGATATTTTGCAGCCACCGCGGCCGCCGCGGCCGTGCGGTTCACAGTTATTTCGGTAGACTCCATGATGGCGAGCGGGAAGCCAGTTTCACCGTCGCATAGAAGTATGACGCCCTGGATATTCGGCATTCCATAGCGTTCCATATTTTGAAAGAAGCCGCCATTGACCTTCAGGCCAAAGTACTCCTTATCCAATTCCAGGCCACCCGCTTTGATATGAAATTCCCCTTTTTTACAGTCCACATGCATCAGGCTGGGCTTCAGCGCTTTGCCTTCGGCGTGGAGCCGGAATGCGTTCTCGACAATGTCAAAATATTCTTTAAATGCAAGTAGCTTGCGAACATCGTTGCGAGTTAACAAGATGGTTCGATTGGGAGTCATATTCTGTAAGAACTTTGGCAGACAGTAGCGCTTCCGCTTATGCCGAAAGAATCTTTGCGTAGACATCCGGATCAACATTGCCGCCACTGGCAATACAGCAAACGGAATAATCTCTGAACACTTCCGGTTGAGTCATCACCGCCGCAAGACTGAGCGCGCCGGTTGGTTCGACTTTCAGGTTTGCCAGTTCATATAACAACCGCATGGCCTCGACAATCTTTTCTTCCGGCACTTCGACAATCTCTCTCAAAGACCTGCGTATGATTTGCCACGGATATTTACCCAAACCGAGCACTCTGGCTCCATCCGCAATGGTTGCCGATTCATGGTTATCACTTATGAGTTCGCCAGCCCGAAGCGAGCGGGCTGCATCATTGGCCGCCAATGGTTCCGCGCCAACGACACGAATTTGCGCCTTCGTCTGTTCCAGACCGGCAATGACACCGGATATCAACCCTCCCCCCCCGACCGGCGCGACCACTATGTCCGGCTTGCAACCAAGCAAACCAACTTCTCTGCCTAAACTGCTATTACCCTCGATCACGAGAGGATCGTCATAGGAACTGGCGACGTATGCGGTGGGATACTCAACCGCAAGTTCTTCCACGCGTTCGGCTCTGTTTTTCGTTCGGACATCCACGAATTCCACCCTGCCGCCGCATTCGCGAACAGCATCAACCTTAACTTTTGCCGAGGTTACTGGCATCACGATGATGCACGATTTCTTCAAGAGCGAACATGCATAGGCTAATGCCTGACCGAAGTTACCCGACGACGCGGCGATGAGCAGATCTTGGGAGACAGTGGATGCAACCTGGTAAGCCGCTCGAAATTTGAAACTGCCGGTATATTGAAGTGTTTCGCTTGCTATAAAAAGCTGCACTCCAAGCCGCTTTGCCAGTCGCGGACACTCCACAATCGTCGTCAGTCTAACCGGACCCTTCGTTCTGTTCTGTGAAACCGTTCCCTTTGTCATCGCGTTTTCAGTCACCTGGATTCTCCACTCTCAGCTAGTCCGCTCTCATTCGAATAGCAGCGGTCGGGCAGGTGAAAAGACACCGGTTTCGCCCTCCCACCGCGCCACGACCACTGTAGCCAGGCAGTTGCCGAGCACGTTGACGCCAGTCCGCCCCATGTCCATTAATGGATCGATTCCGAGAAGCAGAAAAAGCGGTTCGGAAGGCAAGTGAAACGAAGTCACTACAGTGAGCACTACGAAAAATGAAGCACGCGCCACTCCGGCCGTGCCCTTGCTACTCACGAGCAGCGTCAAGAGCATCGTCAATTCGTTCCGCCAACTCAGATGAAGTCCGCTCGCTTGTACAACAAATATCAAAGCGATCGACTGATACAGGCTTGAGCCGTCCAGGTTGAAGCTGTACCCAGTGGGCAACACGAAGGCAATGGTCTCGCGCGCGATGCCCAAGCCTTCCATCTGCTCCATTGCCCGGGGGAGTGCCGCCTCCGAACTGGCGGTAGAGAATGCGATAGCAACCGGTTCCGCAACTGCTTTAAGGAAGCGCACCAGCGGGACGCGGATCACAAGGGCAATCGGCAATAAACCGCCCAGGATAAAAACGGCGAGCGCGCAATACATGGTCGCCAATACTTTCCCCAGCGGGACCAGCACACCAAGCCCCAAATGTCCGATGCTGTAGGCAGTCGCGCCGAGCAAACCAAGGGGCGCGACCCACATGATTAAGTTTGTGAAGCGATACATGGTTTGCGAAAGGCTGTTTGCCAATGCAAGAAGAGGACGCCGGTTCACCTCCGGCAGCAAGGCCAGCGCCAACCCGAAAAGAATGCTGAACACGACCACCTGCAGAACATTTCCTTCCGCCACTGACTTGGCAATGTTTTCCGGAAAGATATTGGTGATGACTTCGGATACAGAGAGCGGTACCGCGTTTATCGCGACACTTCGGGTCATCGCTGGGGATGAGGCACCAACGCCGGCACGAGTCAGGTGGATGGCCGCAGCACCGACGAGCAACGCAAACGTGGAAACAATTTCGAAGTAGGCGAGGGCTTTGAAAGCCATCCGACCTACTTTCCTGAGGTCATCCGACCCGGCAATGCCCACTACCAGAGTACTGAACAGTAATGGCGCAATGATCACTTGGATAAGCCGGAGGAAAATAGTTCCGAGAATGCGTAGGTGGACTGCGTATCCAGGCCAGTCATGGCCGAACTCAGCCCCGATCATCATTCCAAGCAACATCAAATAAGTAAGCGATCTGCGTTCTGCGGCGTACACGCCAAAAAGAAGAAGCGCTATTCCACGCAGAACTAAGAACTCGCCCGCGGGAATTGAAACCCCTCCCCAGCGATTCAGCACCCAGCAAACAAAAGCCACCAGGCAGGCCGCTAAGGCCATGCTGAGAGATCTCGAAAGCGATGTACTTCGATAAACCTGCATATAATTCTAGGAAATAGTCGACGGGAGGGCCGCAACGGCCTTCCGGGATCCATTGGTCACGACACAGAAGGCGCATGGCGAAAGGCGGAAGGCGGAGAAGCTACCAGCGCATGGCCGCTATTCCGCCCCCGTTTCCTCTCTTCTGGTCAAAAATTAATCTTTAACGCGAGCTGAAGCACCCGGGGCGATGTCGACATGTTACCGATCCGGCCAAATGATCCCGGCCCGTCGGGCACAAAAGTATCGGGGTTCCCGAATTCAGGATGATTGAAAAGATTGAACGCTTCGGCGCGGAACTCCAATTTCGTCTCCCGCGGCCGAACCAGGGTGACGATCTTTGACAACGCCATGTCAACATTGTTCTGGTCTGGGCCAACGATGATCCCCGGGCGGGCATTGCCAAAATCCGTCGCGACCCCATCATCGCCAATGATGGGATAGTTCTCGTCAAAGCAACTGGCATTGATGTAGTTCTGAATCTTGCTCTGCACCGACCCACGCCGCACATATTGACTAGGAGAGCACGCGCCGCTCAGGTGAGTGTTATCTAAAAACTGCCCGTAAACATTGTTGAAATTAAAATCCAGCAGACTGAGTCTCTGTCCAGACTGGAGTGTTAATACGCCCGAAACCCTCCAACCTCCGAGCGCACTCTTTAGAAGCCCGCTCCACCCGCCAGGCGTCGGTAGTTCGTAGATACCGCTGAAGACGAAGCGATGCGGACGAACGAATTCATCAGGACCCCAGTGTTGAGGGTCAGCTCCGGTAAGCTGATTTCCAAACCTCGCCCCCCCCACATTGCTGCGGATCGTGTCCGCATCCGACGTGAAGCTTCTCGCCCAGGTATAGGACGCCAGAAACTGCAGGCCATGGCTGAACCGTTTTGACAGACGCGCTTCGAGAGAGTTGTACCAGCTGACATCTCCGTTTGTGAATTCGATAAAGCCGTTCTCGTCAAGACCCTGGACCGGAAGCCGCGCGATGATGTTGTCCAGATCCACTGTGTTCGTGGTAACGCCGCGAATCGGATGAGATGGACTGGCCAGCGCGGCCTGGTCGGGTGTGACATTGCTGATCAGGTGTGTACCTCGGCTGCCCACATAGCCGACTTCCCACACCATATTCCCCGGCAGTAGCGCCTGCACGTTCAGGCCGAAGTGTTGAATGGAAGGAGGGCGAAAATCATTCGCGAATCCCGTCGGAGTCTGATGACTCGTGGGAGTAAGTTCGGCTCCCATAAAAGTCGGAAACGGAATGTCGCCTCCGGGGATCGGATTAGCGAAGCTGATGTCAAAAGTTGAGAACCCGCGCGCGAGCGACCAGGGCGGATTCGAAACCGATTGCCCCAATACTTGGCCGTACGGTTTCTCGTGGTAAAGGCCGTAGCCTCCACGCAGTACCAGGCGGCTCGTGTGGGGGAGCTGCCAGGCAAATCCAATGCGCGGATTAATGACGTTCCGCCCTTGTCCCGAAATGGCCAAGTCGCTTCCGTGGTTGACTCTTACCCCGGTCGGTGGCGTGCCTGCTGGATAGTTGCCTGCGACCACGTATCCTTGCAGTCCTCCTGTAATGGGCGGGGTGGCGGCCGCTTCAGCAATATCGAAGTTCGTATTGAATCCGTTTTTCTCCGCCAATCCCCCCAGGTACTCGTAACGCAGCCCGGCGTTCAAGGTGAAGGTCTTCGTCACCTTGATGTCGTCCTGCACATAGAGATTGCGGTCCCACGAAACGATGTCACGACTCAGGTTTCCGATCCTGTCACCGGAATTTTCGACGTTGCTGGTTGGGACCGTGCCCGGGGCCGTCCCCGTATCGTTGCCCCGACTGGCCAAGGGCCCTCCGGCCAGCCCGAGCAAAAAGTCGGGCCACGTTCCGAAGGTCAACCCTACGTTGCTGAGCAAATCGCCGATAATCGTGTCCCGCTCCACGCCGCCCCCAAAGCGTATGACGTGACGGCCTTTGACCCAGGAGAGATTGTCTTGCAACGAATATTGATCTTGAGAGCTGGTAGTGTCCTGCCCGTTGCCTCCGACGCTCGCGTATCCATCAATCGTAAACACCGGAATCATCGCACTATCCATCGCTGGAACACCAACCCCGACATTGGGCCAGGAAAAGAACGTGTCCTGGTGCCGTTGGGCCCAGAGCCGGTTGTAGCCAATGACCGCCTGGTTCAAGAGGTTCGGGGAGAAGGCATATTCATTGGAAAGACTGAAGTTACGAAAATGGTTGGGAAGAGTTGCGGGAAACCCAGGTGTTCCGGTCCCGCTGAAGCTCAACGTCTCATCGCTATTGGCAAAAAAGAAGCGTTCCTGCCACTGGCTTTTGTGGGACTGGCTCCAGTTCACATTGCCCATAAATTGATCTTCCGTGAACGGGCACGCTTGGCTGATCACTGTTTGGGAAGCACTGGCGGGATCCATACTGCCCACGTTCGGAGTTTGGCCGTTTGGAATCAGAAATTGCCCATTGGGCAACTTGAAATTAAGAAGCGCAAGCGCCTGCGGAGAGATATTCGAGCCATCTGGCGCCACACCGATGCCATAGCCCGGCGTGCCCGGCCCCACCCCATTCTGCTGCTGATAAAGGGTTGGCTGCCCGGCGAACATCGCCCCCAGAGCGGCAGCGGTGCGGTTCGCATCCGTGAGCGCGGGCCCAACAAATGAGGTTAGGCAATCCCCGGTGAGACCATTTTCTTGCCTCGTTCCCTGATAGGAGGTAAAAAAAGTGAGCTTGTCCACCTTAATCGGGCCGCCGAAAGTCATTCCAAACTGGTTCTGATGCAAGACTCCGCGGGGCTGCCCCGCTTCATTCAGGAACCAGTCATTCGCGTTCAGGCCAGTGTCGCGGAAAAATTCGAACGCGCTTCCGTGGTAAGAATTTGTGCCGCCCTTGGTAATAACGTTGACGTTGCCTCCGCCTGCCCGTCCGTAGGAAGCATCGTACGCAACGGTTTGAACTTTGAATTCCTGGATCGTGTCCGGATTAGGAATCGGATATCCGCCACTGTCGCCTCCACTTTCCTGAAGATCGTTAACGTTCGCCCCATTCATCTGGTAACTGTTGTCAGCAACGGACGCGCCTGATACCGAAATTCGGCCCGAAGAAGCGGTTAGGCCCCCGTTTCCCCGCCCAATGTCGGCGGCATTCGTCACTTCGGTGCTGACGCCCGGCGCCAGTCCCACAATCTGTGTAAAGTTGCGATTGACCAGCGGCAGATCCACCACCTGCTCGGCCGTGGTCACAATACCGAGACTCGCTGTTTCAGTCTGCAAGTCCGTCGCGCTCGACCGTACTTCCACAGTCTCCCCTATCGAGCCCACGGGGAGGGTGACATTGAGGCCTACCGTTTCCGTCACGTTGACGGCAATACCCTCGGACTTCAAGTTCTTGAATCCGGCCTTGGAGGCTTCGACATCGTAGGTCCCCGGTTGCAGCAATAACACGGCATAATTGCCCGCCGCCGTAGTCTGTACCGTACGCGTGCTGCCGTTGTCATGGTTGGTCACGGTCACGGTTGCGTCGACAATGGCAAGTCCCTGGGGATCTTTTACGATGCCCGAAATCGCTCCCGTTCCCGGAGTTTGCGCAATAACGAAGTTCGAAGCGAAAAGAAATAACCAAACCCACCCCAATTGCAACCCGGCTCTTTTCATCGTGATGTCCCCTCTGGCCATTGTGAAAGGCGCAAAGTATGGCATTCGCATATCGAGGAACCTTGAATACCTGAAAAGAACTTGAACCGGATTGCATAAAAACCAAGAAAGGTCGACGCGCTGGACGATGCGGGTCTCGATCTGCAGTCACTTCATCCCGAGTTGCCAGAACAAGAAGCTCCAGGTATCAGTGCGCTCATCGACTAATTTTGCAACCGGCTTGCCGGCGCCGTGGCCGGCGTTCCCCTCAACCCGTAGCAGGATGGGTCTCTCGGCGCCTTGTCTGGCTTTGGCCTGCATTAACGCAGTCATTTTCCTGGCATGCATTGGATCGACGCGGGTGTCGGTATCGCCCGTCAAAAAGAGCACTGCCGGATAGGTCGTTCCCTGCCTCACATGATGGTATGGCGAATACCGGTACAGATATTCAAATTGCTTCGCATCCGCGGACGAACCAAACTCTGGAATCCAAAGCTTACCGATTTCAAAATTCTGGTATCGCAGCATATCAGTGAGCGGCGCTTCGCAGACAACCGCGCGAAAAAGATCAGGACGCTGCGTCATTGCGGCGGCCACGACTAAGCCGCCATTCGAAGTCCCAATAATAGCGAGATGTTGCTTGTCGGTATATCGCTCATGAATCAGATATTCACCAGCTGCGATAAAGTCATCAAATACGTTCTGCTTCCTGTCCAGCATTCCGGCCTCATGCCACGATTCACCGTACTCGCCTCCGCCTCGGAGATTGGCGACTGCGAAAATTCCGCCGTGTTCCAGCCAGGCAAAAACTGAGCTATGAAAGTCCGGCGTCACGCTTAGATCGAATCCGCCGTATCCATTGAGCAATGTTGGATTCTTGCCATTGCGCTGCAAGCCTCTACGGCTGACGATGAACATTGGCACCTGGGTCCCGTCCTTGGAGGCATAAAAGACCTGTTTGACCTCGTAGGCGGATGGATCGATATCGGTCTTCAGGTTCGCCCAGATCTGGACGCCATCTTGCCCCGCAACGTTAACGCTGAAGATCGTTGTCGGAGTCGTGAATGACTGAAAATCGAAGAACAAATCTGGCAAATCGTACTGGCCTTGCAGTTCCGAAATGCTACCCACGCGAGGAAGTTCAATTTCACGTAAACGCTCGCCACCCAAGGAGTACACGATCAGCTTCGAATTGGCATCCTTCTCAGTTCGCAGAACCAGTTTACCGCCCACCACCTTGGTCTCATCGATGACCGCCCCTCGATCGCCCTCGGACTGCGGAATGATTTCTTGCCAATTACTGTGATCTGGATGATTGGCCGAGACTCGTAATATGCGATAGCGAGCAGCGCCTTCGTTGGTAAGGATGTACAGTCTTCCCTCATACACATTGGCGCTATAAACAAACGGCTGGCCGGCCGTAATCACAACCGGAGACGAATGAGAATGCGTGTCCTTCAGGTACAGTTCCGACTTGCTCCAGCCTTCATCGACTTCGATCACTAACCAGCGGTCGTCCTCGGACAAGCAGACGCTTGGAAGGTAATCGGGATTCAGACCATCGCCGAATACCAGCGCGTCGTCGTGTCCGTCTGGCGATTCGCCGAGCCGGTGAAAGAAGACGCGGCGGTGGTATGCCTCCTGGCCCGGTGACACATCGCCTTGCTTGGGATGGCGGGTGTAGTAGAACCCGGAATCGTCGCTCATCCATGCCAGCGACGCCGCGCGAGTTCGATCAATCATTTCCGGAAGCAGACGGCCGGTCGCGGTCTCTATGACGTGAAGTGTGCTTTCTTCTGAACCATTCGCCGAAATCCCGTAAGCGATGTACTTGCCATCGTGGCTCGAATACCACCAGTCGAGTGCAACTGTCCCGTCGGCGGCTGACTCATTCACGTCAATCAGGGCGCGGTCTTTTCCAGACAGTCCGGTTCGAACATAAAGCACCGGTTGGTTTTGCCGGCCTTCGCGGTGGGTGTAGAAGTAAACATTGCTTCCTGACGCGCCCACTCCCGGCGTCGGTGGTCGAACTGCTCCGATTGAGAGCAACTCCCGTAAACGCCCAGCGATCTTGTCCCGGCCTGGAAGAGAATCCAACACGCTCCTCGTGTATGCGTTTTCCTTCTGGATAAATGCCTGGGTCTCGGGGCTGGCTGCGTCCTCGAGCCAGCGATAGTGATCTGGCACATCATGCCCGTGATAGCGGTCAATGACGGGCGAGACCCTGGCTTTAGGAGGCGATGGAATACTCCCAACCATAACGGCAGCTGGCAGCGCGTTTTGATCGCCGGCAAATGCCCGCGTAAGAAATGGTACTGAGAGGAGACTACAAATAAGGAGGGGAGCCCATCTTAACTCGGTGCCCATTCCCCACTTCTATATCAAGCCGTGACACTTAGCCTTGCTGGGCTGAAGACTGTTGTATGGAATTAGCGATTTTCTTCTGGACGTAGCCAAGCCTCGGAACGCTGAAGGAGTCATGTGGGTGATCCTGCGGAAGGTCCTCGAGAAATGGGCCTGGTCAGCGAACCCCGACGCCATGGCAATTTCGAGTAGCGGGCAGGTCGTGTCGGTGAGTTGCTTGGCGGCAAAATCAACCCTGATATGCCGCAGATATTCTCCCGGCGTAACCTTAAAGAAGCGCCGAAACTCGTGGGACAATCGAACCGGATGAATGCCAACTTCGTCGGCGATCGATTCTATGGTGAACGATTCGGTAAGACGGTCGTGCAGGAGGTCCTTCGCCATCAAAAGCCAGTTTGGGACCTTGGGTCTAAGTGAGGAACTATATGCGCGAAACCCGTTAGCCAGAATGCTGAGAATCAGGCTTTCAAATACTAAAGGAGAAACCGAATCCATCTGCTGAAACTCTTGCACCAACTGGGACCCAAAACCGACGAATTCCGCTCCCGGAAGCGAGACGACGTTCCGGATGATTGCGCCCAGCTCCTGACTGCGGGCAATGAACAACGGGCTGATATCGACGATGAGAAAGACTGTGTCGGTAGAAAACAGGTCGGCCTGCAGGCGCTGAGCTGGAATAAACAGCAGGCTGTCTTCTGCGCAAACAACCTCTTTCCTGTCTGTCTGCTTGGCGCAACACCCTTTTTCAGTGACTACCAGCAAAGCATGTTCGTTGCCATGCCACGCGTATTTCGCGCGCGCCGCATATTGAACTTCTGAAATCGTGAACGCGTCACACGTCCATTTTCGTAATAGGGTCCCGTTGTGTTGGCCGGCAGGGAGTATGGGAGCCATTTTGTTGAAGTATTGCTACAACGACACTAAGTGTGGCGTATCTTCCTACGAAAGTAACAAAGAAGTCAAGCCCGAGTCGCGCAAACCCCGCGCCGGTGGGGGGATCGGTCACTTTTTCATTCCGCCGCATGAGCGGTACTCTTAAGCCTCGCAAAACCACTGACGCGGCCGGAAACTCCTGGCGGTTTCACCCAGAATCACTAATCAATCTTGTTTTGTAAAGTGAATACGGAACAAGCGATGATTGATAGCGTCCACGCCATTAATTCCTCCCTGCCCATCGCGGGTGAAATGAATAATCCCGATTGCCGCATCGCAGAAAAACGCATCGCGAAATGCGGGCTCCAAAACTTCGTCAGGAAATCCTTTTCGTTCCAGAACCAATCGATCCCGCTTCATGACGAATTTCCATGTCGCGTCGAGGTCGCCGCTATAAAAAGACTTGGCTAGCTCTCCTATGGCTTGGGGAGATGCCTCAGCCTCTGCTACGCGAAATAGCGTGATAGTTCGTGGATTGGTAACAGCGACTGCGGAGCGGACAATGTCCTGGTGGTTCGCGTTTTGCAGTATGTAAGTGTCGTTATTGTCCCGGAATTGGCTCCCGCCCAGATATGTCAAATCGACCGCCGGGAAGTCCGGATAGAACGGCAACTCCAGAATGGTCAGCTTCCCGTCTTTTAGTTCCACCCGATAGACACCTTCGGTCTTTCCATCCCAATACAGTCCGACAAAGTCCTGCGGTGATGTCAGAAGCTGTGGGGAAGCCAGCGCCTGCTTACCATTGGCCGCTTCTGCATCTTTGAACTGTCCATCCAGGTAGATATCCGCAATCTTTCGCGTCAACTCCGACGGTCGCACCTGATTACGCACGTTGCACAACACGACTGCCGTGAAGTGCTGGTCGGGAAAACGCATGATGTTGGATTGCGATCCATATCCATCCCCCGCATGTTCGACGACAGGCAGGCCGCGGTAAGTTGTATTTTCGAGACCCGCCAAGTAGTCGTTCCATGAACCATCCGTCAACTTTTGGCGCTTAAGCATGAGTTCCAGAGCTTCGCGTCCGCCCACTTTCGCGTCGTAGAAGTTTCGGTCCCATTTCGCCAGGTCCCCAATCGTTGTATCCACGCCGCCGGCGCCGATCACGCCGCGATGATCATCCACAACACGAAGCCCGTCGGAAGTTTTAACATACGTCGACACCCGCCCCGGAATGATCTCCGAGTCCCCGCGGTACCGGCTTCTGGTCATGCCCAACGGTCCAAAAATTTCCTGCTGGGCAAAGGCGGCCAGCGATTTTCCGGAAAGCCTTTCGACAATGAGCCCCAATAGAAAGTAATTCGTGTTGCTGTACATATATTGCGAACCAGGCGTGAAATTCAATTCGCTCTGTCGGCGGAGGATATCGAAGACCATCTCTTGCGTTTCATGAAACTCCGGTTCGGAGCCTGCGACAGTCAGGAGGACGTCATAGTCTTTTAGCCCGCTGGTCTGGTGCAATAATTCGTCGATCGTAACCGGGTATGGATAGGCTTGAAGTTCAGGAACATACTTGTGGATATCGTCCTGTAGAGAAAGCTTCTTCTGCACACTCAACAGCACAACTGCCATGGCGGTAAATTGCTTGGATATTGAATTAACCGGAAATACCAGATCCAGCGTGATCGGGACGCCGAGTTGCAGGCTGGCCATGCCAAAGCCGCGGCTGTAGATCACTTCCCCTGAATTCATGACGCCCACGGCACAACCGGGCGAAGACCGGTCCAGTTGCTTGAATAAGGCATCCACCTTTAGGGCCTGCCCAGACTCTGACTCGGAACCGGGGGAGGGCTGCGCGAACACCGAGCCAAGAAGTAACGCCAAGACTCCGAAAACTCTTATTCCGTTCACGCTCAAGATGGACATGAACGATTCCCTAATAGCTTGAGGAAGAATATTGGCGCAGAATCGCTTGCAAGAAGAATCACATGTCAGTTCCATTTCAAGCCTTTGATCTGGTCGAGATTTATATTTCCGCCGCTCAAAACACAGACTACCTTCGACCCTGAAGGCGCTTTGACCAGTCCTTTCATGAGGGCCGCAACCGGAGCCGCCGCAGCTCCTTCCGCAACCAATTTACAGTGCGCCATGATCCAGAGGACAGCATCGAAAATGTCTTCGTCGGGCAGAGTGACTATGTCGTCGACAAACCTTTGAACCACCTTAAAAGTATTCTCGCCCACTCGCTTCACCCTGAGACCGTCGATCGTGCAATTCATCTGTTCAAGGGTTACGACATGACCCGCATCGATACTCTTCCTCATCCCCGGAGCCCCTGAGGATTCGACTCCGATGACGCAAATCTTTGGATTGCATGCCTTAAGGGCCATGGAGACGCCTGAAATCAGGCCTCCGCCCCCAATTGGAACGATCACAATCTCCACTTCGGGAAATTCTTCATAAATCTCGAGACCAAGAGTTCCCTGGCCAATCATGAGCTGTGGGTCGTCGAACGGATGAATGACCGTTAGTCCACGTTCTTTGGCGAGTTGTTGGCACTTGTCATTCGCTTCATCCCAAATCGTTCCATGCTGTATCACCTCGGCGCCATAGCCTCGGGTCGCTTCCACCTTCGACGGTGTCGCGTTCGTAGCCATCACCACCGCGGCGCGAATCTTGTAAATGGATGCCGCCAGTGCCACTCCTTGCGCATGATTACCTGCAGACGAGCAAACCACGCCCTGCTGGCGCTCGTGGGACGTCAAATGACGGAATTTATTCAATGGTCCACGGAGTTTGTATGACCCGGTCCTCTGAAACATTTCAGCCTTTACGCGCACATCGAAATCCGTAAGGGCCGATAGCAATCTCGATGTAAGCAGAGGCGTGCGATAAGCGTGCTCGGCTACATATCGTTGTGCCTCCTGAAAATCGCTAAGATTGACGTCCGCAGTCAGGCTAGCTACTTCTGCATTGCTTTTCATATTCAATACAGCCCAGTCGCCCCTCCATGGATTAGGATGCGACATTCCCCTAGTGCTTTGTTAAGGCTCGCTTTTATGCACGTTGAAATCTGCTCTAAGAGAGCAGTCCTTCGCGTTATGGAATTTCCCTCAACTAACTTAGTACCCAGATGTCAACTCGCGTTCTCAACCCATCAGCACGAGTTGCATGGAGGCTCATGCTACCGCCGCCTAGTATCATCCCTGCTCTCGACTGCGCCTTGCATGGCTTAAAAGAATTTGAACTGCCTTAGCGGCGAAAAGGCATCATATTTAGTCACATCCTCGCGACATCTCGAGAGGAAAATCCGACATCTCGTGTTCGACATGAACTAGGCCATTTGGCAGGTCAGTGGCGCCCCGGGTTATCCAGATTGTCCGATTTGTTCCACGAGGCGCAGTTTGTGCAGTTCTGTGTTTGTAGAGAAAACCGCAGAAGCAGTTCCAACGCACTACAGAGGTTCTAACGACAACTGGAAGGGTCATGGTTGTTCGTTTACGGACACTAAGTTTCGATTTTGGGCAGAAGAGATGCTATGAATGTTCCGCTTGTGACCATAACTTACTGCGAATGAACCCTTTGTGCGTGAAGTGGTTTGGCTAAAGGAGTGCAATTGGAACATGCCTTCGTTGTGTGCCCGGAGGTTTTTATGCAGACGTTGCTTCAGGACTTGCGTTACGCGTTGCGGCAACTGCGCAAAGCGCCCGGCTTCACGCTGGCTGCCATTTTTACCCTGGCTCTCGGGATAGGGGCTACCTCCGCGGTCTTCAGTGTGATGGATGCGGTGTTGCTGCGTCTCCTACCGGTCAAAGAGCCACTTCACTTGTATTACGTGCATGAAGCCAATGGGCAATACCAAGCCCCAGGAGCAGGCGACACAGGGGATTCGCGCACCTCTTTTTCCGAACCGGTGTTCGAAGCCTTGCGTCAGCGTCGCGATGTTTTCGACGACCTCATTGTCTATGTGCCGCTTAGCCTTAACAAAGTGGCTATACGCTATGGCGATACTCCCGAGGAAACCGAAGGAGACGAAGTTAGTGGAAACTTTTTTAGCGGCCTCAGTGCGCAAGTTTTGCGAGGACGCGGGTTCACCCTTGAGGACGAAAAGAACCACGCCCAGGTGATGGTTCTAAGCTACGATTATTGGACGCGCAGATTTTCGCGAAATCCTTCCATTTTGGGCGAAACCATTTATGTAAGAAGTGTCCCTTTCACAGTGATAGGGATCACGGCACAGGGCTTTCGAGGTGTGGAACCCGCAAGCTCAACCGACTTTTGGATACCACTGCAAAACCGTCCTGAATTGAACGCGTGGGGCATGCCGGGAGATGGTAACACTTTCTACGGAACGCCGCGTTGGTGGAGTTTGAAGCTGATGGCACGCCTGCGATCCGGCGTGACGCCAGCGCAGGCCCAGAACGCTCTCACCTCCACATTTGGAGAAGCCGCGAAGATCGGTGTCGGCACCATTGATCCGAAAGTATGGAAGCCCCTTCTCGACTTTATTCCCGCAAAAGGGATTGAAGGCTACAACAGCGATTATCGTGAACCGATGCATGTATTAATGGGACTGGTTTCGCTTGTCCTCCTGATCGCTTGCACCAACGTAGCGTTGATGCTGGTTGCGCGCAATACAGTGCGCCAACGCGAATTCAGCCTGAGATTGGCAATTGGAGCTGGGAAGATGCGGCTTTTTCGGCAATTATTGGCCGAGAGTTCCCTTCTTGTAGTTGCTGGTGCAGGGCTGGGATGCATATTTGCAATCTATGCGACACGGCTCTTGGCGGTATGGTCGGAAATTGAAACTGGATTGAGCCCTGATCGTAATGTTCTTCTCTTCACCCTAGGAATATCTGCGCTAGCCGCTGTCGCCTTTGGACTTGCGCCGCTATGGAGTGCAGTGAATGCACCGGTTGCAGGTGTCTTGCGAGCCGGCGCTACAAATCTAAGTGCCGATCGACGCCGCGCGCTGGGTGGAAGAATCGTCATGGCATCTCAGATGGCGATTTGTCTCATGTTGCTGATAGCTGCCGGACTTCTTCTGCGCACGCTTCGGAACTATCAGAATCAGAACCTCGGGATGCGTACACAGGGGCTTATGGTCTTCGGCATCACCCCCCAAAGGATGCAGCACCAGCAGGAAGTTCTTGGTTTTTACCGCACTCTATTGGAACGCCTGCGCATATTACCTGGCGTGGAATCGGCGACCGTTGTAGAGAACCGTCCTGGAGCAGGATGGACCGACAACAATGATCTAACTCTGGATGGCGTGGAGCAGCGGGGTACTTTCCTTCGTTCCAACGACGTAGGGGCCGATTTCTTTCACGTCATGGGGATTCCGATACTTCAGGGCCGCGATATCTCCGATTCCGATACTGCAACCACTCAATCTGTAGCTGTTGTGAATGAAACCTTAGTTCAGCGCTTTTTCCCAAAGTCCAATCCTTTAGGTCATTGGCTCGGAGACAAGCATCGATGGACGATCGTTGGAGTTGTGAAGGACAGCAAGTACAACTCTGCGGATGAAGAGGCCATGCCGATGGCCTACTACGCTTTTGCGCAGCGCGAAACCATCGGGGCCATGCAGATTGAAGTTAGGACGCAAGGTGATCCGATGAATTTACTATCCGCGATGCGACGAGCAGTACGAGACATCAACCCTAATATTCCGCTGGAACGACCAACGACCCAGCGGGCTCAGTTTGAAGAATCGTATGCCCAACCGAAAATGTTTGCTCGACTTGGCGGATTCTTTGGTTTTTTGGCTGCTGTCTTAGTCGCAACTGGCCTGTACGGGACTTTATCCTATCGAACGAACCGCCGTTCGACGGAGATTGGCGTGCGAATGGCATTAGGAGCGCGCCGCGAACAGGTTCTATGGATGATTGTTCGAGAAAGTCTTTTGCTCGCGCTAGTCGGAACAGCAGCAGGATTGCCGCTGGCTTTCTTCTGCACGCGCTTTCTGCGTTCGATGTTGTACCAGCTATCGCCCTTCGATCCCATTAGCTTTGTGCTCGCGCTCGGTGTCGTGACCTTTATAGCAACATTGGCTTCTCTTTTACCCGCGCGCCGGGCCGCTTCCATGGATCCCGTACAGGCTCTCAGAACGGAATGAACAACCAGAGGGAGGTGCTCATCAGGGTTATTCTCCTCGTCCGCTGATAACTGCTGTTATGGATGGTCGATACTGCCGCTGTGCCTTTGCCGATATTCTTCCCGAGTGACGCTAGTGCTTTTTCGGAGGCGCGATCTGCCGCTGCCACGAGTCCCAACTCAACCGTAACCGCAGGACTTCCTTCGTTTTCCGCATGGACTTTTTCCTGGCCGGCACCCTGTTCTCCTTTTATTTCGTGGAGTTTCAATGCCGGGTGATTGCTTGGAGGGTCTTGAGTCACGGCAAAGAAGTTTCTCAACAAGAAGTCTCCGGAGTCGCTTCCGGAGACCTCTCACTAGTATCTCCGCTCTTGTTACTGGGCCAAATATCGACCCACATAGGCATTGCTGCTGGAAGTATTAAATTGCGATGTGCCCGTGGCTACAATCTTGCCATCGCTCTGAATCGCCAGACTGTCCACCCAGGAGTATTGACCACTGGCTACGGTAGTGATCACTTTTCCCTTGGTTCCAAATGTAGTGTCCAGTGTGCCAGCGCTAGTGAAGCGAGTCAGGCCGAAAGAGGACACAATATTGTTATTGACTGCTGTGCCTCCGGCAGCTCCCGCGGCGACCAGGTCGCCGTTGGATTGGATGGCAAGGGCAAAGGCGCCAGAAATCGGAGCGTTCACTCCAAAATCCACAATGGCAGATCCTCCCGTGCCGAAACTCTTATCGAGTGCGCCATTGGAGCTGTAGCGAACGATGCCGAAGCCGATATCGTTTCTTGTGGCGGGTACATTGAGGCTGCTAGTGAGCGAGCCGGCGACCACGATCTTGCCGTCACTTTGCAGCACTAGAGCCGAGGCCGAGGCCACAGAGGCCGCCGTTCCCGCGGAACCAAAAGTTGTGTCAACGGTGCCGTTGGAATTGTAGCGGGTGATGGAACCGGGCTGTGCGGCGGGTTGCGCCTGGAATACAAGTCTCGCAGCCAGGCCTGAAGCGACGAGTATTTTGCCACTGGGCTGCACCGCGATTTGGGTTGGGTCAGGATACGCTAAGTTGACGACGCCGGCGCCGCCGCCAAAGGTCGTATCCGCCTGACCGTTGCCGGTGAAGCGGGCCATCTCACTCGGTACTCCATTTGGATTGTCCACACCGGCCGCCACTAAAATCTTTCCGTCCGCCTGTAACGCGAGATTTCCAGACTCAAGCGGAAATTGGATCGCGCCGGTGAAACCTCCACTGCCGAATGAGGTATCGAGGCTGCCGTCGGTGTTAACCCGCGCGACCTGCATGACGGGTTCCTTGCCGTTAAGCGCGCCGTCCGCCGCCGCAACAATCTTGCCATCGGACTGGATCGAGAGGGCAAAGAAGCCGAAGCTGATTTCCTGAGGCGTGAAGTTAGCAATGCCTCCGGAGCCGAAGCTGGTGTCGAGAGAACCGTCGGTGTTCAGGCGAATCAGCGTGTCACCATTGTTCGCTCCGACGCCGGCGATAACAATTTTGCCGTCCGTCTGGATGGCGACGCCGTTCGCTTCTGACAGACTGGTCGCGGCAAAGATGCCTTTGTTAGCAAAGGTCGAGTCCAGGTCGCCCGCATTTGCAGCTGCCTGTGTGGAGGCGATTAGCAATATAGAGAGAACTAACAACAAGGCAAGGTGTGATTTTTCGCAAATGCGCATGACGTACTTCTCCTTTAATGGGTCGAACCCTAGCAGCTGATTTGAATGATGCTGTTGTTGGCGTCCCGTGCGGGGCGGCCTTCATAGATTCCGTCCACTAATGCGGAGTCGAACGACATGTCGAGCCGGCTCTTGCCCGACACTCCGTTGCCCCGTGCCTTCGCGCCCATGAAGAAATCGTTGACGAACAGGAGCGAGGGAACAAAGCTGTTATCGATGGTATCGGGGAATCTCGACCGCGCCTTGCATGGCTTAAAAGAATTTGAACTGCCTTACTCTTTCCTTTCCGGCAGAGAGGAACTTTTTGCCACGTCTGACCGCAACCGGCAGAGTGCGACGAGCTACAAGTGCGGAATGCCCGAGAACCTCCGTCGGTAGCGGGTTTCAGATGCATCTGATTCAATCTTTTTCTGGCTGTTCAGAAACTTTACAGATCTAGCCGGGTTCCAAACCCATAACCACTCGTCGTTTCACGCACACTTGGCAGGGCGAAATTCCTCGGTAACAGAACTCTTGAGCGGGGGGTTGGAGTAGTGTTTCCCAACGTTGAAGTACGCCACTTGCACGCAGTCATTGCCCTCGGCGAAGAGCTAAACTTCACGAAGGCCGCCCAGAGATTGCACCTCACCCAATCTGCGCTCAGCAGACAAATCACCGAGATCGAAAAACAGCTCAGATTTCGCCTGTTCACTCGCGATAATCGACGGGTTGTCCGTGTGGAACTCACAGATGCGGGACGAGTCTTCGTTGCCGAGGCTCGCTCTTCGGTCTTGCATATGGAGCGGGCTTTTCAGTTCGCTCGTACCGCCCATGACGGAGCAGAGAACGTTTTGACGATTGGACACTCGCACGAAGCCGATCAAGCTTGGGTTTCAGACCTTCTTGCAGTTCGTCTCCCCCTATACCCCAACCTCGCCATTCGACTGATCAGTCAGTTCTCAATCGAGTTGGTCCGGAGTGTTCTTGCAGGCGAACTAAATATGGCCCTGGTGACGGCGCCGCCGGAAGACTCTCAGATCGAGGCCGCGCCGTTCGTTCTCACGCCGCTCTATGCGGCTCTTCCAGAGGGCCACGCGGCTGTCCAAAAAGAACACCTCGCGCTCCAAGATCTGGCAAAAGATGAATGGATTCTGTTCGCGCGCCGAGTTCATCCAGTCGTTCACGATGCAATCATGGCCGCGGCACGACGTGAGGGAATTGCTCCGAAACGCGCACACGACATTATTACGCCACAAGAGGCGATTCACTTGGTATCTGAGCACGTCGGCGTGGCCATCCTAACCAAACCTACGGTCC
>Ga0182024_10008765_pt1 | contig 21163 bp, 20 predicted proteins | sample P32metaG_FD_120480 | JGI IMG/M metagenome (GOLD analysis project Ga0182024, IMG submission 120480) | Permafrost microbial communities from Stordalen Mire, Sweden - P3-2 metaG (Illumina Assembly) | ecosystem: Environmental > Terrestrial > Soil > Wetlands > Permafrost | place: Sweden: Stordalen...
ATCCAAATGAATTCGTTTACATTTTGCAGCAAAGGCATATTCTCCTCCTTGCGATGGACAAAAGGCAACAGGGTCCTTCCATGGAGTTCGCGGTCAATGAAACGACACACCGAGAGAGTGGACGATGTGGAACCCAAGAGCGTCAATGCTCTCGCTTGGCGGCGCAAAAATTGTCCTGTGACAGGTCTCCAGAATAGAACCCTTCGTTTTCGTTCTTCTCTTGTTCGGTGAACCGTGTTGTCACAGCCCACCAGTACCAACGAGCTGCACGTACAACAAACTTCCGCACTGCGCGAATCGCGCGCAGCAGGAACTTCAGAATGAACATTATTATTTTCCTTGATTTGAAAGGTAGATAGAAGTAGGTATTCGCTATACGATGGGGGTTTTCTGCTTCTTGAGGGCTGCTGGGTCTTCCGCGCAACCCCCAAGTTCATAGTTCAGAATCAATACTGTGTTTTCCAGCTTAACGCTCCTGCTTGACCATAATCCGCGTTGTATGGTCACGAGGCCGCGACCTGAGCTGGAACCAAAGCTCCGGATTCGAGAATGCCACGCAGGTCTTCGTTGGAGCGTTCGGCGAACCAGGCGCGCAGATTTTGTTCGTTGCCACGAGTTTCAAGATAGTTGCGAAGCAATCGCTCCAGCGCTTCGGGCACGTCCTCCGAGAGGCATCGGTAATTGACGAGGCGCGCCACCCCAGCATGCGTGCCCAATGCTCCGCCAAGTGCGAATGACCAGGCGTCGGCGAGTTTGCCATCGTGCTTGATCTTCTTGCCTTCGAGGCCTACATCGGCAATCCAATGCTGGCCACAACTGTTCGGGCAACCGGTGACGTGCAGCTTGAGCTGCTGATCGAATCCCGGCAGGCGAGTCTCCATCTCCTCAACCAGCCAGCGGGAGAAGCCCTTGGTTTCAGTAATCGCCAGCTTGCAGAACTCAGTCCCCGTGCAGGCGACTGTTCCACGCCAGAAATTTGTAGCTTCGACGGTGAGGCCAAGGCTGTTGAGTTCTTTCAGCACGATTTCGAGGTTGGCCTGTGGCACATGCGGCAGAACAAAGTTCTGCATCACGGTCGTCCGCACCTCGGCGCCCGCATATTTCTCCGAGAGGGCTGCAATCGCGATCAATTGCTCGCCTGTCATGCGCCCATTGAGTACGGTCGCGCCTACTGAGTAGAGTCCCGGCTGCTTTTGCGGATGTATTCCGACGTGATCGCGAAAAACGTTGTCTGGAACAGAGTCGTCCACGCCAGGCGTCAAGTCAAAGGTCAGCTTCGTCTTGAGCACATCGAGAAAGCGCTCGGCTGTCCAGCCTTCGCGGAGGAAGAGATGCTTCATGCGTGCACGGTCGCGACTCTCGCGCAACCCTTGCTGCTCGCGGAAGATCTCGACGATGCCGCGGACGACCGCAACTGCCTGGTCTTCGCGCACAAATGCGTCTAGCTTCACTGCCAGATGCGGATCAGCCGAAAGCCCTCCGCCTACGCGCACGGAAAAGCCGATTTCATCGCCTCGGCGGACCGCTGTGAGCGCGATATCGTTAATCTCGGGATGGGAGCACCACTCCGGGCATCCGGTGACCGTGATCTTGAATTTGCGAGGAAGGTTGTAGAACTCAGGGTTACCCTTCAGTTCGCGGGCCACGGCTTTTGCCAAGGGTGACGCATCAATCAGCTCATGTCCATCGAGCCCAGCCAGCGGGCAGCCCGTCACATTGCGAACCACATCGCCGCATGCACCCTTCGGCGAGAGATCTACTGTCTGCATCGCCTCGATCGCTGCGGGCAGAGACTCGATAGTGAGCCAGTGCAGTTGGATCGCCTGCCGTGTCGTGATGTCAGCCAGATTGCGGCCGTGATCTCTAGCCAATGTCCCTATGAAGCGCAGTTGCTCCGCGGTCGCGATTCCATTTGGGAGCCCGATTCGCATCATGAAATATTCGGTAGCCTTGCCCTCACCGCCCTTGCCGCCGGTAACTCCTGCTCCATCGCCCTGCGTATAGATGCCCCACCATTTGAAGAAAAATCCGGCCCACTCAGGCAAAACACTGTCGCGGCCATCGCGAGCAAACTCGCGAATCTTCTCAAACGCCTCCCACGGATTCGTCTCGATCTTGAGCCGCTCAGACCGCTGGGCTTTTGTTTCTTTGACTGGAACGCTGGGCTGGGCCAAGGGGGTGGTGGGTGTGCTCACTAGACTACTCCTCTTACGATGGTACAGGGAGAAATCGATGTGTGTACAGATTGGCCCGGGCTATTGACGTCCCCCGCCCGATCTTTATTTCCGATCATCATTGCCGATCTGACTGCCGCAATGACAGAATCGTGGAGGTTGCCGCCATTGATAGCAGTGAGGATTAGATCTATTCAGTCTTCGCCAGCGAACCTGCGGTTTGGAGATAACTTCTTGCCTCACACCGATTTGTCCGACACTGGCTTGCGACGTTCCTTATTCGCCGTTGCGCTGATCTGCATGGCGCTTGTCCTTCCGTCACATCTGCGGGCGCAATCGGCGGCTCCTTTGCCTATCATGCCTTTGCCGTCAAGCGTGACGCCCGGTTCCGGAGAGTTTGTCGTCGGGGGGGACTTTGGTGTGGCCTTTGACGGTTTTACCGAGCCTCGATTGCTCCGCGCACGTCAGCGTTTTCTCGAAACGCTTTCTCGCGAAACCGGCATCCCATTGAACCCGGCAATTGCTACCAAAGAGGCCGATTTTCGAATTCAGACGAAGGGGCCGAGTACCGCGGTGCAGCAGCGTGGCGAAGATGAGTCATATCAGCTCGAAATCTCGCCAGAGGGGGCTCGTCTGACTGCCGCAAATCCGTTGGGCATCATGCATGGGATGCAAACTTTTTTGCAACTTGTCCGCATCACTCCGCGAGGCTTCACTGTTCCCGCTGTCATCATAGACGACAAGCCGCGCTTTGTATGGCGCGGTCTGATGATCGACTCCGGCAGGCACTTTATTCCTCTGCCGGTCATCGAACGCAATCTGGACGCTATGGAGGCAGTCAAGCTCAATGTTTTCCACTGGCATCTCTCTGAGAATCAGGGATTTCGCGTTGAAAGCAAGGTCTACCCGCTGCTTCAGGAGAAAGGTTCGGACGGTCTCTACTACACGCAGGACCAGGTCCGCCACATCATTGACTATGCCCGCGACCGAGGCATTCGCGTTGTTCCTGAGTTCGATATGCCCGGCCACGCCACTGCCTGGTTTGTGGGCTACCCGCAGCTGGGCAGTGGAGAAGGTCCCTATGAGATAGAGCGCCACTGGGGAATCTTTGACCCTGCGATGGACCCCACGCGCGAGAGCACTTATCAATTTCTGAATACATTCATCGGCGAGATGACCAATCTATTCCCCGATCTTTACTTCCACATCGGCGGAGATGAGTGCAACGGCAAAGAGTGGGATCGCAATCCGCGCATTCAGAAGTTTATGAGTGCTCATAACCTGAAGGACAACGCAGCTTTGCAGGCGTACTTCACGTCCCGGGTGCAGAAGCTCGTCGCGAGCCGCCACAAAGTGATGGAAGGCTGGGATGAGGTGTTGCAGCCGGATACGCCGAAGGATGTTGTGATCCAATCCTGGCGTGGACGAGATTCACTGCTCGATGCAGCCAAACGCGGCTATCGCGCGCTGCTTTCAAACGGCTACTACATCGACCTCAACCAGTCCGCGGAGCAACACTATCTCGTCGATCCTCTGGAAGGAATCGCCGACAAACTCACGCCAAAGCAGACATCGAACATCCTGGGAGGAGAAGCCACGATGTGGTCGGAATTTACGACCGGCGAAATCGTCGACAGCCGCATCTGGCCGCGAACTGCCGCGATCGCTGAGCGCTTGTGGTCGCCGCAGGAGGTTCGCGATGTGGATTCGATGTACAGCCGGATGGCGGTGATTGAACAGCGTCTCCAATTCTGGGGTGTTCAGAGCCGGGCCACCTCGGAGCAAATGTTGGAAAGAATGAGCGGCGACCCCAATCCCGTGGCGCTTCGTGTTCTCGCTTCAGTGGTAGAGCCGCCCAAGGAATATGCTCGCGAAGGGTTGCGGGAATACACCAGCATGACGCCCTTGAACCATCTCGTGGATGCGGTCTCTCCCGAGAGCGAAACGGCTCGCACCTTCCGCGAGATATGCAAACGAATCGTTGCCGGGAACGCATCATCACAGGACTGGGAGACTGCCCACAGTTGGCTCGTTTTATGGCGAGACAACGATGCGAAGTTGCAGCCCATGCTGGCGAAATCAGACGTAACTGCGGAGTTGTCGCCGGTGTCGCAATCTTTGCATCAGGTAGCGCAGATTGGCTTGCAAGCGCTCGATGATTTACACGCAGGGAGAGCTGTCAGCGCCGATGCGCAGAAGCAAAATCTGGCTACTGTCGTAGCGGCGGAGAAGCCGCAGGCAGTCCTTCTGCTGATGGTCGCGCCTGCGGTTGAACTGCTGGTGAAGTCGGAGAAGGTTCAATAGAGAAGCCGCGGCTACGGCTTTGTCGATGACGGAATGGTTAAAGGTACAAGCGCGTCTGTGCCTTCGCGCAGCCGGAACGTCTGATCTGCCTTGATATTTTGGAATCGCTGAATCGTCTTCGAGGTGGGCCAGGATACTTCGATCTTGTCTACGACAATGGCGTGGCCTATGCCGATGTGCTGTCGAAGGGGATTGCCTCCAAAGCTGGAACCGTATCCGACGGTGCGGTAGATGTGGCGGCTGTGACCGCTCTCGGTAATTGTTACGTCGATACGGGCTCCGAAGGCTGGCCGATTCGTGGTCACGCCTTCGAGTTCGAGTGTGATCCAGTGGTTGCCGTGACCCGGGTTGTGATACAGCGCGCTTTGAAATGTGTCGCCCGGCAGAGCACCGCCCATCTCTTCAAAGATATCTTCATTGCCTGTGTTTTCCAGATCGCCGAACGCAACCGCATGGCCCTTCTGCAGATGTCCGAAACCGCCTGAAGTCGTTACATCCAGAAAGGTCTTTCCTTCAGCATCGCGGAACATCCGGTTGGGCAGGAGCGCCTGATACGTCGAGTCACCGGTCCCGAGGTAGACATCGAGAAAGCCGTCGTTGTCGAGATCGCCGAAGTTTGCTCCCATGGTCAGGATTACGCGGTCCAGATGCACTGCGTGTGTGACGTCGGTGAACGTGCCGTCATGGTTGTTGTGATAGAGGCGCGGAGTTTCGGCCTTGTTCAGTTTGCCCATCTCGAATGCGCCAACGTCTTTCGCTGATTCTGTCGAGTAGCCCGCGGAAAAAATATCCGGCCATCCGTCATTGTCGTAGTCGAAAAACCATGTCGCGAAGCTGTGTGTCTGGTGGTCGACACCGGCGGAAGCGGTGACATCCGTAAATTTCCAGAAAGCTCCGCTTGAATCACCCGGCGCGGGAGTACCATCATTGCGAAAGAGGCGATTTTGACCGTTCAATACGGATACGTACAGGTCTGGCCGGCCATCGTTGTTGTAGTCTCCCCAGGCCACTCCCTTCACAAAGCCCAACTGTGCAAGACCCAATGGAGCGGCCATCTCTGTGAATGTCCCGTCGTGGTTGTTATGAAAGAGCTGACAGGGATTCGGGTCTTCGGGAGTCGACTCGTGACCGACAAAGAGGTCGAGCCAACCGTCATTGTCAAAATCGGCCCAGGCCGCGGTTTGTGTGGGGTGCGGTGACATGAGGCCTGCAGCTTCGGTCACATCGTCAAATGTCCCGTCGCCGTTGTTGCGCAGCAGCGACATCGGATAGCGGCCAAACTTGTTCCACCAACCTCCACGGAGAACCAGCACATCGGGGTGACCGTCGTTGTTGTAATCGGTCACGACAACGTTGAGCCCGCCGGTCTCGCCCAGCAGACCTGCCTGAGCCGTAACATCTTTGAAGCTGCCGTTTCCCTGGTTGTGGAAGAGATGCATCTGATCCCGAGGACCGGAAGATGTCACGAGAATATCCAGCAGGCCGTCGCCGTCGAAGTCCTCCATGATCGCACCGCCTGCATGCCCCGTAACGTCAAGTCCGGCAATACTCGCGATGTCGGGAAAGTCGCCAATGTCCTGCTCTGAGTCGAAGATTCTTGCAGGGATGAGCCACGCCTTCGGAACCTGATCGGGATAGCCGCCAAGCTGCATATAGGCTAGGTTGAGCAGCCAGCGCGACTGATCGTCGTTGGCGTCGATCCTGAGCAGAGCACTGAACTCCGCCACCGCACCTTGCGCGCCGCGCTTGAGTCGATGTGCTCCCGAGCCGCGTATGGGGAAGATGCATGACTTCTGCCCATGCATCTGCGCGCAATTCTCCTGTTCACCGAGCCGCAGATATGACAATCCCAGCCACTCGCCGAGCTGATGCTCCTCCTCTAGTGGGGGCGTAAAGCCGCGGTCTTTGTCCAGCTTGCGCAGTTCTTCGAGAGTCTGGATTGCGTCCTGGCTGTCGCCTGCGCGAAGCATCTCTTTGGCCATCTCCAGCCGTACTTGAAATTCGTCCGGCATGGAGAGTTTTCGCTGCAGGAGAGATTTGTAGTACGGCACCCGCTGGCTGGGCTTGTTCGGGTCGGCCTTCCAGTCGTTTTCGCGGAAGATCGTTTCAAGCAACGCGGCCATCTTCATGGTGCCGGGAGATTGGTATGGCTTGACTGGATTTGACGCTGGAGCATCGGCTGCTTTGGGCGAATTCTGTGCCATAAGCTTGCGCGGGATCGCTGCCGCGAGACTCAGCTGAAGACAGGCCATCAAGCAAGCAAGCGCCGTACCTGCGCTGGGAAGGGGGAGGTTCCTGGAAATAAATTCTGTTTGCAATAGTCTCCGCCTGACGCTTAAAAATACCTTCGGATTGGGTTCGCGCCAGACCATGCAACTCCAGACCGCACAAGATGCCGGCCGGGCGGGCCAGCAGAGAGCAATCCTTTGTACACGCCAACTCTATCAAGATATCGATAGACACGGATATTCTCCCCGGATACACTTGGGCATTCGCAATCGAACATGGCTGGATTATTTTTTTGGCTGTTGCGATTACGCCTGAAGTGTGCGAGCAAGCGCGGACCGGGAAGAACTCTGTTTTGGCCAGGTCCGGAACTCCTGCCACTGACTGCTTGTGAGCTGAATGTTAGGTACGGCAAGACTTGTTCGGCAGGCCACGTCGGGATCGCAACACTCAGGTAACTCTGGCGCTTAAGGAATGCTGTCGTTCCAAATCAAGTATTTTCAGGACGTTTCATGATCATTCTGGCGTCGATTGTTTGTTTTGCAGCGGCTCTGGCGGCTTCCGGATTTCTCTACCAGTGGATCGGGGCGCGTAAAGATCGCAGGCGCTATGCAGGCGCCGGGCGATGGGTTGACGTGGGCCGCGGATGTAAGCTTTATCTGCTCGAAGGAGGGTCGGGTGGACCGACCGTTCTTTTTGAAGCCGGCATCGCAGCGACCAATCTTAACTGGCGTCACATCCAACAGATCGTTTCCGGCTTTGCGCATACTGCGTCGTATGATCGCAGTGGCCTTGGATGGAGCAGCCGTCAACTTACCGCGCGGACTCCCGGTAACATTGCCATCGAGCTACGCACCATGCTGGAAAACGCTGGTATCAAGCCACCTTACATTCTCGTCGGCCATTCCTTCGGCGGTCTTGTGATGAGGCGTTATGCGGCGATGTTCCCGGAGGCGGTAAGTGGCGTTGTGCTGATCGATCCCATGCGTCTTGACGAGTGGCCTCCGCTGAACCCCGAAAAGCAAGCCGTGCTGGATCGGGGCATACGGCTTTCGGGATACGCGATTTCGATTGCACGCTTCGGCCTGGCGCGCCTCGCCGTAACTTCACTGCTCTGCCGATCGGGTAGGCTTTCAGAATTTCTTGCTGGCACGGTCGGCAATGGTGGGAAACATGTGCTTGGTCGCATGAAGAGTGAAGTGGGAAAAATGCCAAGAGAAGTCTGGCCAATCGTCGCCGCCCATTGGTCTCGGCCGGACTACTACGCCGGCATGGCGAGCCATGTGGAAGCGGTTCCCGATACCGTGAGAGAAATGCTGGATGCGGCGCCCATAAGCGGTATTCCGGTGCTACTGCTTACTCCTGGAACGTGCGTGCCGCTTTGCGAGGAAGGCCTTCGTTGCATAGGTGACAACGTGCAGCAGGTTATTGCCACAGAGAGCGCGCACTGGATTCATCTGGACGAGCCGGATCTGGTGATCGATTCCATTCGCAATATGGTTAAGACGGCGACCCATGAACCGATCGCCGTCATAGCCTGATTTGAGATATTTCCAGCTTGCGTTTTACTGACTTATCGATGACATGCGATAGCCTTCGGTGGCGAGATGCTTGCCCATCTGCTCGTACATGGCCTCTTCGCGCGGCTGCCAGGTTGCGAGACCGTCCACGTAGCGGTTGTACATGCAAAAAGCAGCCGCAATCAGAACCGTATCGTGTATCTCCATGTCGGTAGCCCCCAGTGCTCTTGCAGCCTCGACATCCTCGGTAGTTACCTGCTTCGCGTCGCCCTGTACTTTGCCGGCGATCACCAGAAGCTTCTTCAACTTATCTGAAATTGGTGCCTGCGTGAAATCCGTCTTGACCTGCTTGACGGTGTTACTGCTTCCCAGGTGGCAAGCCGCCGCTGCCCCGTGACTCGTCTGACAGAAGTAACAATCGTTCAGCGAAGAGACATAAGTCGCTATCAATTCGCGCTCGCCGGGTTCCAGACCATTGGGTTCATGGAGCAGGATATGCGCCAGTTCACGCATCGGCTTGGCTGTCTCGGGCCGAAAGGCAAAACCTGAACTGATTCCGGGCAGTCCTTCAGGAAGATCAATATGCGGCATGATTTATGCTCCTTGAGCTACAGGCTCTTTTTCGGGGATGTACTCTTTGCTCATGGTGACGTAGCCCTCGCGAGCCGTCTTTTTGCCGCGCTGGCGATATAGATCTTCGTCATGAGGTTGCCATGTGGCGAGGCCGTCGACATACCGGTTGTACATGCAGAAGGCTGCGGCGATCAGCACTGTGTCATGGATCTCGATGTCCGTCGCGCCGTGCCTGCGGGCCTCTTCAACATCACTCGTTGTTACCAACTTTCCATCCTTTTGCACCTTGCTGGCGATTAGCAGCAGGGCCTTCAGTTTGTCTGAAATGTCGGCGTGTTGAAAGTCTGCTTTCACTCGCTTCACCAGTTGCTCGTCGTCATTGAGATGAGCGGCAGCAATGGCTCCGTGAACCGTCTGGCAGAAGTAGCAATCGTTCAGATACGAGACGTAAGTCGCAATCAATTCGCGCTCGCCGGGAGCAAGAGAATTCGGCGCATGCAGCAATGTCTCTGCCAATTCATTAAGAGGTTTGGCGGTCTCTGGCCTGTAAGCCATGGGACCGCGGATACCCTGTAGTCCTTCGGGAAGTTTGATATGTGGCATGGTGTGGAGTCAGCTCCCTTCAACTGGTTGTGGCAACACGGCTTGTCTAGGAATGAGAAACCTGCGCAGTGGAATACCCAGCAGCACAATACCAATGCCAATCAGCGCCGGCAGAGGATCGTGCATCAGGATGAGTAATGCAATCAGCACACTAAGCACGATGAAAAGAATCGGGGCAACCGGGTACCACCACGCACGCACCGGTTCCTTCACTCGGAACAAAGTAGACGCCGCAAGCGCCAGAAAGAGCACCGCAGAGAAAATAATGTAGGCCAGCACACGATCGAATGCGCCCAGGAGCAGGACTGCCAGCGAGAGCCCGGTTTGCAGCAGGATTGCGTTCGCCGGTGTTCCAAAGCGTGGATGCAATCTGCCAAAGGCAGGGAAGAACGCGCCTGATTGCGCCATCGCATAACAGACGCGCGGGGCGGCCATGGTGAGCGCTGCGACACCGCCGCAAACACAGATCAGAACGCATACAGAGAGCACACGCGCACCGGCGTCGCCGAACAGAACGCCACCAAACTGTGCCACAAAAGCGGTATTCGAAGTCAACCGTTCAATAGGAAGCACTGAAAGAAAGGCAGCACTGATCAGCAGATACACCACAGTCACGATGCTTACGCCGCCGATGAAGGCGAGGGGCAATGAGCGCTTCGGATTGCGAACTTCGCCCGCGATCTTGCTCGCCTCCCACCATCCTCCGAAGCTGAAAAACGCACTCACCACCGCGCCCGCGATTGCGGGGAAGATCGCATCCGACCCAGGCCGTCGTGCCGAGAGTGGCAGCAGATTGCTCAAGTGCGCGTGACCTGAAACAGCAGCCCAGCCCACCAGTGCAAGCAGCACCAGGAGTTTGAGAGTGTTCACGAACGAAAGCACAGCGCCACTTAGCTTCGTGCCCAGCAGATTGATGATGCAGAAAATGCACAGCACCAGCATTGGCACAGCGGCTAATGCCCGTTGACTCAGAGGCAATACCTGCGCTACATATGGCGCGGAACCCACGGCAAGCGCCGCAGCAACTCCGGGGTACATGACGATCGAGCTCATCCACCCGTATAGGAATCCGACCTGTTCGCCATACCCCGCTCGCAGGTAAACGTACTCTCCGCCTGACTGCGGGAAGCGAATGGCTAACTCGGAGTAGCAGAGCGCGCCGCACATAGCCATCAGCGCCATACCCAGCCACACCAGTCCGAGTAGCAGAGGCGAACCCAGCGATTTGGCCATGGCTGCAGGGGTGAGAAAAATCCCTAGCGCAATCGATTCTCCGGTGACCACTGCAATGGCAGCGGCCAGTCCAAGTTGCTTTTCCGGCTGCTGTTGAGCATTCGCCACGTCGAGAATCCTACTTCGCCATCACATCCTGTGCATCCACCGAAAGGTTGAATGGCACGAGCGTCGGAGCAATAGTAGCGGAAAAGACGCTACATCAAAAGGTTGGAAGTTATGCCCACCGTTGGTCTGAGGACAGTTGTTGATCGCTTGTTTAGAGTTGGGCGGTCACAGCCAGGCCAAATTTTGCGCGCCCAGCCCGCCAGGAAGAGGGGTCAGCGCATGATGCATAAACTGGCGTATTTCATTCGAGGGAGTTCAGTGGATGTTCAGGGTTAGCGGTTTGCGGTTTGTTCTGATGTCAATTCTTGTTTTTGCTACAAGCGGAGTGCTTGCGCAGGTTCCGGACGGAAGCATCAATGGTCTTGTTACCGATCCCAAAGATGCCGTTGTTGCCGGTGCTCGCGTGACGGCTGTGAGCGCCAGCCAAGGCGTCTCACACAGCACTGTTTCAAACAGCAGCGGTCTGTATGTGCTGTCAAATCTTCCATCGGGGACATACGACCTCAGGATTGAGCAACCGGGCTTCGCCGCCAACGAATTCAAGGGTATTGTGATCGAGGCAGGACGCAGCACTACGGTAGACGCCAGACTGCAGATTGCCTCCGCTGGCGCGACCGTCGATGTCAATGCCTCCAACGTGAATCTCGATCTCACCCAATCGATGATTCAGGGTCAGATCACGTCAACGACGATCGAGAGCATTCCGCTCAATGGCCGTAATTTTCTCGAATTGGCTTATCTTGTTCCCGGCAATAGGCCAGCGCCGACATTCGACCCGACCAAGACCAACACTCTTGAAGTGAGCTCCGCGGGCGGCTTTGGCCGCGGTGGCAACATCACAGTCGATGGCGGTGACAACAACGATGAAGTTGTTGGCGGAACGCTTGCAAACTTCCCCGAAGATTCCGTCCAGGAGTTTCAAATCGCTACCGGGCGCTTCACCGCGGAGGTTGGTCGCTCGGGAAACAGCATTGTCAATATCGTCACCAAAACCGGCACCAATCGTTTCCATGGCTCTGCATTTCTTTTCGAGCGCAATCGCAACCTCCAGGCCCTCCCCGCCACATTCAGCCGCTTCATCACTGGCCCTGCCGGTACGCCGATCGCCGCTCCCACTCCTCCTTTTGATCGTGAGCAAACAGGAGGATCACTTGGCGGCCCGATCAAGCGAGATCGCGCATGGGCATTTGGTTCATTTGAATTTCGCGATCAGAACGCATCCTTGCAGACAGGCACACGCGACTTCGCGATTGACAGAGTTATCAATACATCCGCTCCGGCGCCATTGCGCGATGCGCTCTTGTCCGGGCGCTTCGACGATCATCTGAGCGAACGCAACAGCCTGATGGTTCGCTACTCTTTCAACCGCTCCACGGACACCTCCGGAGCCTCACCGGGGTCGAGTGCGCCCAACTTTTCTTCCGCAGAGCGCCAGAACTCGCTCAACAAATTCAACTCGCTCGTGGCCGATGTCAACACAGTACTTTCGCCGAGGCGGGTGAATGATCTGTCGTTTCACTACGACAATTTCTACAACGATATTCCGCCCTTTCCCAACGACAAAGCGACCACGGACCCTGCCTCGCTTGGCCTGACCAACGAACTCATCTTCCCCGACCTGGCAGACGGCGAAAACTTCAACCTTCCTCAGGCCACGCACATGAATCGTTACCAGGTGCGGGATGCCTATTCCTGGGCTCTGGGCAAGCACACGCTGAAACTCGGCGGAGAATATCAACACTACACAGCCAGCGGGGAGATCAATGTCTTCGGCACTGGTACTGTGATCCTCGTGTCAGATTTTGGGTTTGCTGATCTAAACGGCAGTGGAGGACAACCGAACGATCTCGATATCCCGATTGCAGTCGCTCTCAAGAGCAGCGCTCCGGTCACGCCGGTTCCCATTCCGCATGTCTTCGATAGCTATGTTGCGGGCTATGTTCAGGACGATTGGCGCGTGCTGCCCAGGCTGACGCTCAATCTCGGACTGCGCTATGAATACGACTCCAATCTAACCGGGAACTCCAGCGAGCACGATCCGTGTCCGAGCCTCACCACTGAGCCCACCAAGCCATGCACATGGATGGCCAATATCATCAATCTCAAGAAGACCCCCGACAAGAAAGACTTCGCGCCTCGGGTCGGATTCGTCTTCGATCCGTTGGGCAAGGGCAAGACTGTTATTCGCGGAGGATATGGCATCTACTATGACCGCATCATCCTCGAGGCAGGCGCCGAAGAGTTGGTGCAGAACGACCGTGCCCTCACAGTCACTCAGTACGCAGGGTCAAGTTGCGTCATCCCCGGCGTCCCCGCCCCCCCAAGTCTCAACCTTTGCTTTGCTCCAGGCTCCACATTTGCCGAGGGTAGCCCGACACTTGCCGCGCCCTTCAGCGGACCGCATCAGACGGGCGGCGTTGGCATCCTGGCTATGGGACCCAACGCGCATCATCCGCTCTTCCAGCAGTTCTCGCTCGGCGCGCAACAGCAGATCGGCGGCAACTGGCTCATCTCAGCCGATGGATTGCACGTCTTCGCCTCTCGCCAGATCATCGGTCACCTGCTGCGTGACACTACGTCCACTTCGCCCTACATCGCATGCCCTGGCAACAATCAGCCCTGTGTCATCACCGATCCCCTCAGCGGTATCTCTGACAACATCACTCTGCTGCAATCGCAGGCCAAGTCCTGGTATGACGGCCTGATCGCCAGCGCGGAGCATCGCCCATCGAAGATTGGCCGCGTGGGCTATCAGTACAACATCAGCTACACGTTTTCGAAGACCATCGACTTCTCGGATGACGATCAACTCACATCCTCCGCCGCCGAACAGGTCGATCTTGTGGAAGGCATTAACAACCTGCGCACAGAAAAAGGCTACGCCGTCACAGACGAGCGCCATCGCCTCACGTTCTACGGAGAAGCGCAATTCCCGTGGCGCATCTCGCTCGCACCTATCTACACCTACGGCTCGGGCGTGCCCGCAGACACCTTCCTGCCGGGTACGGGCAACATCAATGGCGCAAGCGGTTCGCGCCTGCCTCTGCTGCCGCGCAACGCAATCGGCCGCGAAATCAAGAACAGCAATCAGCTCAACGCCGTCATCAATCGCTGGAACGCCCTGCCTGCCTGTCCTGCAGCATTTCCGTGTCTCGCCGGCGGCCAACTGCAAAATGTCCCCGCGGGAATTAATTTCTACAGCCCATTCAGTTCACTCGATCTCCGTCTCAAGAAAGAGATTCGTCTCCGCGATCGCGCTACACTGAGCCTGATCGGCGAAGGTTTTAACATGTTCAACGAAACCAATATTCGCGGTTCGAACAACGCCAATTACGCGGGCCGTAATATTTCAATCAGTCCGATCCAAGCGGCGCAGAACGGACAGCCTGCTCAAACGGTTCAGGAGAATTATTACTCCCCTGTAAGCACGGCCGGCGGATTCTTCGGATCGGGCGGCCCGCGAGCTTTTCAGTTCGCCGCGCGCATCGATTTTTAGCAGGAGTTTTTCGTGGCGCTTCCCGAGTATGAGCAAATCGCGCGCTACTCCAGATCCAATGCAGCGCCTTCTTCCACCAATTTGCCTGTGGTGGAAGAAGACGGCGCAACAGGTGAAGTAGCCGAACTCTACCAATACTTTCGCGATCACTTCGGCAGGCCGGATGTTCCTGGCATTCTGAAGTGCTTCGCCACGCACCCGCCACTGCTCAGGCACATGACGGCTCTTTCCGAGAGCCTCATTTTTTCCGACGGCCATCTAACCCGGCGGCACAAAGAGATGATCGCGACTCTGGTTTCTACCCAAAACGTTTGTCCTTATTGTGCAGATAGTCACGGATTCTTCCTCCGTATGCATGGAGGCTCAGCCGAAACTCTCAGCGCAGTTCAGCAGAGCAATCTGACTTCTCCTGCTCTCACCGGGCCCGAGCAGGCTCTGCTCGCCTTCGCCCAAAAGGTGAATGAAAATTCGCACGCGATAGAGGCTATCGATGTCCAAGCGCTCAATAACGCCGGATGGAGCGACGAACAGATCGCCGAAGCCATCCACGTCGCTGCGCTGTTTTCAACTTTCAATCGCGTAGCAAATGCCTTCGGGCTAAGATCGCAAGGTCTACTCGCCCTCTATGAGAGTCAACTTTCCGTGGATAAAGTCACAAACGCGACGGGAAAAAAAGAATGAGCGTTTATCGACGAATCGCCTGCGGCATGGCTCCTGGCTTGCTCCTATTTGCAGTTGCGTGCTGGAGCGCAAGCCTTCAGGCGCAATCCCCAGACGCGCGCCCTAGCCACAGCTTCTTTCATGTTTCGCTCGACAGGTCATTCAAGCGCGCAGTCTCCGGACGGTTGCTGCTATTTGTAGGCCCAGCACCGGCTGACGGAAAACCATCCGATGCTGTCGACATGCAAATGATGTCTCTCACCAACGTTTATGTCGCGGCGAAGGAGGTGCCAAGCCTCAGTCCGGGCGAAACCGTCGATATCGATGCCGACGACATTGCGTTTCCGGCGCCGCTCTCTCAAGCGCCGGCGGGTAGGTATCAGGCGCAGGCTGTGCTCGACGTGCATCACAGCTATAACTACGACGGCCGTTCCGCTGGAGACATACTGAGCGTCCCGGTGATGGTCACCGTTCCAGTTACCGGCGCAGACTCTCCAGCCATCACACTTACCCAGGTTGTTCCCGACGCGCCCGATCCACTTGTGGGCAATCCGGAGGCAAATGCAGCCATCAAGCCGATCGATTTCGTGAGCCCGGCGCTCACAGCATTCTGGGGACGCGAAATTCACATGAGCGGCTGGGTTCTGCTTCCTCCGGGTTATGCGGCGCACTCCAACGAACATTACCCTACGGTGTACTTCACCCATGGTTTCGGCGGAACACTCGCTGCCATGCGGGCTCGCTATGGTCCCATCCTCTACGGCCGTATGAAGCAAGGCCAGATGCCGGAGATGATCTGGGTGCTGCTCGACGAGAGCAGCCCGACCGGTACTCATGAATTTGCCGATGGCGTAAACAACGGTCCCTGGGGGACCGCTCTGACTACCGAGTTGATTCCCAAACTTGAAGCCACTTATCGCATGGATTCGCGTATGTCGGGGCGTTTCCTCCAAGGTCACTCCTCAGGCGGCTGGGCCACCCTCTGGCTTCAGACCCGGTACCCGAAGATATTCGGCGGCACATGGTCTACCTCGCCCGATCCCAGCGACTTTCATTTTTTCAGTACCATCGATCTCTACGCCCCACACGCGAACTTTTACCACACGTCTGAAGGCAAGCTCCATCCCATGCTGCGCGATCACGGCCAGCCCAAGGCAACCATGCAGCAGTTGGCTCAGTCCGAACTGGTTCTCGGCGATTACGGCGGTCAGTTGGCGTCGTTTGAATGGGTTTTCTCTCCGCGCGGTCTGGATGGCCGTCCTGCGCAGCTCTTCAATCGCGCCACCGGCGAAATCGATCCCACGGTCGCCGGGTACTGGCGCAGCCACTACGACATCGTTGAGCGCCTCAATGCCGACTGGAAAACCATCGGACCTGATCTCAAGGGCAAGATACACCTCTCCGTCGGCACCGATGACACCTTCTACCTGGACGGCGCTGCTCACAGCCTGCAATCGACTCTGGACCGTTTAGGCGGACAGGCAGAATTTACCTTCTTGCCCGGTCGGTCCCATTTTGACGTTTATGCCGTCGGCCAGGATCGTTACGCTCTCCTCGACCGCATCGCTGCCGAAATGTACCGGGTGGCCCGTCCCAGACAGTAGCGATCGTCGACGCTAAATCGCTCCCCGGTGATATCCGAGACTCCGAACTACCGAGTTGAACCCCGGCCGGGTGCGTGTCAAACGACGGTCAGTGACTATCTGACATAATGCATAGCATTGGATATCCACATAGCCTCGACCCGAAATGGGGGTTATGCTGGTTATCAGGAAATTCTCTTTATGGAACATGATCAGGAGTCTCCGCAGAGAGACGTAATCCGAGTTCTTGTTATTGACGACAACAAGGCACACGCCGAGGGTCTCGCAGAACTGCTGCAATTGGCAGGCTTTGACGCTTCGCACGTCCTGACCGGCGGCGAAGGCATCGAATACGCCCGGACACATTCGGTGCATGCGGTCCTGCTGGATATGAATCTGCCGGATTTCAACGGTTTTGAAGTCTGCCGCCGGCTCCGCAACGATCCCCGAACGGCAAACGTTGCAGTCGTTTTTCATACCGCCCAGGGTTCCGTGCCGGGCTCACGCCATCCCGGCGATGCCTTCCTTACCTATCCCGTAGCCATGACCGAGGTCTATTCGGTAATCCGCGCCTGCGTAGAGCGTCGCAGAAACAGATACTGAGATGAGAGCGGTTTTCGTCGCTGCGAAGAAACCGCAGGTTCCCGCTGGCAGTCCGAGCATTTCGGACACATCTGCATTCTCTGACACCAGCTTGAGTATGTGGATCGGCATTCCACTTGCAGCTTGTTCTTGTCGATAATGGCTCAATTCTATTGTCTACAGTCTGACTTGCTTCAAATGTTCAATAAACGCCGCAATCTGTGGGAAGTATTGGTGAATCTTTTCGGACAAACCAGCGACAGCGTTTGCTAGTGCAGCCCACTTCTGAAGTTTGTCAACTATGTTTGTTCCCTGCGTTTGGGCACTGCGCACTTCAATTGCAGCAGATTGCAACTGAGAGTGACCCTCAGAAAGTCTGTCTATGTCGTCAAGCATCTGCGTTGTGACTATGATGTTGTTGGTCACATGGAGAGTTGAGCCGATATTCGCAGTGCCAACCGGAGCATTAAAGACAGTGCTGAAGTTGTTTGTCGTGTTTCCACCAGCATTGCGTTTTGCTTGAGCCATTTTCATCTTCAATTCCTTGAGCCGGTTGGTTCCTTCTCTTACCAGACGGTTTGCAAGTTGGGCGCGTTCTCTTGCATACGATTGTTGAACAACTTGAACCTGTTGTCCCCTTATTGCTGGAGGGAGTGAAATTTGATTCGGACCAGCCGTTAGGCTATGGAATTCGTTGGCCATGTCCCGCTCAAACGCTGCGTCAATTGAATAGCCCCAGATCGAAACAGCTTCAACATACTTTTCAATCGTCTTGCTCAACCGGAGTTCCATCCGAAACAACTCAGCATTCTTGTAGGCAATTGGAATGGCTGCGCCGTTATGTGTTGCTCTGGCTTTACCTACAAGTTCGTTCTTGTGCTGGACCCACTCATCCTGTGTCTTTTGGGCGACCTCAACCATGAGTGAGTGCAAATGGTTTTTGAATTCTGCATCAAGCGGCATTGCCTTCACCTTTGCTCAACCCTGTTTCGGCTTCGTGCATTTCTGCCCGCTTTCGTGCCTGTTGCAATCGTTCAGCTAGGTTTATGGATTCGGTATCCGGCTGGACCCACCAGCCCGCAACTTCATCTAGCAGGAAGTCTGCAATCGTCTTTGCAGTATCGTCTTTTGCCCGTAGGTGGGTATCGTCGGATTCGTGGCTTGCTGCACGAACTTCAGCAACCGTTGCCGAACGCTTGAATTTGACACGGATGATTATGTGACTGTCTTGCTCGCCCATGTCGCAAACCTCCGCTGATATTGTACTTTGCTTTTTATTCGCCTACAATATCAGGCTGGCTCCACGACAACTCGGGACCGAATGCGAACCAGAAGGGAATACATTATGACTCTCAAGAAAATTGATATGGGTGACGGGGAGTATCTCTATCGGTGTGAATCGTGCGGCTTTGAATCTCCCTATTCGCCAGTGAAGCAACACGAATTGGGACCGCCGCCAGCCCATTACTGCAACGCTCCAAAAGCGATTCCAGCAGAGGACGACGTCATACATTTTTAAGCCGGGAATGGTGGTCGGTGCAGATTCGATGCCCCTTGCCTACATCGTGGGGCTTTTTGCTGTCCCAGACTTAAACATTGGACTTGAATGCGGGGAACTCTGACTGACAACGCCAGTTTAAGTCTTGTTTAAGTATTGGCTAGTGCCTTTGTAGCTAAAACGTTGATTCTATTGGCGTCCCAAGAGAATGCCAGTTGGAACACACTATTGATACACCTGAAAACGCTGGATTCGCTTCGACAGAGCTTCGTGTCTACCTAGAATCAAAGACTTAGAGCGTTGATTTGAATGAATTTGTCTGTCAAAGGTATATCCCTAAACATTTTTGAACCATGATCTGCTCAATCTGGAGCCTCGCTCTGAACCGCTTGTCAGAAACTTGCGAATGAAGTCAATCGAGGGTGCTTTTGGGTTGGCCCACCTCACTCTTTGCCCTGCGGATGGCTTCGGGGGTTCCAAGGTACACAGTGACTTGTCTGATGTCTACTCTGTTGAACATTAGCGACTCTGTTGCAACAACCGAATATTCGGGGCTAAGCCAAGTTGCCTTCGAAGTATGGAAAGTAGCCCCGTAACCATTCTGGAAGGTCTTCTGGCCTTTATCGATAGGCTCACCAAATTTCACCGTCAAATCTTGATACACCTGATCCCATGGGGCCATCAACTTCGTGGTCAGTGAGGCCAACTTGCCATCAATGAATTGAGCCACGCCATGAAATTCTCTACATTCTGGCACGGTGATGTCTTTCAGTTGTTGCTCTGGCCCACAGGAGTTCGCTCCAATGTCTCCAGAGCCATTGCCGTTAACTAATGTTAAGAGTTGTTGGCAAAGCTCCCAGTCCAATTTCTGTTTTTTGGCAGTCTTCTTGTCGCTCACCACCCTGCAACCTGCAACCGTATTACTGAGCCGAGGAGATTTGTTTACGAAATCCTGAACACTTTCGCCCAACGTGTGCCCCATGATGGCTGGCGTTTGCGAGTGTGCATAGGGGACGATAGTCAAGGTCAAGGCTGCAATCGCGAATACCAATTTCTGCATTGTCTCTCTCTCTCGAAATTATTGTGGTTACCGCCGTTGGATTCGCAATCATCAGGATGCTAAACCGATCCTACACCTTCAACTTCGCCAACTTCATAACTGTCCCAGCTGCAATCTCCAACTCGGTTGCAATGTCCCGGATGCTGCGGCCGGTTGCTCTCAATTTGGCAACTTTGGCCACCAGTTTGACATTTTCGGAAGCCTTCGGGCGGCCACCCACCCGGCCCTGTGCCTTGGCTCGTTGAAGACCCGCAATGGTGCGCTCACTCAGCCGGACCCGCTCCTGCTTGGCGACAGCTGCCAGGATGCCAATGACGGCTTCCTTAAACACTCCCGTACTGTCCAAATACTGCTCCGTGAACGATCTGTAGTCCACACCATAGCCTGTGAGCCTCTGGAGGTGGTTCAACGTCTGCACCGTGCCTTCCCGGCTCAAACGATCAAGGCTCCAGAACAACAGACAATCAAACTCACGCCGGGACGCAGCCGTGAACATCTTTTGGAACTGCTCGCGATCTCCACGCTTCCCGCTGGCACGATCCACATACTCGTGAACTACAGTCCAGTCCTGAGTGGCTGCAAACGCCCGGAGTTGGTCCAACTGGTTGTCGGCATCTTGGCGTCCGTCCTTTAGGGAGACTCTTGCGTAAATTGCAACTCTTGTCATGAATTCAATGTATCATAAAACGGTCGTTAATTGGTACATTTATTTTAACCTCTGAAACCCACGCCAATCGGCCTCATAAATACACCCGTTTTTTGATACGCTCCTCCATCCCCCTGCAAACCGAATTATGGCCTAGAAGTTAATTGTATAGATCATCGCGCAAACCAAGACCGAATCTTGAACGACTCATGCAGCAAGTGCATGACCACGAATGTGTGATTTACTCTCCCAAGTATCGGAGAGATTATTACCTTGTAGCACGTCGTTCAGATCATTAACGCACCAAGAGCATCCCGGCACACTCGGCGGGTAACGGAGCAGATCAGTCATGGACCATGAAGTTGTCAAACGTGAGCGAGTCGGCGACGAAATCGTTGAGTACTATTACGATCTCGAAGAAGGACCAATGAACCCAGACCAGTGTGAAGACCCAGAGACCTTGGAAGATGAAGGCTACATCCTCTACAGACGGATCATTCCGGCACCGAACCAAGAGAGCCGATGACCTCTTTGGGCACGGTCATAGGTCTATTCACAGTTTTAAGTACACATAAGGGAAAGTAGCGCACGATTTGACTGCCCACCATGCCAACGATGTTGACGACAGCAGCGGCCAACAGCGAGGGGGATAGGGGGTTGAGAAGATGCCGACCTTGATCCCTATCAGGACCATAGGCTAGTAACGCGTTCACCTCCGCGAAACGTAACATTGCATCCCAGACACGGTTCGCGCTTTCCTGCCGCGAACTAACTAATCCTCGGCATACTGTGCGTTTACGCGTACGGACGCCGAAATGCTAGGATCGAGCATGTAGTAGGGCTAGATTAGAGAAGAGGGTCAATGACAGATGACCAACGGGCAATACAACTTCAGCA
>Ga0182024_10008766_pt1 | contig 21163 bp, 14 predicted proteins | sample P32metaG_FD_120480 | JGI IMG/M metagenome (GOLD analysis project Ga0182024, IMG submission 120480) | Permafrost microbial communities from Stordalen Mire, Sweden - P3-2 metaG (Illumina Assembly) | ecosystem: Environmental > Terrestrial > Soil > Wetlands > Permafrost | place: Sweden: Stordalen...
CAAGTTGTAACTAGAAGCCACGAACGTCTTCCGGCAATGTCTTCAGCTTCGAACGGCTGCCAACGCTTTTGCCTCGCATGCCGATGCTCCGCAGGACGGACCTAAGCCTTCAATGCCGGAAAGTCGCGGCGAGTACTGTGTCATGCTCGAACCCGAAGGCCTCACGGTAGGCGCCGACCGCGGCTTTATCGAGCGCGCCGAACAGCTACTGGGCCAAGGAGCAGTACAAGCCTTCGAATAAGCCTGCATTCCATTGTTCAGGACTCTATCTTGAAGTTGCGACGCGGTTCTTCGAAACGCAGGTAGTTCAGCGAGGGATTGCGCTCGATCAGGTCTTCGAGCAGATCCTTCGAAGGCTCCCACTCTCCTATCGCAGGGTAGAGAAGCATCGCCTTACGAGCTAGCGCCGCCGACCCCGAAACGGCGGCTGCCGTTACGGCATGTTCATAGGCCTTCACGGCGAGTACCAACCCACGCACTGCCTCCGGCAGCCGCCCACACGCTTCTGGTTGGATCGAGTTGCGGGAGATGGTGCTTGGAACCTCGACGATATCGGTGTCGGCGATATCGGTGACGGCCCCGTGGTTGGGCACGTTCACGATGATGCGTTCCGGTTCCGGTCCCCGGAGAGCCTTCATCACGCTGAGCGCAATGCGATGGTATCCAGTGGCCGATCGGAACGGATCCTGACCCGGGCGAATGTCATCCTCAAAGGCCGATCCTCGATCTGCTTCAAGCTTCATGTATGAATTAGACCGCTGGTTCAGGTAAACGGTGTAAACCGAAAGGGCATCGTTGGTGCTTCCTGATTGAAGATGCTTTTCAAGCGCCGATAGTAGACGTTCATTAAGGCGGGCGACTTCCTCGCCGCGCGTAGTCCCAACGGCACGCTGGTTGGCGAGGGCGCGGCGCCGTGAGTAATAGAAATAAAGGTACTCGGTAGGAAGCAGTTGTAGGCAGCGCAGCAGCTCGTGGTCAAACAAGCCGCCGGGATAGAGCTGATCGAGAGCATCGTCGTCTTCCAGCAATGCGGCAGTAACATCCTTACCGTCGAGGTAGACGTGTCTCACCCATCCCAAATGGTTTAAGCCGACATAGTCGCAGCGTACGCGCGACGCGGAGGCCTTCAGCGCGGTTGCGATGCGATGGAAGAGTTCGTCCGGTGTGTCGCAGATCCCCACCACGCGCGTCCCTGTGGCTTGCGAGATAGCCTGTGTAATCAGCCCCGCGGGATTGGTGAAGTTGATCAGCCATGCGTCGGGGCTTCGCTGCTCCACCAGGCGCGCATATTCGAGCGCAGCCGGAATCGTGCGTAGGGCCATGGCTACTCCCCCAGGACCGGTCGTTTCCTGTCCAGGATACCCATGATCCACGGCAGTTTTCTCATCGAGCGCGCGGGAGCTGATTCCTCCCACCCGGATACTGTTCAGAACAAATGATGCGTCGGCAATTGCATCCTCGGCGGAAGGGGCGATGCGGATGCGCAAGTTCCCTCCCTCTCGGGCCACAAGAGCGCGTCCCAGTTCAGCCATAATGCGCACACGATCGGCATCAGGATCATAGAGTGTTAGTTCGCCGGGGCGAAGAATATGGGCTGATTCCTGTATGCCGAAGATCAGCAGAGGGGTACGCACTCCACCCCCACCGATGAGCGCGATCTTAATATTGCTTGAGTCGGTCATGGTACTCATTCAACTCCTCTCGTCCCGGAAGGGCCGCAAGCGCACCGGCTTGGCGCGTCGATAAAGAACCGCAAAGGCATGCGCGCTGGAGCATTTGGGGCAGTTCGGCGTGGTCCAGAAGGGCATCGATAAAGCCGGCATCAAAGGCGTCCCCGGCGCCGGTGGTATCAACCGGTTGTAATGCGAGGGCCGCTGCCCGGTAAAGTCGCCCGTATCTCCAGGCAGCGGCTCCGGCGGGTCCAAGCTTCAGCACCGTCCCGGCGATGCCCTTCGCCGCAAGCCCCGCCAGAATCTGCTCCGGCTGATCGGACTCGATCATGAGCTGGCCCTCCTTTTCGTTGGGCATGAAGAAATCCACTTCTCCGCATGTAAGCCAATTTTGCGGGTCTCGCAGCCATTCCGGGTGATGCCCTATGTCGATCGAAACTGTGCACCCAGCCGCTCGAAGCTGAGGAAAGAGAGCCAAAGCAAGTTCGCGGGTAATCGGCATCGCAAAATGAATGTGTCTCGCCTGCGCCAGCCGCGCCCCTGTCTCGGGTTCGCCCAAATACCCCGGCAAGGCGCGATTGGCTCCGGGCCAGGTCAAAAAGGACCGGTCCTCGTGCGTAGAGATACTCACGCTCACCGCCGTACTGGTGTTCACCAGGCGAAGCCACGCCAGGTCGACCGCAAAGCTGCGCAGCCGCTCCTGGAGCCATAGGTCCCCTTCGCCGATGACGGCAAAGATGGCTACCCTCCTGCCCAACCGGCCCAGGGCGCAAGCGGTGATGGCTGCACCCCCACCTGCTTCGCGAACGTAATGATCAGTGAAATACTCCTCGCCGGGTTGCGGCCACTGCGCTAAGCCCGCGAACACATGGTCCGCGAATATCTCCCCGACTACCGCGACGTCCCACGTTTTCGTCAGGTTGTTTCGAATGGCCATTGATGTGCTCGATAGGAACGCAGGAGGAACGCGAGAACGCCGCAAGTCAGCAGCGCTAACCCAATCCCAATGTAGCGCAAGCCACTGGTCGACACGATATAGATCCATCCGGCAAGCGCGATGAGCGCCGGCAAAGGAAAGAATGGCATGCGAAACGATGCCGGTCTACCGATAGCTCGCTTGCGCAAGACGATGACTGCGACGCATTGGGCCATGAACTGCAGCATGATCTGCACCACTATGAGAAGACTGATGAGGTCGCTAAGCGAGAAGACACAAGCCAGAGAGGAAAGCACGCCCATGGTGAGAACCGCAACCACTGGATATTTTCCCTTGGGGTGCAATTTGGCAAAGATCGAGAAGAAGTGTCCGTCGGCAGCGGCTGCATAGGGAACACGTGAAAATCCCAGGAGTATGGCAAACACTGATCCGAAGGCAGCGATCAGAATCAGCAGAGAGCTTATCTTCGCGCCGACCGGTCCATACAGTCGATCCATAAACAGCGCCACGATGGCGTCGGAATGCATCGCTTCGCGCCAGGGGACCACGCCGAGAATGGATATGTTCATCGTGAGGTACAGTACGGCCACCAATACGATAGAGATCAGGATGGAGCGCGGTATGGTCTTACGCGGGTTGCGCACCTCTTCGCCAATCATGCAGACGTTGTAGTAGCCGCCGTAGTCATACACCGCGATGAGGGTTGCTGCGCCCAACCCTACGGAAAACTGGCGTGACAGATGAAACGCGTGGAGCGGGAAATCGAAAGCCATGGATGGGTGGAAATGGAGTACGCCGCTCACCAGAACCCAGGCTGTCGTCGCCAACACGATGGCAGCGATCGAGACCGAGAGCGTATTGATGGAGCGAATGGTGCGCAGCAGCAAAAGCGTATTGATCGCGCACACCGAGGCTGCCAACCCCGGGAGCCACCAGCCGTGCAGCGAGGGAACAAGATACTTGGCATACTGCGCGAAACCCACCGCTCCCGAGGCGATCGAGATGGGTCCAATCAGGATGACTTGCCAAAGAAAAAGGAAGCTCGCCAGGCGCCCCAGGCGGAACCGCCCGAAGGCTTCCAGAAGGTAATGATATGGGCCACCGGACTGCGGCATCGCCGATCCCAATTCAGCCCAGACCAAACCATCGCAGAGCGAGATCACTGCTCCGAGGATCCACCCGAGCATGGCCTGCGGCCCCCCCATCGCAGCTAGGGCGAGCGGGATGGTGAGAAAGGGCCCGATCCCGATCATGTTCAAAACGTTGGCGGCAATCGCTCCCTTCAGGTCGATGCCCTTTTCTATGCCATGACCGTACCCGGGCTCCGTAAGGGGAGAGGAAGAGGATGTGGACCCGTCATTCTTCACCCCAAGCCCTCCGAACATCTCATGGACACCGTCCCTGCTACGAACCGCATGGCTTCTCCCTACCTGCAAACCGCTTTGCCGCTAGCCGCTGATCCGCCTTCCAGCGAATCCCGGGGGTCAGGGTCATCCACGGCGCTTCGCCAGGGCCGCGCAGGTTTCAAGAGTGGAGCATATAGTAGCGAAAACCGAAGCGTTGCCCAAAACTCTCTCGAAACTTTTTCTTGCCTTTGATCAAGCTGTAACGTAGGTTACGATGCAGAAGTAATTTCCTCGAGTCCTTGCTTCGTATAAGCATGTGATACAACCCGGGGAGCCGAATCGCTTGAAACACCATACTTCGATCACATCAGCATTCGTTGAACAATTCAGTTCGCGGCCGGTTCGCATTTCAGATCGGACCATGCATATTTGCTGGATCATGTCTTTGGGCATACGCGCAAGAAATGTGGCAGCATAGCCGTCACCAAAACGGCAGAGCGAAGTGGAACGCCAGCACGAAAGCAGCCAAAACATTTTTCTCGAGGAGGCATGGTCATGCAATTTCCTTTTCTGTCCGACAGGAAACTTCAATTCCGCCGTGCGGCGCAGGTTTGGGTTGTGCTTGCATTCCTGACTCTGACCGGAATGTCCGTATTTGGTCAAACTGACACCGGCTCGATTGTGGGAGCCGTGCGCGACCCCAGTGGCGCGGTCATTTCTGGGGCTCAGGTTGACATTACCAATACCGCAACCAATGTGACCACAACGTTCATGACCAACGCCGACGGCGTGTACCAGGCCCTGCAACTTATCCCAGGCGTCTACAGCGCAAAAGCGACACGTGGGGGTTATGCAGTCGAGGTGCGGCCGAACATCACCATCAACGTGCAGACGAGAGCGCAAGTGGACTTTAAGCTCACCGTAGGCACTGTACAACAGGAGGTCGAAGTCACAGAAAACTCGCAACTTCTACAGACCCAGTCAGCGGAAGTAGGCGCGGTGCTCAGCAGCCAGGCGATCAATGAGCTTCCCCTCAACGGGCGGGATTACGATCAACTGGCGCTGCTCGAACCAGGTGTTTTTCACAACCCCGACGGCGAAGTGGCCAATCCTGCCGAGGGGCGCTTCAGCGCAAACGGCAATCTCGAACTGCAAAATTACTATCAATTGGACGGGATCGACAACAACACTGGGTCGGAAAACCTGCAGGAGCAGTCGGCGCAGGCGGTGATCCCTCCTCCAGACGCACTGCAGGAGTTCGCAATTCAGACCAGAACCTACTCTACCGAGTTCGGTACCTCCGCTGGGGCTGTGGTCAATGTCTCAACCAAGTCAGGAACCAATCAGTTCCACGGAGACCTATGGGATTACCTGCAGAACAGCGCGCTCAATGCCAACACCTACTTCAACAACTACGGCGGGGTGCCCAAGGGGCACTTCAGCCAAAACCAGTTTGGGGGAACGATCGGCGGCCCGATCATTCGTAATCGCACGTTCTTTTTCTTCTCCTATGAAGCTTTGTTGAGCAGCGAAGCCGAGACAGTGCTTTCCACGGTGCCCACTCCGCTGATGAAAACGGGAGACCTCAGCGCCGTGGCCTCAACTCATCCCTTGACGGCCGAAGCCGCCAACCAGACGGGTTGCATTAACAACAACGTGGTCTCGCCGGCCTGCATCGATCCAGTGGGCCAGGCCATCATGAACCTGTATCCCAATCCCAGCCCGCAACTCTCTCCCGGCGGGAATATCAACGCGTGGAACGGGAGTACAAACTACCAGTTTGCAACTTCTGTTCCCAACAACACACAGACGCTCGATGCGCGCGTCGATCACACCATCAACAAGAAAAACCAGATATTTGGCCGCTACGCCTATGACCGTTCCAATTACCAGTCGCCCTTGTGGACGTCCAATCCCATCGCCGGCAACGGCGACTTTTCCACGCAATACATCCTTCACGATCAGTCCCTCGCGGTGGGATGGACCAATACTCCATCTTCCTCGCTGGTGAACACCGCCCACTTCGGCTATCTGCGGGATTTCTCTCATAGCGATCCGGTCGGCCTTACTCTCGGGGTTTCGGATGCTCCCATGTTTGGCCTCAGTGGCATTCCGGTCGGACCGGAAACAGCCGGACTTCCGCCTAATTACATCTTCGGGCTCACGACCATCGGTTCGTCGATCTACCGCCCTCAGTTTCAAGTAGCACAGGTGTTTCAGTTCGTTGATGACGTCTATAAACTAGTGGGCAACCATAGCCTGCAGTTTGGTTACGAGTACCATGAAAATTCCCTGAACTTTTTCGATCTTGAGGCTCCTCAGGGTGTGATCCTCGCAACCGGTATCTACAGCAACACCCCGGGATTTGCGATTGCCGACTATCTCCTGGGGGATGTGGGCGAAGCTATCTTTGAAACTGCCCTCGAAGTAAACAACTACATCCGCGGCAACTCCGTGTACGGACAAGATACCTGGCGGGTCAGGCCCAACCTTACAATCAACTATGGAGTTCGTTATGAGCTATATCCTCCGTTTTGGCTGAATCGCGAGAACCGCACATCCAACTTCAGCCCGGCCAACGGCGGAGAGATTGTCACTGCAAGCAACAGCGGTGGCGTTTATGGCCGTGCATTGATCCATCCCGACAACACCAATTTTGCGCCCCGCGTGGGCTTTGCCTATCACATGTCCCCGATGCTGGTTTGGCGTGGCGGGTTCGGCATCTTCCACCAGTTCATCAACAGAATCGGGTCGGAATCGATGCTGCAACTCAACCCTCCCGCCCTGCTCAATGTTTCACTGGCACAACAACTCGGAAGCACGGCTCCCGTCTTCCAACTCAGGAATGGATTCCCCTCCCAGGAACTGGAGGAGCAAGGTATCAACTTACCGTCTCTGCAAATTCGGGCCCAGGATCCGAATGAGCGTACCACCTACGTGGAGCAAGTGAGTTTCGGTCCGCAGATTCAGCTCAGCAATAACACTGTGCTCAATCTCACCTACGTGGGAAACTGGGGCCGCAAAGAAAACCGTCTGCGCAATGCCAATCAAGGACAGCTCACCGGCTTCAGCAACGGGCAACCGGTCATTAGCTTCCCTTATCCCAACTTGAATACCGTCACCCAGGCGGTGCAAGGCGCGGGCCAGCATGCCTTTCTGGAACTTGCGACCAACGATGGCAACACGGATTTCAACGCGCTGGAGGTCAATCTGCAGCGCCGGCTCAGCAATCATTTGATGTATCAGATCAGCTATTCCTTCTCGCATAATATGGCGGACTACGTGGACAACCTCACTGGGGGATCAACCCCGCAGAATGCCTATGACTACGCTCACGAAATGAGCTACTCGCAACAGGATGTCCGCAACCGGTTTGTGGGGAGCGGCACCTGGGAGTTGCCCATTGGTCAGGGTGGCCGGGTGATGAACAGCGACAGCATGGCAGCTCGACTCCTGGGTCACTGGCAGACCAATGCAATCGTAAGTCTCCAAACCGGCATACCGTTCACGGTCACTGCTCCGGATCTGAGCTCTACCGGCTCGAACCATGCCTCCTATCCGAACTGCGTGGGAAATCCTTATGTCGGAACCTCCACCAGTCCGAAGCAGTATGCCGGTAGCAATGCTCCAGGCACTTATCTGAATGTGAATGCCTTCGCGGTGCCCGCGGCGGGAGATTTTGGCGACTGCCGCCCGCGTGCATTCCATGGGCCGGGACTGAATGAGTCGGATATTAGCCTGTTCAAAAGCTTTCCCCTGGGAGAGGCGCGTCGATTCGAGTTTCGCACCGAGTTCTTCAATGCGTTCAATCACCCCAGCTTCGCGAATCCGGCATCCGACATCTCCGCCCCGGGAGCGTTTGGCAAGAGCACGGCTACAACGACCAATCCCCGCGAGATTCAGTTTGCCGGAAAAATTTTCTTTTAGCCGGCCCTTTTGCATCCACGAACGGTTACGCAGCAACTGAATGCAAAGGCGGACTTTTGTTCCCCTCGGAATCATCTTTCTTCGGTTCGTTGCGTCACTTGAATAAACAATGTTTTTTTGGCAGGATCGTGACTGTGATGATGACAAACCGAATACTTGTTTACGCGCTTTCATGCGTGATGATGTTGGCGTCTTTGGGTCTGGTCGCCCGTAGCGCGATCGCCGAGACACCCTGCCCGATCCAGGGGACAACGCGTGAGGATGCCCAGGCGATCCCCGAGAACCGGGGGGCCGCAGCACTCTCTGTGGCATTGCAAAAACTTCACACCCGCGCCAGCATGCTGATGGTCACAGCACATCCAGACGATGAGGACGGAGCAACCCTGGCTTATGAATCTCGCATAGTCGGGGCTCGCGCCGGGTTGTTGACCCTCAACCGCGGCGAGGGCGGCGCGAATGTCATGTCCTCCGACCTCTGGGATGCACTGGGCTTGGTGCGCACAGAAGAACTGCTCCAAGCCGACCGTTATTATTGCGCCTCACAGTTTTTCACTGTCGCAACCGATTATGGTTTTTCAAAAAATCTTGCCGAAGCATTACAGAAATGGAGCGAGGACCGGGTCTTCTACGATGTAGTCCGGGTGGTGCGCCTCACCCGTCCACTGGTGATCACCTCGGTGTTTGTAGGCGGACCCTCTGACGGTCATGGAAACCACGCGGCCGCGGGTATGTGGGCGCAAAAGGTCTTCCTCGCCGCAGGTGACCCGAATGTTTTTCCAGACCAAATCAAAGACGGCCTCCGGCCCTGGAATCCATTGAAGGAATATGCACGCGTTCCTTTTTCTCTGGAACAGGGAAGCATTTCCCCCAAAGGCCTTTATGACTATGCAACCCATCATTGGGCGCCCGCCGGAGTGCAGAACTATATATCCGGCAAGTTTGAACCGGGAGCGGTAAGCGCAACCGTAAATGTACCCGTCGGCACTTATAGTCCAGCGAACGGTTTGACTGCCCAGCAGATCTCGCGCACCGGTCTTGGCATGCAAAAATCTCAGAACGGCGGCGCTGAAATTCCTGCGGCTGGACCTGCAGAATCCGCGTATCACCGTTTCGGCTCGCGTATCTCTGCCGCCGACCAGGAGAAGTCGTTTTTCGAAGGCATCGACATATCACTAGAGGGGATCGCCGATCTCGCTGGTAGCGAAGAGCACGCCTTCCTGACGCAAGCGCTTAGCACCATGAATGGGTTGGTTGAGGATGCTATCCGTAACTATTCGGTTCGCGACCCAAGCGCGATCGCTCCAATCCTTGCTCAAGGGCTGAAAGCAACCAATGATCTCATTGACCAGGTGAACGGCAGTCAATTATCGCCAGACGCAAAATACAATGTCTTGCATGAGTTGAAGGTCAAGCAAGCGCAATTCAACGATGCGCTGGTGCTCTCCCTCGGGCTTTCGATGGCCGCAAACGTCACCCCGGAACACCCTCCTTCCGGCCCCTTCGCGCGCTTTTTTGGAGATCAGCCGACATTCCAGATGGCAATACCGGGCCAGCACTTCCCAGTCCTTGTTCATGTAGCAGAGGAGAGCCCTGTCTCCATCCAGATCGACAAGGTCTCTCTGGAGATAGAAGGAGCCAACGACGCCGCCGTGCCGGCCGACGGCAAAAGCTCCGGTCAACTTGATGGCGGTGGGATCTTCAACGCCAGGTTTGAAGTCCAGGTACCCGAGGATGCGGCCTATACCAAGCCCTACTTCGCTCGCCCTGGACTGGAGCAGCCATATTACGATGTGCTCGTGGAGAAGGACCGCGGTATGGCGCTCGCTCCTTATCCTCTCCAGGCGCGGGTAGTTGCGAGCTATCACGGCGTTCAGGTGGAGCTGGCAGAGATCGTCCAGACGGTCGCGCGCGAAGTGGGTCCAGGGATCGTCTTCCACCCTATGCCAATCGGACCGGCGATCTCGGTGAGTATGTTACAAAGCGCTGGCATCGTCCCGCTTGGCAAGTCCTCCTTTCCTGTAAGTCTGCGCATCCACAGCAATGTGAAAGGTCCTGCGCAAGGAAGCATTCACCTTGATATGCCGGCCGGCTGGAAGTCGGAACCCGCTACCGCAACCTTTTCTTTCGCCCAGGACGGGCAGGAGCAGATCGTCACCTTCAACGTCTCACCAGTCAAACTTTCCGAGCAGACGTATCACCTCACGGCCGTGGCGCACTATGACAATCACGACTATAAGCAAGGCTATGTTCAGGTCGGATACTCAGGCCTGAGACCCTATTTCCTCTATTGCGTAGCCGCCTATCAAACCACCGGGACCAACGTGAAGGTCGCTCCCAATCTTCAAGTTGCCTATATCGAAGGTAGCGGCGACGACGTACCTAAGTCCCTCGAGAACCTGGGGATCCATGTTCACTTTCTTACCCCGGAAGATCTGGCAGGCGCCGATCTCTCCAAGTACAACGTCATCCTGGTTGGGGTGCGGGCTTATGCCGTGCGCAGCGATCTCGTGACCTATAACGGCCGACTACTCAACTATGTAAAGGGCGGAGGCGTGGTGGTGGTGCAATATCAAACGCCGGAGTTCGACCACAATTTCGGCCCTTACCCCTACAGCATGACATCAGACCCAGAAGAGGTCACCGACGAGGGCTCGCCGGTGACCCTCCTGCCGTCCAACCCTGCTCTGACTTGGCCTAATAAAATCACAGCGACAGACTTTTTGGGTTGGATCGAAGAGCGCGGTTCCAAATTCATGGCTACCTGGGACCCGCGGTATGAAGCGCCTTTGGAGACTCATGATCCGGGACAGGATCCTCAGAAGGGCGGCTTCCTGATCGCGCGTTACGGTTCCGGAGTCTGGGTTTACAACGCTTATGCGTTTTACCGGGAACTCCCTTTAGGGGTTCCAGGCGCGTATCGCCTTTTCGCAAACCTTATAAGCTTGCCATCTAATCCGTTGTTACGAGCAGACTCTGCTAAGGCAACCAGGAAGTAGAGACCATGCGGATCAGAGCGGCGTTCCGGCGCTCGGTCATATCGACCAATTGGGACATTGCGCTTGCAGGGTGGCCGCTCCTGGAGAGAGAAACACCATGCGTCGTCGCCAAAGACGAAAATGTCTCGGCGCGCTTGCGGGACTTCCTAAGTCAGAAAACGGACATAGATCGGTCCGCTGCTCCTCCGCCAGCAAGGAGCATTCCGTATCGCGGAACCTGGGCCCTCCAGAACGAACCTTCCGTTATGTCTGCCCGGCTGCAGCTTACCCGGGTCTATGCATCCGAGAAATGCTCTTGACGAGGTTGCCGGCCATGGAGTCAATTTGCTCCTATGCTGATGCAGTCGGTTTGCCGTGAAAACGGTCCAGACTGACACTTCCTGGAAAGGCGAACCTGGCTTTGGCACCCACACTCGCATTGCTGCACACTAGCCCGACGCTGACACCGATGTTTACCGCGCTTTGCCGTCAGCACCTCCCGCTGACGGATATCTTTCACATGGTCGATGAAAGCCTGATACAGCAGACCATCGCCACCGGCAAACTGCAGAAAGTGACCGTGCGTCGCTTGATCGGCATGGTCGAGTCCGCTTCTGCCATCGGCGTCGATGGAGTGCTCGTTACCTGTTCCTCGATTGGGCCGGCCGCTTCCATCGCCGCCAAACTCTTTCCCTTTCCAGTCGTTCGCGTCGACGATGCTATGGCGGAGAAGGCAGTCAGCCAGGGCCGTCGCATCGGAGTATTGGCGACCCTGCGCACCACCTTGGAGCCGACCACGGCGCTGCTGCGTGAAAAAAGTGCTGCTGCGGGCCTGCAAACGCACATTGAAGAGTCGCTGTGTGACGGCGCCTTTCAGGCCGTCCTCGCCGGCGATACAGAAACCCATGATCGTGTGGTGAGCCAGGCGCTTCAGGATTTGGCAGGGAAGGTGGACCTGGTGGTGTTAGCCCAGGCATCCATGGCGCGCGTGCTCCAGCAAATGCCACCGCAACCCGTTCCTATACTCTCGAGCCCCGAGCTGGCGGTACTACGAACGCGCGAGCTTATGGCGAATGGCTCTCTGGCGCTACGATCCTCCGCGCACGCACTGGAGTTCTGACGCTGTGAAGAAACGTCACGGCGTGCTGGCGCTGCTGGGAGCAGTGTCCGTCATTACCTTCGTCGATCGTCTGGCAATCGCGGTGGCCGGCCCCAGTTTGCAGCACGATGTGCACCTGGCACCCGTGCAGTGGGGATGGGTCCTGAGTTCGTACGTGATCGCCAATACCGTGTTCGAAATTCCTTCCGGCGCCATGGGCGACCGTTATGGGCAACGTGCCGAGCTCACCCGCATCGCTGCATGGTGGTCGATCTTCACCGCGCTCACCGGCTGGTGCCGCACTTTCTGGCAGCTATTCATTACCCGCTTCCTGTTTGGGGTGGGCGCGGCCGGCGCCTATCCCAATGCGGCAGGCGTCATTCCGCATTGGTTCCCTAAACACGAGCGGGCTCGCAGCCAGGGCGTGGTTTGGGCGGCAAGCCGGTTGGGCGCCGCGTTGGCGCCCCTCACCCTGGTCCCCTTGCAGATGCGTCTGGGCTGGCGAGCCGTCTTCTGGATATTGGGCGGAGTGGGGCTGGTGTGGACGGGCGTCTGGTGGACGTGGTTTCATGACCGCCCTGCCGATCAGCCCGGCATCACGCGTCAAGAGTTGGAAGAGCTTGGCGAGACCAATGCATCGCTCCATAACCGCGTGCCCTGGCGCAAGCTACTGGCCTTACCGCAGCTTTGGCTCATCACTGCGGCCTATGGGTTTTATGGTTGGGCCAGCTGGTTCTACTTCTCCTGGTTCCCTACCTGGATGGTGAACGGCGCGCACATCTCGTTGGCGAGGATGGGTGTGGTTGCCTCGTTTCCGTTTTTGCTCGGCATCGGCAGCAATCTCGCCGGCGGAATTTTGAGCGACCGGCTAGTAGAGCGCTATGGAATGGTGGCAGCCTACCGATGGGTAACCAGCACCTGCCTGGCACTCGCATCTGCGCTCTTGGTTCTATTGGGGCTGGTGCACGGCCTGATTCCGGTAGTGGCCGTATCGACTCTCTGTTTCGGAGTGATGGACCTGATGTTACCCGCCGCCTGGGCCATGTGCCTGAATCTGGGTGGCACCTGTGGAGGCACTGCGACGGCTGTCATGAATACAGCAGGCAACCTGGGCGGCTTGCTCTGTACCGTGGTGTTCGGCTACGTGATACGTGCGAGCGGCAATTACAATCTCCCGCTCTTCGGCATTGCCGCTGTCGTACTGGTGAGCGCGATGCTGTTCTCCCGCGTGGACTGCAGCCGAGGACTGAATGCACCCTTACCAACATCACGGTAACCCGCCGGTTGGGGTACCTTCGATAGCGAAACCCGCATGTCTCCTGCTAAACAACCACCCGAATCCGCATCTTTACAGGCGTGTCCATAAAGCAGCGTTTCACCGCCATTCCGAGCTGGTTCACGGGCATCCAAGGGGACATACCGCGCATACCGCGCTTACCGCGCATCATTTCCCCCACCCCTTCCTGGGCTACCCTCCCCGAAGATACGAAAACGCTAGCGCTTTACCCCCCATTCCCCTGTCGCGCAATCCCGAAAAAATCTTCCGGACCAATTTGTCCACCCTTCAGTACCAGCTCCAGTCCATCAAGACCAGTGGCTTCCTCAGCGTGTGCGCGGCACAATGGGGCTCCGGGAGAGAGGATGCCGGCAAAGCTGAGGGCGGTGAGATTCAGTTGCTGCACAGCATGGGACGAAGTGTCGCCGCCGCACAAAACAACGCGGCGGACGCCGGTCTGTCGCACCAGCCCAAGCAGCAGGCGACCGAGAGCAAGGCCGAGTTCCTTGTCATGGGTCAATCCCGTGGGCGCGCCCAGGGCAGTGTAGAGCACTGTATCGCGGCCCGATCGTAAGCAAGGCACGGCCAGCCCCATTGCAATTTCTACAGCCTGCCCACTGCCGCTGGCCAGTGCTGCTGCATCGAGCTCAATGCAAGCGAACCCTTGCCGCTTGGCCCAAAGGATCTGCCCTGCGGTCACTGCCGAGCAGCTTCCGCTGATAATCAGAATTTGATCTGCCGCGCTGGAGTTTAGCGATGGAGCCTCCGCCGCGATGATGCCTGCGCTGCGCCAATAGGCCATCAGGCTGGCAGTTACGCCGGAACTGCCGATCGTAAACAGCGGCTGCGAGTCCTGCGTAAGCTCCCAAATCAGCTGACCCGCCTGCTGCAGCATGCCAGCATCCAGTCCGTCCAGAAGAACCCCTGCCGCGCCGCCCTCTGCCTGCAGACGAAATTGTTCGTGAACTACGCCCGCTTGAAACGCTCGAAGATCAACCAGGCCGACCGCAAGGTTCGTCTGTCCCGCGAGGTGGAGGCGAAGATCAGCTTCGTGCATGGGAGTGGCAGGGTGATGCGCCATCGTAGGATGCCGGTCAATGCGATAGACCTCGCCCCCTGCTGCCGCAAAGAGATTGCCGAAGAGGAGGAACCTGCCCAGGTGCGGCGCGGCGATACCAATTGGAACAGTCGTCGTTTTAAATACCTCGCGCCCGATCTCGAGCGCACGCCCGATGCTGCCCCGGTGAGGTGCTGAGTCAAAGGTGGAACAAACTTTATATTGAACGATCGCGGGCGCGAGATCCCGCATGCGGGTGAAGATGGCTGGCAGATTAACAGACATCCACTCCGGCGTGCGCGATCGAGCATCGCCGGCGAAGCCTATCGCCTGGCAAGCGGAGAAGCGCGCCAACTGCGTCGCTGTCGGCGCAGTGAGAAAGAGCACGCTGGACACGCCATTCACAGCGAGCTGCTCCAGCACATCTGTGGAGCCGGTAAAGTCGTCACCGTAGTAGCAGTAGAGCAATGGCATGCGAGGGGGCTTCACTCCTGGGCGAGGATCAGCCGGAAAACGCTTCGAGTGCTGTGCGCAGCTCGCCATGGGTAGCTGCGAATTCTGTAACTGGAATGCCCTTGATAGCTGCCTCCCACGCCTGCTGCAGGCTACGCACGCCGGCGGCCGGACCTTGCGGGTGGCCCAATATGCCACCGCCCGCTGCGAAGATGAGGTCTGTAGAGCCGAGCGCCCGGTAAGTACCGGCAGCCTGGCGCGCAGATTGCCCGGAAGAGAAGACGGGCACAATCTCGCAGCCGGCATGCGGAGGCGGGAACATCGGTGTGAGACAGGCACGCGCCGAGGCGATGACGCTTTCATCCTCCTCGCAAAATTTGTTACTCAATCCGTTCACATGGGTGTGGTCAATGCCGGCCAGGCGCCAGAACTTCTGGTATGCGACGAAGCTCATGCCGATTGCCGGCGATCGGCCGTATATACCCCATCCATTGCGGTGACCGTGGATGCAAAGCTGCGAGTGCGCGCGCAGAACTTTCATTGCCGGCAGCCCAATGGAATTCATACTGGCCATGATGCAAATGCCGCCGTTTGCCAGTACATGGTCGTGACGGCGCAACATCTGGTCAATGTCACCGGTGAGATTGACCGCGTACATCACCTGCTTGCCGGTTCGGTCGGCATGCTCGTGCAGCACCCGCAGAACGGCGGTGGCGCGTTGCTCGAAGGGACAGTGCGGTCCATCCGATTGCAGCTCATCGTCCTTAATGAAGTCGATCCCGGCCTCAGCCAAGGTGCGCACCTGTGCCGCCGTCTCTTCCGGACTCATGCCGATGCTCGGTTTGATGATGGTGCCGATGAGCGGCCGCTCGTAAACACCGGTAAGCCGCCGCGTTCCCGCCACCCCAAACTGCGGGCCTTGATAGCGATCGAGGAAAGCCGGCGGCAACGTGAGGTCGAGTAGCTTGAGGCCCGAAAAAGGTTTGAGCTCGAACAGGTTGCCCGCGACCGTGGCCAGAAGGTTAGGGAGCGAGGGGCCAGGATTCTCCAGCGGCCAGGACAGGGTCACTTCCGCAGTCCGGCGTGCCTTGTTAGGGGAGTTCTTCGGCATCCCTGAGCCAGGCAAAGAGGGCCGGTCGACGGTTCCCAACTCCGTGATTTGCTCCACCTGCGCAGCGAAGCGAGCACGCAGTTCACTGGTCTCGCCAGGCACGCGAATGAACGTTCCGGTCGACTGCTCCCCGGCCATGATCTCAGCAGCATCTTCGAGTGGAAAGGCGGTTTCAATCCAGTACCGCGCCTGTATGCGAGCTGCTGGACTCTGTTGGGCGGGTTGGCGTTCGGTCGCCTGCGCTGTACCGCTGATTCCATCCATGGTCGTAGGGCTCCGTCTGCATTAGCCGCGGTTGAAGTAGGTAGTGTATCGCTCGTTCTGCACCTGGTGGAAAGGTAGAAATACAATCTGCTGCCCGTCCTCGTTTCGGACCCACGTGCCGGAGCTTTGCCCAACAGCGCTCAAACCCTCATGGATCGGGAGAGTTCTTTTGTCCAGTCCGTCCGGCGGATCGATGGCCACCAGCATCACCGGACCACGCATGACTGCGACCACGTTGGGATGCTGATCGTCGATCGGCTCAGTTCGGAACGGCTGCGGAAGGTGCAGTTGAACCACGTCGCCACTCTTCCATCGGCGGCGCAGAGCGGCGAAGCTGCCGGGTGCGGCTTTTACGCCGGCAGGGGCACCATTCACAGTGATGTGCGCCGGCTGCTCGACCCATGCGGGAATGCGCAGGCGCAAGGTCCACGGCTGCGGGGTGCTGGCGTCAACTCGAATGGAGATCGTTTCTTCGGCGGGATACGCCGTTGTCTGTACCACCTTCACGTTCTCCGGCGTGCGCAGTTCGCTCGGCGCATACATATTGACCGTGATGCCGTCATCGGCGCGCAGGTACAAGCCGAGCACATAGTCCGCAACACCCAGCACCAGCGTGCCCGAGCAGCAAGGCCATTTGCGTGGGTACCAGACCTTGGTGGCGTTCGGGCTATACGTCGAATAGTACGGGTAATCGCCATCAGAGTCAGGCTGCTTGACCCCGAGCACCGTGTTGTACACAACGCGCTCGAGGTGGTCACCATATCGCGGGTCGCCACTCATGCGCAGAAGATACCTATCCAACTTGCATGCTGCGTAAGCGCCACAAGGCGTTTCAAAGTGGTCGACGGTAGTAGAAAGGCTCTCATAGAGCTTGCCCTGGTGCGGCGCCACGAACTGCTCGTTGGGTCCCCAACCGCCGGACGCAAATTGTTGCTGCGTGGTGAGGTAGGTCCACGCGTTCGCCATCGCCCGGCGGTATTTTTCATCGCCCGACACCAGGTAGGCTTTGGCTGCGGATGAGAGCGCGATCGCATGCGAGTAAGCATGGCGCCCCGGCAGTACATTTTCACTGGCGGCAAGCGGATCGAAAAAGTCACGATCGAGCATGTAGTTCAGCGCCAGCTCCTGAAATTCGTGCCTGCCAGTGAGCTGATAAGCGGTGAAGAGATTCTCCGGCATGACGTAAGTCTCGTCGTAAGGTGGATCCTTCTTGCCGATACGATCGTGGCCGTGTTCCGGCATCAGCGATCGGGAGCCATCCAGCACCCGTGGCAACAAATCACGCGCTTCGTCGATGTGAGCGAGGGTATAAGCGTCGATCAGACCCCCGAAATGCTTATCCAGGGTGTAGCAGATCCATTGATTGCTTTGCGGACGGATGATGGATTGATTATCCGGACCCAATGTGGCGGCAAAGCCGCGAACCAGTTCCTGTACCTTGGTCGTGCACGCCGGATCGCTAGTAGTCGCCCCAATGCGCGCCAGCCCGGAAATATATTGCCCCAGGGAGTGGCCGGGGACGAAGCCGTCGGCATCGTACCAACCGCCCATATCGTGCCCAGGAGCGGGAAGTCCGGCGCGCTGCCGGTAAACCTTGAGCAGACGATCATTGTCGAGCGCCAGGTAGCTCGCATGGACGCGATCATACTGCTGCTGCAGCGGGCCTCCAGTGAGAGTGACGGCCCCATAGGGATATTCACGCAGTACCTCGCGCGTAGACGGCAAGACTGGCGAGCCGTCCGCGGGACGACCCAACAGGCTGCTGCTCAGCACAGCCGCGGACCCTTGAAGAAACTCGCGCCGCGTGGGGCGTAAAGCCATCTTGCCCAGACTCCTCGATCGACAAGCCATTGGACGGGAGAACCAGATGCGCCGTCAACCCAATCAACCAGCGTGGAAGAAGGGAAGCGACAATTCCGGATTGCGGAATCCTATGAGAAGCCCACCTTGACGTCGCACTGCTTGTCCAGGGGATAGATCAGTTCGACATTGCGCGACGTGATCAATTGGTGTTTGACGAACACAGCGGCAGGCACTGGCTTTTTCTGCAGAATACTCACCGCCAGCGGGATAAGTTCATCTCCGTACCGTTCTGGAAAATACGCCACCGTACCGATCAGCCGTGTACCCGGTTTGCGCAGTTCCATGCGAGCGTCGCGGATCGCATTCTGACCCATCACCGCGCAAAGATGACTCAGGCCTGCTTCTTCAAAAGCCCGCAGCGCAGCCAGCGCGCAGATGTCATTCACCGTGCCGATGAGTGTGCGCCGCGGCGGAGAACGACGCAGATACTGACGAAGAATCTCCAGCACCTGTTCAAAGCTGCCTCGGCCGTTGAGGTGGGCCTTGGGCACGCTGGCAATTTGCGGCAACTCGCCGCGCAAGCCATCGACCAGGCCCGTGAGGCGCAATTCCAGAAGAGAGCCCGCAATCGGCAACTCCAGCAGTAAAAGTTGATCGACCTTGCCACCCCAGTTTTCCCGTGCCCATCGTCCCAGTGCCTTACCTCCGATCAAGCCCGCCTTGTAGTTATTCGCGCCAAAATAGCTGGCGCCAGGATGCGGTACCTCAATGGCAATCACGGGTGTATTCGATTCAAGAAACTTGGAGGCCAGCACCGGGGCGACGCGCTCGTAAGTCTGAAACTCCAGCACCAGATCCACCCGCTCCTTGATGAGCAGATCGGCATTCCGCACCGCTTCGCGGGCGCTATACCTGTTGTTAACCGTGATCAGGTGAACATGCTCACGCGCCGCCGCCTTCTCCATGCTCCTCACCACTTCGCGTGAGAACTCAGAGTCGCCCTGCGCAGCAAACCCTATGCGAAACGGCCGCGCGGTCACGGGGCCGAACTGATTGTGATAGACCCCCGCGCCGGAACGTTCCAGCAGACCGCCATGAATGAGCGTGCGCAGCAAGCGGAAGACAGTAGTCTTGGGAAGCTGGGTGCGATGAACCACATCCCCCAGCACCAATTCTTCGCCCGGGTGCCGAAACGCCTTAAGGACCTCGCAAGCGCGCAGCACGGTCTGCGATTCATTGCGGTCCCCCTTGCGCTCTTCACCGGCCCTGCGCCGATTTCGTCCAACCGAAATACCAGTCCTGGAAGTGGCCGTCATTTCCATTCCTATCATCCGACACGCCATCCTAAATTCCGCCAAACGGAACTGACAAGCCAAAGCCGCCGCAGTCGCAGGTATAAAGTAAGCAATCCCCAAAATTCCGCAATGCGGAACGCCCCCCGACGTTCTTTTGGCCACGCATGTCGGATGGAAGCACAAGCCCACCCTTTGTCATCCCGCCTGCCCCGGCGTGCCGTGGGACTGTCGCGGAGGGATCTGCAGTTTCACTCAACCCGCAACCAAGGCGCTCGCAATACAAAAAAATTCGACAGACCGAAGTGGCGGAGATCAACGGCACGCCACTACTCTGTAATCGCCTCCAACTCCTGTCCCGGAGGAATTTTCCGCAGCATAAGCGTAGTCCACATTCCGAGCGAAACCCCAGTGGCAATCACAAGCCAGGTGAGCACCGGCTTCCCGAACCCAGCCAATACAGTCCAAAGAATACTGCCGATGACGAAACCGATCACCTGTATCGCGCTAAGGAAACCCACCGCAGTCCCACGGATCCGAGTGGGAAAACTTTCACCCTGGTAAGCATACCCGGCGCCCGACCACGTCCCATTGGTAGCCTGGTAAAGAAAGAAGTACACAACCACCACCAGCCACCTCTGCTGCACCAGCAGGAAAGCCAGGCTGAGCGGAGCGACCAACACCCCAGAGACAATGATCACCTCCCGCCGCCCCCAGCGCTCCCCTAACCAACCTCCAAGAATATAGAAAAAGAACCCAATACCCCCGCAAGCAAGAAGCAGAGTACTGGCCCCCGGCTCACTGAAGTTCTTGTACTTCGTCAGCCAATAAGCGATGTAGAAATTAGTCGCGACATAGCTCGCACCATAAAAAATCCAGACAATCGAAAGCCAGACCAGCTGTCGTCGAATGGGCCCAGGTTTCGCAAACAGATCGCGAATCGAAGTCCCTCCCTCCAACTCGACCGCAACATGCTGCTTCTCGAGCAGTGCCTCGACTGCCTCATGGTCTCCCTCGCGAACAGCCTTACGCACATTCTGCACATGTTCAAAGCGTTCTGACTCCCGCACAAAAAAACGGCCGAGGATCACCGCCACAATCGGAAGCACGCCCAGCAAAAACACAAACCGCCACCCAAATCTGCCAAAGGCAAGATACGCCCCCGAAGCCAGGAAGACACCCAAAGGCCAGCCGCCCTGGACAATCGAATACAGCAAACCGCGATGTTTCGCCGGCGCCTGCTCATTGACAATGGTGATGGAAACGGCGAGTTCCGCATAGGCGAGCCCGGAAGCAATCGCACGCACCAATACCAGTTGCCAGAAGTGGGCGACGAAATAAGTAAGGCCTGTGAACAGCGCCGTCCCGGTTAAACAGAACATCCATATACGTCGCCGCCCGAAGCGATCCATCGCATAACCGGCCCAGATGGTGATGCAGAACTGCGCACCATAAACAGAAAAGCCGAGGACCCCGAGACCCGCCTCAGAAATATGCAGACTCTGCGCAATGTCAGGAAGCGCCAGCACCAGCAAGTTAACGTCATACGACGCCAGCGCCCACCCTGCCAGCGCAATGAGGATGAGATACCTCAGGTAATTGCGCGGAGCCGCTGCGCCAGGCAAGGACGATAGCTGCAGCTGCCGGTCACTCATGAATTAGGTAATACGCTGGATGCTGGCCGCAATCTCATCCGCCTCAAACACGCGTTTCCAGTCCGGTCGCATCAAAGCCGGCATGCCAAATTCGATCGCCTTATTGCAAGCGTCGGAAAAGAGCCCTTCACGCTCCTTGAAGATTACAGATGCCAGCACGTTGATATGGCCGAGCAGAAAATCCCGAGCTGCCTCAGGAAGCACACCCCGCTTCACGACCTCATCCATGGCCTCACGCATCACCACCAGGAGGGTCGCGCAAACGGTCTCCGAAAGGCCCGGCTCGAGCAGCGCCATC
>Ga0182024_10008767_pt1 | contig 21160 bp, 22 predicted proteins | sample P32metaG_FD_120480 | JGI IMG/M metagenome (GOLD analysis project Ga0182024, IMG submission 120480) | Permafrost microbial communities from Stordalen Mire, Sweden - P3-2 metaG (Illumina Assembly) | ecosystem: Environmental > Terrestrial > Soil > Wetlands > Permafrost | place: Sweden: Stordalen...
ACACGCACCTTGCAGCGGTTCAGTCCAATACATTTTTAGCTCACCGGCGTGGCTCCGATCACGTTTCCTCTCTGTATAGGCCTACTGTCGCCACGCCGCCGAGCTAAAAATGCTCTGCATTGTAGAGAGTTTTGATTTCCATAGATCCCTCCGATGAATTGCCGATTGTTGAGTTACCCCGATGCATGTGCATGCCGCTGGCCTCGTCAGGGGGGCGTATGCTGGTCTTGCCGTCGTTGTCGGAGTCGGCACATCGCTGTGGGTCAACCCAGGGTCGGAAAGACACGTCTCGATCCAATAGTACTTGCTAGTCAGCCCACAGTTCAAAGCTTCGAGATGCCTGGCATTCCAATCAGCTGACTTGCGCCCTGGACTTTTCACGATTGTAGGTTTCGATGCCTGCATCAATTGCCATGGCAATCTGTCCTTCCGTCTGGTTGATTATTTCCTTGCCGCGTTCGACGTTTTCTTCAACACGAACCCGCATCTCGCGGGTCTTTTTGCGGGCGAGTTCACTTCCTTCTCTTGCTTTCTTCGCCATATATTTACGGGTTTCCTCGCCTGATTTGGGGGCAAATAGAATGCCCATTAGCGACCCGATGCCAACTCCCACCAGAAAATAGTTTCTTTTCGGAACTAGATATTCAGCCATGATTAGCCTCTTTCTCCAGGGGACACTCGCGCCAAAGACAGTATTCAATTGAACTTTTCATTTTGCTTGCGGCGATGGGTCTTCAGTAAGATCCCACATAGCCATCAGTACCAGGATAGTGCCGAAAAACAAAAAAACACTGATCGCTCTCTGTCTATACTTGCCCATCGCCGCCCTCAAGTGTTCTACCTAACTGACTGGTATCTTTAGATTGGGCATGTGGCAGGCCACTACATACATTGATTGTAAGTCCTGCATCCAAAGCATTTACCCTCCTATGTGGAACTTGGCCGGTGCGAGGCAGCGTAAATTGTTCGAGCAGAGTAGTAGATATGGGGGTGGTCGAGACGCCCGCAGGCATTGGACAGTGGAAAAAGGGCGTCAGCTGAAGTGCAGCCTACATCCTTATTGCACCTTTACACGGTTTGCAGAACCGATGTCCGCACCGCTCGCAGACATGCGTGAATTTACGTGTCCGCCTGCCGCACTTGCAGCATTTCAGGGTCACTACTTTTCTGCCTTCTTGACTACTTTCGATGGGGTCTTTCGCGGCTGTTTAGCTGCGCGGATTTCTTTGGCATCGTGATCTGCGAACAGAGCGTTAAATTTGTTACGGGCAAGTTCAGTTGCGTCCAATGTGCATTTCCTTTGACTTAAAATGAGAGACTGACTTAGTGTGACCGAGCCAGAGCTATATTGCATTCCTTTTATGCGTCGGCGTTGCGAAAACCACGGGTGGCGCTCACGGTGTTCAGATTGACGCCCCCCTATTCGTGGCCAAGTCCTGCACGCAAGTACATTACCGACCGCTTGGCGGGTTTGGGTTATTGGGCCCGCTGGGTGGGTTCGGGTTGTTCGGCCCGCTGGGCGGGTTCGGGTTGTTCGGCCCGCTGGGCGGGTTCGGGTTGTTCGGCCCACTGGGCGGGTTCGGGTTGTTCGGTCCGCTGGGCGGGTTCGGATTATTCGGGCCGCTGGGGGGATTAGGATCGTTCGGACCACTCGGCGGGTTTGGGTTGTTAGGTCCGTTAGGAGGGTTTGGACCGCCGGGATTGTTTGGGTCGTTTGGATCGTGCGGCTGCTGTGGTGCATTTGGCCTATCAGGATTCTGGGGGCCGGGCGCATTCGGGTTATTAGGAGCGTTTGGATTCGGGCTGTTCGGTGGCCGCGTATCTTGCGCGAGGGACGATGGCTTCATGACATAGGCTTTACTATTCTGAGCCCCGACCACGAACATGACCGTTGCAATTATTGCGACTAGCCAGCCAGCTCTTCCAGGATTCATGATTCAGTCCCCCAAGTTTCACGCTGCTGAAGAAGACAAAAGATTCCAATCAGGAGTTCTATGTAGTTCGTTTACCTTTTAAACCCAGAGCAAATGCTAGCATCGAGGTATAAACCGTTCAGTCCCATATCGCACACAAGGCGACTGGCTTCGTCGCCGTCACGCAATCATCGGTCGGAGCATAAATACCCGAACTCTGCTCCATACGCGAGCGCCGAGTGATCCTAGCCAAGTCCCATCAGGTTTGTCAGGATTTGGCGGTAGTATAGGGGCTTTAAGGCTCCAGCGATTGTAACTACCAAATAAAGGAATTCAGAAAATGGACATCAAAAGAAGCGGCTCACAGCCTTCCGGTAAAGGACCAGAAGATTATTTTACGGGCACTGTGCGCATTGATCCGTTGTTCAAAGCGCCAGATCCGGCGCGTGCTGTCGGCGCGAGCGTCACGTTTGAGCCCGGCGCTCGGACCGCATGGCACACACACCCGTTGGGCCAGAACTTGATCGTGACCGCCGGCTGCGGCAGGGCACAACGATGGGGAGGACCGATCGAGGAAATTCGGCCGGGCGACGTGATCTGGTTCCCGCCGGGCGAAAAGCATTGGCATGGCGCCACGGCAACCACGGCCATGACGCACATCGCCATGCAGGAACAGCTCGATGGAAGGACCGCCGATTGGTTGGAAAAGGTCAGCGACGAATAATTCCATTTGGATGAAACAGTCGCGATGTCGTCATCGGGGAGCCTTGTTCCGATAACATCTGCGAGCTCAACCCGTCGATGCAAAACCATTTAATCATATGATTCGACTGCTCAGTGGTTTTCGGAACTTTCCTGCAACATGGAATTGTATGCTGGCGCCATTCATAGGCGACGCAGGGTCACGGACTCGCTTTTATCGGCTGGGCCAGTCATAACCTCAAAGATAGCCGGGCCGCCGTGGAAGTCGAGCAATCGCACCTGGCCGCGCTGCTTGCGGCGCCGCTCAGCCACATCGAGATTCGCCAGCTTCTTCATTTTTGCGACAACGCCCGCGACGAGAGGAGCTGGAATTGTACGCAAGCGGATCGATCCCGAAGCACCCCTGCATTCCACAATCGCGGCCCGAACTCCGGGTGTCAGCGCGACTTCGAGCACTTCCGGATCGTTTAGTTCTTCGAAGAGGGCTTTCACCCATGTGGCAATGGAATTAGGGGGCGTGCGCTGGTCAGAGTTTGGCATTTGGGTGAGAGCACCAAGCACACCCGGGAACACCGCCGCTCCGGGCTGGGCTTGATCACACCGGCCATCCTACACTACAAGCAACCCGCGCTGCGGTCGGAGGGGCCTGGCCGGGTGCCGGGGTTGTGTCAAATTTTTGGAGTAACGAACTCTCCTGCGGACTTTTTCCTGCAAGCTTCGCGCCGCGTGTTTTGGCAAATAACGGCAAACCACAAGTTATCACTGGACCAGCGTTTCCCGCCGCCAGACTGCGAGACAATGCGATCGTGCAGAATGGCTTGCCCGATTATTTCAATTGTGTTGCAGTAGTGTGCCAATGCCGTAATGAAGTCCCCCATAGAAGCGCCGCAATATTTCAATATTTAAAAAAAGTTCTCATTTAATTTACGCCGCTAACATCGCAGCGTAATTCTGGCCTGCGACCTTCACCCAGCGCACCGACCAACGGTGCTCCCAAGGAGGCAATTCAATGTTTAATCCGAAATATCAGCGCGTGATGTGCGCACTGGCGCTTGTCGGTTTGTTGGGATGGGGAGGCTTTCCTGTCCATGCGGGCGACCGTGACGACGACTCGAAGGGCCGAAAGGACGATGATCACGATCAGCGTGTGAAAACGGTTTTCGTAATCGCGATGGAGAATCACAACTGGACGCAACCAAGCACTATAACCAGCCCCGAGCAGATCTTTCTGAATCCAGCTGCTCCGTTCATCAACAGCCTGGCCAACGGCACTTCGGGGATCAGCGAGCAGGTGGCGTACGCGAATATGTACGTTAACGCTGCCCCCGGTGATCATCCGTCTGAGCCCAACTACATGTGGGCCGAAGCAGGCACCAACTTCGGCGTGGCAAATGATGATGACCCCTACCACTCCGACTGCAGTGTGGACACCCTCCAGAACACCGATCAGCACTTGAGTGCGTTTCTCACGAAGGATAAGAAGACGTGGAAGTCGTACCAGGAAGATGTCAACATAAATCTGACCAACAACGTCCCGCTAGCGAGCAGCCTTTGGACCGTACCGCTGACCAGCCATAGCGGCAACTTCACTGTCGCAGGCTCGGTCAACGAGTACAACTTCTCAACTCAGTACAACTACGCGGCGAAGCACGATCCAATGGTATTTTTCAAGGATACCGCTGGTCCTTGCCCTGCGACCCCCTCGACGCAGTACCCGCCACTCCAGCAGTTGGCACTCGATCTTCAGAATGACGCAGTGGCCGACTACAACTGGATCACGCCGGACCAGTACAACGACCAGCACTCCGCGCTCAGTGCTGGGTATGGGAGCTTTGTCCCCGCAAGCGACCAGAGCTCCATCGCGGAGGGAGACAATTTCCTGGCCAGGGTTGTGCCCCTGATCATGGCTTCAAAAGCCTATAAGGATCACGGTGTGATCGTTATCTGGTGGGATGAGAGCGAAGGCGGAGACACGACCGCCGAGAGGATCCCGTTCTTCATCGTTTCCAAGGACGCGCACGAGAACGTGGGCGGGCTGCCGTATTCGAACACAATCCAGTATTCTCATTCATCTTTCTTGCGCACGATGCAGGAAATCTTCCGCGTGGATCCCTGGCACGGCTACTCCTGGCTGGGCGATGCAAGCAATGCGACCGACTTGTCCGACCTGTTCAAGCCAGACTCGATCAATTAGCGCTTGGTCAGGGTGTGGATACCGCTACGTGAAAGGGCTTGCAAACGCTCTTGCAAGCCCTTTCTCAATTTGTTGGGGACGACTGCGTCGTTCGAGAGACTCTGGGATCACCTGGAAATGCGAGTTATCGGAACGAAGGCGCTTCGATTAATTTCAGCTCACGCATGCGCCACAACCCCCGTACCAGCGACGCCAATCGAGGCGAGATAAACTCGCACCGCCTCCGCTGTCGGGTTTGCCTGCTCGACGCACGCGCCGATTGACGGGCCTGACAAATAATTTCCGGCAAGAAAGAGTCCCGGGATGGCGGAAACCAGGGCTTTGAGTTCCGATACAGCCTCGCTGTGGCCCAGGTTGTATTGGGGAATCGCGCGTGCGTAGCGGTGGATGTGCGTGATTGCGGGATTTCCAGTTATCCGAAGGACACGTTGGACTTCGCCGCAAATAATCTGCGTAATTTCGACATCACTTAATTCCAACAGCGCGGGATCGGTCGCTCCTGCGGCGAAGCTGGTGAAGCAGGCCATGCCTTCCGGGGCGCGTCCGGGGAAGAGCGAAGAATTCCAGACCGTGCCGAGGACGTGCAACCCTTCGCTGCGCGGCACCAGGAATCCGAATCCCTTGTTCGGCTGTTGAATCTGGTCGAGGCGATAGCCTGCGGCGACGACAGCCACGGGTGCGTATTCGATGCGGGCGAATGCCAGAGGGAATTGACCGGAAAGTTCTTTTAGAATTTCGGATGACGCTTGCGTAGGCGTCGCTACAACGACAGCGCTCGCGGGTATCGCCTCCGAGTGCGTGCCGCAGCGAAATTCGACTTCAAACGATGGCTTTCCGTTGGCTTTGCTTCGGCGCAAAGCCGACACCGTAGTTTGCGTAAGAAGAGAATCGAGCATTTTTGCGCCGAGCGTATTCGTCAACGTCTGCATTCCTTCGCGGAAGCTGCAAAGGCCGGCGCGCGGCGTGCCCTTCGGAGGACGAGACTTCATCGCGCCACGCAGGACGCTGCCATATTTGTTTTCAAATTCGTAGAGGGCCGGAAACGTGGCGCGCAGGCTCAGCTTTTCCGGATCGCCCGCATAGATCCCCGATACGAAGGGAGCCACCATCTGGTTGAGCAACTCGTCGCCGAATTTGCGCCTTACGAAGGAAGCGATCGACTCATCGTCCTCAGGAGGGCGCGTGCGGTGAAGCATTTCGGTGAAGATCCGCCATTTTGTGCCCGCCCCGAGCAGTGGAGTCGTAAGTAGCGACGGAGGCGCGAGCGGAGCGGGAACCAGCCGTCCGCGCGAGAGAATGTACCGCGGCGCCATAGGATCGGCATGCAGGAGATCTTTTTCGAGGTCCAGATCGCCAATGAGTTTCAGGAGGGGCTGGGTCGCGAGGAAACTTTGCGGGCCATTTTCGAATCGAAAGCCGTCTTTCTCCCACGTACTGATGACGCCGCCGGGGCGCATTGCGGACTCCAGGACTCGCGCAGGAATGCCCGCTTGGCGCAAATGGTAGGCGCAGGCGAGGCCTGAAATGCCCCCGCCGATCACAACCACCGGAAAAGGGCTCAGCGAGGGGAGGGACACGAATCCTCGATCCGTCCGTCAGAGAGTTTTCGAAAAAAGCTGCCGGCTGTCCAGTTTCTGTTTCTCAAGGTAAGGATCAAAAACCATGGCGATGTTTCGAATGAAGATCCGTCCAAGCAGCGAGGTGCGGATCACGCCGCCCTCAATTTCGACCAGCCCGTCGGAAACAAACGGGGCCAGGCGCGCGATTTCCGGGGCGAAAGTCTGATCGAAATCGATGCCGAACTCGCGTTCAATTTCCACTTCGTGCAGCTCTCCGTGGCAAAGGATGCGGCTGATGACCGTACGGCGCAGCAGGTCCTCGCTTGTCAAGCGATAGCCGCGCATCGTAGCGATGCCGCGTCGCTCGATGCGCTCGCGATAGGGCCCGACGTCGCGGTCGTTCTGCGCATAGCAGGCGCCAATGCCGCTGATCGCGCTCACGCCCATGCCATAAAGATCGGCGCCGGCCTTTGTCGTATAACCCTGAAAATTCCGGTGCAGCGTGCGGTTGCGTTGTGCGACGGCAAGCTCGTCGTTTGGCCGCGCGAAGTGATCCATTCCAATGTATTGGTATCCGGCGTTCAGGAAATGCTCCAGCCCCGCGCGAAAGATATGGAATTTTTCCATGCCCTCGGGCAGCCGCGTCGCCAGAGCGCCTTGCTGCTTCCGCAGCCAGGGCACGTGCGCGTAGCTGAACATGGCCACGCGATCCGGCGAGAGCGCCACCACTTGCTCGACCGTGTGGGCAAACCGTTCGGCCGTCTGCAAAGGAAGGCCATAAATCAAGTCCACGTTGATGCTGTCGAAGCCGAGTTTCCGTGCGACTTCGATCAAGTCGCGCGTCATTTCGACGGGCTGAATCCGGTGAATGGCTTGCTGAACTTCGGGATGGAAATCCTGGATGCCCATGCTCAGGCGGTTGAAGCCCAGCCGCCGGAGGGTTTCCAGATGCGCGGGGGTGGTGACGCGCGGATCAATCTCGATGCCAATCTCCGCGTCAGGCGCGAACGTAAAACGCTCGGCGGTGTACCGGAATAGCTGCTCCATCTGCTCGGGAGTCAAATATGTGGGAGTGCCGCCTCCCCAGTGAAACTGAACCACGGCGCGGTCACGAGAAACGAACCGGCTGACGTGTTCGATTTCCCGCTCGAGAATTTGAATGTACGGCGGCGCGACGCTGTGATCCTTCGTGATCACCACGTTACACGCGCAGAACAGGCACAGGCTGTCGCAGAAGGGAAGATGCATGTAAAGCGAAACTGGAGTGCGCGCCGCTTCCGCCGTGGCGTAATACTGTTCGAGATCGTCCGGGCCGAAATTATCCTGCCACACCGGCGCGGTGGGATAGCTCGTGTACCGCGGTCCCGGCCGATTGTATTTTTCCAGAAACGCTTCGGAGATCTCGAAGCGCTCGCGATGTAGTTGGAGATGGAAGCTCGAGTCGCTCATATTTCCTCGCGGGCTACCCTTCCTTTGTCAGGACAAGTAAGTACCTGCCTGCCGGCGGGCAGCCCGTACGCGCTATTCCTAGCGAGCCCCTTTCATAGGCGCTTGCGCGGCGACGGGAGCGCCTTGCCCCGCCTCGACAAATGCTTGCACATTTTCCACCGGAGTCTGTTGCAGAATTCCGTGGCCGAGATTCAAGATGTGGCCTGCGCCGCCAGTCTTCTCAATGGCTTCGCGCGCCGCCTGCCGCACGCCTTCCTCGGAGCCGAGAAGAATATCCGGATCAACGTTGCCCTGCAGCGCGATGCCAGGTCCGATTAGCTCGCGCGCCGCCGCCAAATCCACGCGCCAATCCACGCTCAATACCGTCGCGCCCGATTCAGCCGCCGCGGCGAGCAAATGGCTCGAAGCCTTGGTGTACAAGATGACCGGCGTGTTGCCCGCGCCGATTTCTTCAATCAGGAACTGGGTCGCGGGCAGCGCGGATTCGCGATATTGCTCGAGTGTAAGTTCACCCACCCACGTGTCAAAAAGCTGGACGGCGCTTGCGCCCGCCGCAATCTGCGCGCGCAAGTACACGGCTGTAGCCCTCGCAATGCGGTCCAGCAACGACCGGAACAATTCCGGATCGGAGCGCAGCACCGCTTTCGCAGCGGGAAAACCATCCTTGCCGTGCCCCTGAATCATGTAACACGCGAGCGTCCACGGAGCGGCCGCAAAGCCCAGCACGGGCACATCCGGCCCCAATTCGCGATTGAGCATGCGAATCGCTTCCATGAGAAAACCGGTTTCCTTTTCGGGATCGAACATCGAGAGCTCATTGATCTGCGCCGCGGTTCGAAGCGGCGAGTGGATGATGGGCCCTTTGTCCGTGAGTTCGAATTGCAAGCCCATCGCCCCGGCTAGAATCAGAATGTCCGAAAAGACGATGACCGCGTCCACGCCCAGTATGCGGTACGGCTGCAGGGAAACCTCCGTCGCGAGCTCCGGGGTCCGGCAAACCTCCAGGAAGTTATGGTCCTTGCGAATCGCTCGATATTCCGGCAGATAACGCCCCGCTTGACGCATGATCCATACCGGAACGCGTTCGACAGGTTCGCACCGGCAGGCACGCAGGAATAGGGCTTTACGATTCACGGATTGAGTTGGATTCGGCAACATTTACATGATAGCAAAAGCGGACGTTGCCTGCATGGTTCCCGGTTGTTTGCGATGGAGGCGTCATTTGGGAGCGGATCGAAAATGGAGTCGAGGCCGTGTGGAACGCTGCAACGAGGGAATACCATCGCCCATATCTTTGAGGTAAAAACCCGAAGCGATACCGTTACAATCTCCCCATGGACCACCACACAGTTGCGGCCATCAGCATTGTAGGCAGCTGTCTGGGTGTCGTGGGCAGCCTTTATCTTGCGTACGACCTTTTGGGTGGACAACATGGTCCGTTGCGTTTGCTGACGCGGATCGTTACCTACTCGATTGTCTTCGGCGTCGGATATGGGATCGGCCTGGGGCCTTTCTTTGGTCTTGTCGCTGGTGGTGCGATCGGCCTTACTCTGGCAATCGAATTGAATCGAGTCTCACGTGGTCTGAAGCATTACTCTCTGCCGTGGGAAGCTCTGTTCTCCGCAATCCGCTCGCTGGGATTTGGACTCGGAATATACAGAATAGTCGGCGTCGAATTTGTAATCGCATTTGCCACCCTCATCACGATTGGCCAGATATTTGGCTACACTCGCGGCATAAGTCCCAGCATGGATTATGCGGCGTCTCGCCGACCGCGTCTATCGCGTCGCCAGTTCTGGGGAACTGTCGTCCGCACGTTCGGTTATTTTGCCACGGCGCTCGTCTGTAGCGTTCTTGTCCATCACGTGAACTGGACTTTTGCAATCCGTGTAGGCTTGGTGACTGGCATCGTCACTGGCGTGGGACAGACGATCAATCCCTACATCGAATACTATGCGGATAGCCTTCCCGAGCGCTGGCTTGGTGTGATCGGCATCGGACTGATCCTCTGCGGCTTCGCTCTGCAGTCGCTTCAGTATTGGCTGGCTTTGTTCGACGTGCGGCTCTTGTAAGTAAAGAAGACATGCCGGTACAAATGAACGCACTTCGAAGTGGAGACCGAACCAGGCTGGAGCCGGCCGCCTCCGAAATGGATCCTCTCGGCGGCGAGCGCGTCTCCAGCCTGACTGGTGCGGTTTGTAATTAACTTTAGCGGGGCCTAAAGGTTATCCTCAGGAGCCACTCGCAGCGCGGGCTGCCTGTTGGCTGGACATTTGTTCCTTCATCTTCTGCTGCATTTCCTTGGGCGTGGGCTCGGCCTTGTGCGTAGAAACCATCCAGATATACCCATCGGGATCGGTGAGAGTGCCAACGCGGTCGCCCCAAAACATGTCCATCACTTCACCTTTGAGCGTGGCGCCGAGTTTTACGGCTTTTGCGGCTACCTTGTCTACGTTCTCCGTCAGGAGATACAAACTCACCGGCGACGCACCAACTGTTTTCGCGCTACGCGAGCCCATCTGCGGCATTTCCGGGCTCAACATTAAAGTCGTGCCGCGGAGTGTCAGCTCGGCATGGACCGCCTTGCCGTCCGGGCCATTCATGATAGATCGTTTGGAAAACCCGAGTGCCTTTTGATAAAAGGCGGCTGCCGCTTTCACGTCGCTCACCGTCAGATTTGCCGTTACCGAACCATAGAGTTTTTTATTGAGTGGGTCGATTTTCTTGGCCATAAGGCTCCTTTCAGGAGACAAGTATTCGAGCTGAAATTCGGTGGAAGTTGCTCATGATGCACCGCCCGGAGAAACTTCGTAGGAGCGGACGCCAAGAGTACTTCAAGGAGAATCGTCCGGTCAACTTGCAAGACTGTGGAATTGGATGCTTCGCCGAGCCTTTCCAATCTCTTCCGGGATCGTGACCAATATTTTCCATCACGGTGGTTGCGAGAAACCGAAAACAAACGAGTCGCTCTTGTCGATCAGGACGATGTCGATCGCATCACCGAAAGCGTTCGAAAGAATTGTCGTGAGTTTAGGGCCATCGAAGCCGGCGCCGAGCACAACAACGCGCGAACGCGTAGGCATTTACACAGCCTCCTTGTAAAGCACCCGCGTTACTTGGGTTGTGGAACGATTCGCAGGTACGGACGAGGCGACCGCCAGCCGCCGGGATATTTCTGTTTTGCTTCTTCCTCGGTCACTGAAGGAAGGATAATCACGTCATCGCCCTCTTTCCAATTCACGGGTGTGGCGACTTTGTGCTTGGCGGTGAGCTGCATGGAATCGACAACGCGCAGGACTTCGTCGAAGTTGCGGCCCGTGCTCATCGGGTAGCTCAGCATCAGCTTGATCTTTTTGTCGGGGCCAACCACGAACACCGTGCGCACCGTCTGATTGGTGGCCGCGGTACGGCCTTCAGAGGTATTTCCTGCATCGGCCGGCAGCATATCGTAGAGCTTGGCGATGCTGAGGTCCGGGTCGCCAATCATCGGGAAGTTGACCTGGTGGCCTTGAGTTTCCGCGATGTCGGACGCCCATTTCCCGTGGCTCGTCACCGGGTCCACGCTGAGGCCGATGATCTTGACGTTTCGCTTCGCAAATTCGGGCTGAAGCCCAGCCATGTAACCAAGTTCGGTGGTGCAGACGGGAGTAAAATCTTTCGGGTGCGAAAACAGAATTGCCCACCCGTCGCCGATCCAGTCATGAAAGTGAATCGTGCCTTGAGTGGTTTCAGCTGTAAAGTCAGGGGCCGTATCGTTGATGCGTAGTGACATTGGTATTCTCCTCGGGGGCATTTTAGTAGAAGTGATCCCCCCACAGTAAAGAAAAAAATGGCGTCCGATTTGTCGACGGACTGGAAGCTCTCATCTCGAATCACGCTGATCAAGATGCTAAGGCCGATGCTGCGGGATTCTTTCAGAAGTATTTCCGGGGTGGCGCTTCAGCCAGCTGCCCAGCACCCCAAAAACAAGCCAAACGAGGAATACAAGGATGAGGATCACCATCAGGGCGCGCATGCTCGCCGCCTCCGATGCGGCTGTCAGCGTCGGCCACGTGAACTGGTATTGCCACAGGCGTTCTCCGCGATCGAGCATCGAGCGCCAGGCCGTCAAGAGAACCAGACCCGAGATTATGATCGCACCCATTCGTTCTTCGACAACTCGGCGGAAAAGTGCCTCCAGCGCCAGAACCATAAAAACCAGCACAAGAAGCTGGCACAACTCCACGCCAACATTGAAGGAAAGAACCGCGTCCGCCGGATGGGACACTGCGAATTGCAATGTGGTTGTCAGCGGGAAGGAGTAACTGAAGCCGAGGGCCAGCCCAAACCCAAACGCAAGAATCCTGCGGCGGTGCAGAGTGAACTTCCCGATGATGTTTTCAAGCGCCAAGTAAACGATTCCAACCGCTATCAACGTATCGATGAGCGGCGGAAACCAAAGCGCGTCCGGCGCGAAATGATAGGCAGACGCGATCAACGTGATCGATTGAGCGACGGTGAAGGAGATCGCCAGCAGCAGAAGCGCACGGAAGTTGCGGAAGGGAATCACGAGGCAGAGCAGAAATATCGAGTAGTCGGTCCCAGTGAGGTACTGGGAGAATCCCATCTTGAAGAATTGCTCGAACGACTGGAACCGCGTCGGTTCAAACTGGATCAAGCCAGGATCATCAATGAACTCGTAATTTCGAATCGGGCCGCTGGGCGGTAAAAACTGAAGATCGCTGACGACTCGCAGCGCTAACTGGTTGAAGCGTGGATGGAACGAAAAGCTCGACTGGCCCGATTGAATCGGGTACTCGAGCATCGAGTCCACATAAGTCTGCTGCCAATATACCTGCGTGTCATCCGGCAATCTCGGTCCGTTGAGGTGCGCGAGGGCTTCAGGATACGATGCAAACGATTTATCCGATTGAAGGGATACCAGGGCCTGGTCGATGCGCGGATTTCGCAGGAGCGTACCGTTCTCGTAAATGTCAATATTGTTGGCGAGCCACTGGATTACCGCGCCGCGGATCACAGGTTCGGCATGCGCGAGGTCCAGGATGCCATTTTCGCGCTCGGGAAATATGACGTCGGTCCCCGTGTCCGCCGGGACGCGAACGAGTAGATAGAGCCGGTTGCCCTCCGGCTTGACGAATGCCTGCACTTTGACATCGTCCGGGATCGTGTGAGCGGCGCCCACCCGCGGCAGCGCGAATACCAGCGCCGCCACCAACGCAATGGCGCGGATGGCGCGAGAAACCCCAAATCTCGTGGGCATGATTGGGAAGTGTAGATGATTGGCCCGATGCCTGACAAGCGGGATCAGGCTGCTGTGTGAATCATGGTGTTTTTCCGGCCGGTTAAGCCCAAGAACCGAAATGTATTGTTCCCCCAAAAGCTCGTAACGTGCTTTCGGGTCAAAGAATTGGCTATAATGCTGGCATAGAGGCAGATTGCAGGCGATAGGCGCCAGATAGCTAATAGCTCTGGGTCTGCGGCCGCGGGGGCCTGCGGAGAACTCACTCTCAGACGAACTCGAATGACGAACCCATACGTAATCGCGACGCTGGTCTTTTATTCGGCAAGTCTTGCGTTCTATATCTGGAACCTGCGCGAACCCTCGCGGGTCGCCGGAATTGGCGCGACAGGATGCCTCGTCGGCGGGCTTGTCCTTCACTACTTGGCGCTGCTCGACAGGTCGCGTGTTGTTCACGCCGTGCCCTATGACGATCTTTTCGGCTCGCTGTCGCTTTTCGCGTGGCTGATCGCGGCAACCTATCTGTGCCTGGAGGCGATCCACCGCCGCCGGAGTGTCGGCCCGTTTGTTTTGCCGATCGTGCTCGTGGTGTTTTTGCTGGCGCACGCCCCTGCGGCAAAGCCGATCGCGGCTCCGCCGGCCCAGGGACCCCTGTTCGCGTTTCACGTCACGCTGAACATCCTGGCGTATTCCGCCTTTGCAATTTCCTTTGTGTTGAGCGTGATCTTTCTTATACAGAACCGGCGCCTGCGCAGCCACAAGCTCGGTGTCGTTGGATGGCGATTTCCCCCTCTCGATGTGCTCGAACGAATGACGCGCAGCAGCGTATGGATTGGCTGCGGATCGCTGGCCGCCGGAATGACGGCCGGACTCATCTGGGCGCACCGGCTCGAAGGGCGATACTGGGATGGCGATCCCAAGGTCATCGTCACGTTTCTCATCCTCGCGGCGTATCTGGGATATACCCTGTTGTCGCAAACGGCGGCGTGGAGAGGGGCGCGCGCTTCGAGGCTTTGCATACTCAATTTCATGTTTGTGATTTTCAGCTACAGCATCGTGAACCGGTATCTTTCGCATTTCCACCGCTACTTCTGAGTGTGTGTGAACGCCGCGAATGGCGGGAGCCAGGCGCTTTCTAAATGGAAATTGTTCTCATCGGACTGAATCATCGCACAGCGACCGTTGCGCTGCGTGAACGCGTCGTCTTCACCGCCGAACAGGCCCTCGAAGCTGCCGAGCAGTTGCGTTCGCGCGGGATCCTCGAGGAAACGCTGGTGCTTTCGACCTGCAACCGCAGCGAGTTGTACGGCGTCCCGCGCGAACTCTCGACCGACAGCGCGGGCGCGGTGGAATTGTTCCTCGCTTCGTTTCACCAGCTTTCTCCCAGCGAACTCGATGGATCGCTTTACAGGCACCGGGACAGCCATGCAGTGCGCCATCTGTTCCGTGTCGCCGCCGGGCTTGATTCGATGCTATTGGGAGAAGCGGAAATTCTGGGCCAGGTGCGCGATGCCTACAAGATCGCGCTCGATCACGGCGCCACCGGCCCGGTGCTGAACCGAATGTTTCAGGGCGCTCTCGAGGTCGGCAAGCGCGTGCGTTCAGAGACGGAGATTGGCACGCGGCCCGTTTCCGTGGCCTTTGCCGGCGTAAAACTTGCCGAGCGTATCTTCGGCAAACTGAATTCGCATCGCGCGCTCATCATCGGAGCAGGCGCAACCAGCGAACAGGTTGTGCGGCACCTCTGCGACCGCGGCATCAAGAATTTGCGAGTGCTCAATCGCACTCCCGAGCACGCAGTGGACCTTGCGGGTCGATTTAACGGCGAAGTAGTGCCATGGGAGAACCTGAACGAAGCGCTCGACTGGCCCGACCTGATCGTGACGTCCGTCTCATGCAACGAGCCGGTCCTGACGCGCGCGATGATCGTGCGAGCGATGGCGGCCCGGGGCAATCGCGCGCTTCTGATGATCGACCTGGGAGTTCCGCGCAACGTCGCAGCCGCCGCCGCCGATCTTTACAACACATATCTGTACAACATCGATGACCTGACGGTGATCGTCGAACAAAACAAAAAAGCGCGCCAGGAGGAAATTCCGCGCGCCGAAGCGATTATCGAGGAACAGATCGAGAAATTCCTGCACTGGCAGGCCGGCGTGGCAACCGGCGCGGTTCTCGGGGACCTTCGCGGGAAGCTCACCTCGGAACGCGAGGCGTTCTTGCGCGAACGTCTGGCTTCGATGAAGGATCTCTCAGAACAGGACCGGGCGCAGTTCGCTGAATTGCTCAAGGATTTCGTCGATCGCGTGGTCCTCGATCCCGCCGAACGATTGCGCGGCATTCCCGATCTGCGCCGTAAGATTCAGAATTTGGAAGCGCTGCGGGATTTGTTTCGTCTGGACCGGGAGAAACCTTGAAGCCGCTGCGGATCGGAACCAGGGGCAGCGCGCTCGCTCTGTGGCAGGCCAGGAGCATCGCGGAATCGTTGCGCGCCTCGAGCGTGGAAACCGAACTGGTGATCATCAAGACTTCCGGCGACAAATTCCAACAAACCAGCTTCAGCCAATTTGGCACCAAGGGAGTTTTCATCAAGGAACTCGAAGATGCGTTGCTGGACCGCCGCGTCGACCTCGCCGTTCACAGTATGAAAGATGTGCCGACGGAAATTCCAGAGGCATTGACCATCGCAGCCGTTTGCAAGCGACAGGACGTGCGCGACGCCGTACTCTCCCTCATCGGTGCGCCGTTCGAAGAACTGCCACCAGGCTCGCGGGTTGGCACGAGCAGCCTGCGCAGGCAGTCACAATTGCTGCATTTACGTAATGATTTGAAAATGGTCGAGCTCCGCGGCAACGTGGATACTCGAATCGAAAAACTCAAGCGCGGAGATTACGACGCAATTGTCCTTGCCAAAGCCGGCCTCGATCGACTTGGCTTGAGTGGAAACATCACGCAGATCCTGCCTCCTGATGTTTGCCTTCCGGCCGCGGGCCAGGGAGCGATTGGAATCGAATCGCGCGCCGATGACAGTGAGGTTTTAAGAACGCTCGCGCAATTGGAGGACCCGGAAACGCGCAGCGGCGTCGAAGCGGAGCGTGCCGCGCTCGCCGGACTCGAAGGCGGCTGCCAGGTTTCCATCGGCGCATGGGGCCGCGTCGAAAGCGGAAAGCTGGTCCTCGAGGTCGCAGTGCTTTCCCCCGACGGCGCGCGCCGCCTGTGGGAGAAAGCGTGGGGCGCGCCGGAAGACGCCAAAGCGATGGGTTCGAAAATTGCCCGGATGATGCTCGAAAATGGCGCGGCTGCCCTGCTCGCTCGGGAGATCCGCGGGACGCGCGCATGAACGCTCCAGCGCCTCTGCGCGGGAAACGCATCGTGATTACACGCGCGGTCGAACAGGCGCGTGATTTGAAGGAGCGCCTGGAAAAATTGGGAGCGACCGTCCTGCTGCTTCCCGCAGTCAGTTTTTCCAAACCTTCTGATACGGCGGAACTGGATCGCGCCATCGGAACGCTCGAATCGTTTGACTGGATTCTGTTTACAAGCGCCAACGCGGTTCGTTTTTTTGCGGTCCGTTGCCGCGAGCGCGGATTTGTTCCAGGCGAAGAGAAGGAGCCTCGATGCGCGGCGGTGGGTCCAGCGACAGCGACCGCAGCGGCTGCCGAAGGATTCACGATCGACTATGTGGCGAAGGAGTTTTTGGGCAGCGCGCTCGCCCGAGAAATAAGCGCGGCGCTCTCGGGGAGGCGGGTCCTGCTTCCGCGCAGCGATCGAGCCGGGCGTGAGCTGCCGGATTCGCTCGCAGCCGCCGGCGCAAACGTCACCGAAGTTGTGGCGTATCATACCGGCGGGTTGGGCGCGGTGGAACCGGGGGTCCTGGAAGCCGTGCGCGCGGGACACGTGGATGTTGTATCGTTCTTCAGCCCGTCCGCGGTGGAGAATCTGCGTGGCGAGCTGGGCGCGGATATTCTTTCGCGGCTGGGTACGCAAGCGGCGCTCGCAGCAGTGGGTCCGGTGACCGCGGCGGCTCTGCGGGAAGCCGGGTTACCCGTGGCGATCCTGCCCGCAGAAGCAACAGGCAAGTCCATGGCCACGGCAATTGTGGGGTATTTTTCAGAGGCAAACTTTTCCGAAGCGAGGTCTTCATGAGTTTTCCCGTAACGCGGCCGCGCCGGTTGCGGCGCAGCGAAGCCATCCGGTCGCTTGCGCGCGAAACGCGTCTCTCGACGCACGGCTTCATTTATCCGATGTTTGTCTGCCCCGGCAAGGGCGTGCGAAATCCGATCGGCTCGATGCCCGGCGTCGCGCAGCAGTCGGCGGACATGCTGGTCGAGGAATGCCGCGAAGTCGAACAACTCGGAATTCCGGGAGTCATCCTGTTCGGGATCCCTGAAAAAAAGGACGCACTCGGCACCGAAGCGTACGCGGCCGACGGCGTCGTGCAGCGCGCCATCGAAGCGATTCGCGCGGCGAATTTGAATTTACTCGTGATGACTGACGTTTGTCTTTGCGAGTACACCGACCACGGGCATTGCGGAATCGTGGAAAACGGGGAAGTGATGAACGATGCCACGCTCGATTTACTGGCGGCCGAAGCGCTGTCCCACGCGCGCGCCGGAGCGGACATCATTGCTCCCTCGGACATGATGGACGGGCGAGTCGGTGCGATTCGCAAAGCGCTCGACGGAGCAGGATTTCAGGACATCGCCATCATGAGCTATGCGGCGAAATATTGTTCGGGGTTCTACGGGCCGTTCCGCGAAGCCGCGGAGTCCGCGCCGAAATTCGGCGACCGTCGCGGCTACCAGATGGACCCCTCGAACGCGCGGGAAGCGCTTCGCGAAGTCGAACTGGACCTTGCGGAGGGCGCCGACATGGTCATGGTGAAGCCGGCGCTCGCCTATCTCGACATTATTCATCGCGTGAGCGAGGCGTTCAGCGTGCCGGTGGGCGCGTACAACGTCAGCGGAGAATACGCGATGGTGAAGGCCGCGGCCGCGAACGGGTGGATCGAGGAAAAGCGCATCGCGCTTGAGATTCTCACCGGAATTCGACGCGCCGGCGCGAGCATCATCCTGACCTACCATGCGAAAGACGCCGCGCGCTGGATGAAAAATTGTTGAGTTGAAATCTACTTTCCCCCGGACAACCATGAATTCAACGAAAACAGCAAAAATGGAACATCCGCACTCGCAGGAAATTTTCCGGCGCGCAACCGAAGTGCTCGTCGGCGGCGTGAACAGCCCCGTGCGTGCGTTTCGCGCCGTGGGCGGGGATCCGATTATCGTCGATCACGCTTCGGGCGCGCGTATGTGGGATGCGGACGAAAACGAATACATCGACTACGTCTGCTCCTGGGGCGCGCTGATCCTGGGCCACACGCATCCGAAAGTTGTCCAGGCCATCGTCGATCAGGCGCGCCGCGGCACAAGTTTCGGCATGCCCACGGAACTGGAAGTGGAACTTGCCTCCCGCATCCGGTCGGCTCTTCCGTCCTGCGAAAAAGTCAGGTTCGTCAGTTCCGGCACGGAAGCGACGATGAGCGCGGTGCGCCTGGCTCGCGCGGCGACGGGCCGCGACCTGATCATTAAATTTGAAGGCTGCTATCACGGCCACTCGGACAGCTTTCTTTCGGAAGCGGGCTCGGGTCTTGCGACGCTCGGAATCGCCGCATGTCCAGGCGTGCCGCAAGCGCTGGCGGTGTTGACGCTCAATGCTCCCTACAACGACAGCGCGGCGGTGGAAAAGCTGTTCGATCAGTACAAAAACAAAATCGCCGCCGTAATCGTTGAACCCATCGCAGCCAATATGGGCGTCGTCGCGCCGATTCCCGGATTTCTTCAAAGCCTGCGCGATTTGACGACGCGCCACGGGGGGTTGCTGATCTTCGACGAAGTGATCACTGGCTTTCGCGTTTGTTATGGCGGCGCGCAAACTTTGTTTGGAATTACACCTGATATCACGACGCTCGGGAAAATCATTGGTGGAGGACTTCCGGTCGCTGCCTATGGAGGCCGACGCGACCTGATGGATCAAGTCTCGCCGCTCGGTCCCGTCTATCAGGCGGGAACGCTCTCAGGAAATCCTTTGGCGATGAGCGCCGGAATCGCGTCGCTCGAATTGCTGTCCGCGCCCGGATTTTATGAATCTTTAGAGACGCGCTCCAAACGCCTGGGCGACGGAATCTCCGCAACGCTCCGTGAATCCGGCGTTTCCGCGAATGCGGACCGCGCCGGTTCGCTGCTCACACTTTTCTTTTCGGGCGAGCCGATCCGGAACTACGGGGATGCGAAAAAGTGCGACACGCGGCGTTTCGCCTCGTTTTTCCGCGCCATGCTCGATCGGGGAATTTTTCTAGCGCCGTCACAGTTCGAGGCGCTGTTTGTTTCGTCGGCGCACACCGACGCCGATATTGACCGGACCATTGCGGCATGCCAGGAGAGTCTGGTCACCGCATTTGTGTAACGGAGCGGCGTAAGTAATTTCGCGGGCCACAAAAATAAAGGCGCGTCATTCCGAGGAGCGAAGCAACGAGGAATCCCTCTTTTTTCCCAGCCTAAGGAAGGAGAGATTCCTCGTCGCTTCTCGGAATGACATCGTTTTGAATGTTGCCGCGAATAGTCAAAAGTACCATCACGCGCGACGATCATAAAGGAGCATCACAACATGCCGGATGAACTAAGCGAACTCCAGGAAAACGCCGAACATGGCCGTGAAAATCCCTCGCTGGCGCCGATTTCGGTGACGATGGCGATCCTCGCCGTTTGTGTCGCCATTGTTTCTCTGATGGGCCATCGCTCTCATACGGAGGAACTGATGACGCAAAATCAGGCCACCGACCAGTGGGCCTACTATCAGGCCGTCAATATCCGGCGTCATAATTACGAGATGGGCCTCGACCTGCTTTCCATGATTGAATTCAAAAATAAAGAGCAGGCCGGCAAAGTCCAGGATGGCTATCGGAAAAATGCGGACAAATATACGAAAGAGCAGGCCGACATCCAGGATAAAGCCAAGGAGTTTGAGACCGAGTCAGCGAAAGCGCAGCGCAAAGCGGATCGTTTTGACCTCGGCGAAGTCTTTCTGGAAATTGCGCTCGTGATTTCTTCTCTCGCATTGCTGTCGCGCAAGCGCATCTACTGGTATCTGGGGATGGCGAGCGGTTTCGCCGGGCTGGCTGTGGCGGCAACCGGCCTACTGCTGCACTGACATTGTCCGAAATGGGTTTCACGCAGACGGAGGAGCATGCCCCAGCCGTAATGTCGCGACTTCGTTCGCGAGCTGATCGAGCCGGGCCAGGACTTCGGCGTGACGCTTTTCTTCCGGGTCCGGTTTTTTGGCGACGAAGCTGATCGCGCCGCTCGGTTCCAGGGCCGCGCTCTCGGCTTCGTCCAGGCCACCCAGCCCTTGCTTGTGCGCGGCCTCTACGAGTTCCTCCATGCTAAGAACTTCACGGGCCAGTTGATCCTCCAGAACCTTTCCGTTTTCGATCAAGGGCGTCGAGCCTCCTTCCACGATCCTGTCCAGCTTGTCATGGCGATACAGGAATCGCACGACGAGGTAATTGACCAGCAGCAGCGTGGCAGCGCCTATGATTCCGCCCGTCACACTGTTATCGTCGCCGATGATGGCAATTTGCACGGTGTTCGAGAGCGTCAGCAAGACCACCAGATCAAATGGATTGAGCTGCGCGAGCTCGCGCTTGCCCGCGAGGCGCAAACCGATCACCAGAAAGAAATAAACGACCACCGGCCGCAAGATCTTTTCCGCGATGGGAAGTCCCAAAGCGAACATGTCGGTCCATATCTTAGAGTGCATCGCTTTTGCTCCTGAAAAGTCAGAGGGTAGCGAAACGGCCAGCTGGGCTCGATGATGTTCGAGAACTGACCCGCGCCCCGCGCAGGTTAACATGCCTTAGGCTCGGACCGTAATACCGACCAAATAGAAGCGCTTGGCTGAATGCCGGGAGTGGGCCAGTTGGCGGTAATGCAGAGCATTTTTAGCTCGGCGGCGTGGCGACAGTAGGCCTATACAGAGAGGAAACGTGATCGGAGCCACGCCGGTGAGCTAAAAATGTATTGGACTGAACCGCTGCAAGGTGCGTGTG
>Ga0182024_10008769_pt1 | contig 21158 bp, 12 predicted proteins | sample P32metaG_FD_120480 | JGI IMG/M metagenome (GOLD analysis project Ga0182024, IMG submission 120480) | Permafrost microbial communities from Stordalen Mire, Sweden - P3-2 metaG (Illumina Assembly) | ecosystem: Environmental > Terrestrial > Soil > Wetlands > Permafrost | place: Sweden: Stordalen...
GCCCTGCGCCGCATGGAACGGGCCCGGCGGCATGGCGTGTATTTCATTCTCAAGAGCATGGAGCAGGGCCAGACGTTCCGCTCCACGGTACCCCGCTTCGCCACCGCCGATCCCAACTACCGCATTCTGGCTCGCCAGCGAAGCCGCTTCACCCATTATTACTTCTACATCCGCGACGAGGAACTGGGGCCGATAGTGGACCGTGCCCAGCTTGCCCTTCATCCTCTTTGTAATGCGGCGTCCGAAGACCTCGGCAATCTTGTTGGCGGTCAGCCGCCACAGACCTACTTCACAACTGCGCTCGAAAATCTTGTGGATGGGGAAATGGCGTTTGAAGATGATGTTGCGGCAATATTCGATCGGGGCGCTTTGGGGCTTCCCAGCGCGAGAGATTATGAGCGGCTCGCAAGGAGAGAGGGCGGGAGCGAGTTGGAACCCACATAAAACATGGCTATAAATCCGGGGACTCTACGGGGACTAAGAGACGACTAAATGAGTACAAACTGGCCCAAACGAATTATGGATGAAATCCCCGTTATCCATGCTTCTTTGCTGCACTTATGCGAGGTTTTCACAGCGTATGCAAACCTATCAAAAACTCAAGGGAACCCTCTTTCGCGGCGACAGCAACAAGTTCTATTTCTGTATCTCCATACCTTTGCCTTCAGTGACGCTGTAGATAGTATCGACCGAGGCGGGAGGCGGGACCACTTCTACTCGTCCGCTGGGCCAGCGAATCTCGATCTTGTCGATTTTCGTCGCAAGGCCGAGCCCGAAGTGGACCCGCTGGTCGGAGCTTGAAGCGAAGCTTCCTCCTGCGAGCACATCGGAACGCTGTGTAAAGCCGTTGGCGGTGAGGTACACCCTGGCTCCCACAGCATCGCGCGGGCTACCCGGCTTTCCTGTCTCAGACGACGGCGCGCCGATCAGGCGGAACTCTATCCAATGGTTTCCATTCTGCACGACGTTACGGAACAACGACGGCGGTCCGTCCATATTGTTCACCACAACATCGATCTTGCCGTCGTTGAACAGATCGCCGAAGGCCATGCCTCGCGCGGAGGCAAGCTTGGCCAGCCCCGAACCCTCGACTGCGGGAACCAGAGCCAGCTTACCCGCGTTGCTATGGAAGAGCAGGGCACGTTGCTTCCATGTCGTACCCCAATTCTGTAAATCCACCTGGGGGTAGACATGACCATCGACCATCAAGAGATCGAGCCAGCCATCGTTGTCGTAGTCGAAGAAACCCGTACCCCATCCGAGAAACGGAATGGTTGGCTCGGCAATGCCCTCCTGGTACGAGGTGTCAGTGAAGTTGCCCTCACCGTCATTGCGGTAAAGTGGCTTGTAGTCGTCGGAGAAGGTCGTGTTGAACAGGTCGATGCGGCCGTTATGCAGCAGATCTCCCGCTGCGATTCCCATAGACGCGGTCTCGCGGCCGCTCTCATTAAGCGCATATCCGCTGGCGAAACTGGCGTCCTCGAAAGTACCGTCGCCCTTGTTTAGATAGAGATAGTTGGGCGTGGAGTCGTTCGCGACCAAAAGGTCTGGCCGGCCATCGCCATTCACATCGACGAAAAGCGAGGCCAAACCGTAGTACAAATTCGTATCCCCAACTCCGGCACGTTGGCTTACATCCGTGAATGTACCATCCCCATTGTTGTGGAACAGATGATCTGGTTCGCCATGGAGGCCGCGCGGACCGCACATCACTTTGACGCCGCGAAATTGGCAGTAACTGAACGATGTTGTTGTGTTCCCCGGGCTGGGCTGATCCTCCAAACTATAGTGCACATAGCCGGGGACAAACAGATCCAGCCGGCCGTCGCCGTCGTAGTCTCCCCAGGTGGCGCCGGTTGACCAGTTGCCCAGCGCGACGCCTGCCTTCTCGGCTACGTCGGTAAACGTCCCGTCGTGGTTGTTGCGGTAAAGGCGGTTCTTGCCAAAGTTGGAGACGTAAATATCCGGCCAGCCATCGTTGTCGAAATCGCCAACCACGGCGCCAAAGCCCCAGCGATCGTTCTGAACGCCGGCCTTCGCGGCAACGTCGGTGAAGGTGCCGTCGTGGTTGTTGTGAAACAGGGCCGCATGAGGGGGCGTGGCTTTACCCGAAACCGCATCCACCGTCGATCCATTGACCAGGTAAATGTCGAGCCAGCCGTCGTTGTCATAATCGAGCAGCGCCACGCCGGAGCCGACTGTCTCCAGGATGAAGTTCTTCTCCGGCGACCCCATATGGTGCGTCCATGCCGCAAGACCCGCTTGCACAGCGATATCCTGAAAGATTACAGGCCCCGATTTGACGAAACCGCCTGCAGTGATGGGCCGATGTTGGGCATCCAGAACCGCCTCGTGCGCACCTCCTGTATTGACGCCGCCGCCAGCCGCGGGCTGCGAACCTTCGACCGGCCTTCCCGCTTGTTTCTCCAGCGGATTAGTATTGGGGTTCTGCGCAGCAACATGGCGACCGCTCAATGCGACCAGGACGGCGAGCCCAAATAGCGAATATCGGAATCGGAGGAGGGCGGTAATGCTCTTCATCGGTAAGCCATCATCGGTGAAACGCGGATGTATTGTAAAGCGTCAAGTGTGATAGAAGAGAGTCCGAAGTCCGCAATTATCCCGCACGGAAGCGGTTTCAGGGCGTGAGCGATGTCCGAACTAGGCAACTTCGAATTTCAGCGTATGACGTCGATGCGAAGGCGTGGCCTTATGGCGCTTCTTCTATCGGCGGCGACCCTGGGCGGCCCCATTCATGGGCGATCCATCCAGCCTTCGCTCAGCGCTGATGCGGCCAACCCTATCCTGCCCGGTGACCATCCCGATCCCACTATCGTGCGCATCGGCAACACCTACTGGACGGCAAGCACCTCGGGCGACTGGGCGCCGGCGTTCCCGGTCTACCGCTCCACGGATTTGCGGCACTGGACAGCAGCGGGCGCCGTATTTCCGCAGACGCCAGAATGGGCTTCGGGCAGCTTCTGGGCTCCGGAGATGGTGGCCGATCACGGACGTGTGCTGGTGTACTATGTCGCGCGCAAGCGCGGCGGCCCCCTCTGCGTCGCGGTTGCGACAGCAAGCCGGGCGGAAGGGCCGTACACCGATCACGGGCCCATCGTGTGCCAGCCGGACGGCTCTATCGATCCCTCCTTCGTGCGCGACGGACACGGAGAGCCATTCCTTATATGGAAGGAGGACGGCAACTCCCAGCGTAAGCCCACGCCGATATGGGCCCAACCACTGACTAGCGACCTGCTCCAGGTGACTGGCCGCAAAACGCAACTTTTGGTCAATGATCCGGCAAGCTGGGAGGGCGGAGTCGTGGAGGGCCCATACGTCTTCCGTCACGGGGGACGCTTCTACCTGTTCTATGCCGGCAACGCCTGCTGTGGCACAGCCTGTAACTATGCCGAAGGCGTCGCCCGGGCCGACCACCTGCTCGGCCCATGGGAGAAGGATCCCGTGAATCCCATCATCCGCGCAAACGCCGCATGGAAGTGCCCGGGCCACGGCACCGCGGTCGAGACGCCGGAGGGCAGGGACTACTTTCTGTACCACGCCTATCCTTCAGTGGGAACGGTTTATCTGGGACGCGAATCTGTCCTCGACCCAATCCTATGGGACTCGAATGGCTGGCCTGTGATCAATGAAGGACACGGACCAAGTGGCGGCAATCTTCCCGGTGAGGCGGCCGGGCTCCAGAATACGGTGATCGATGATTTCCGGTCACCCGTTCTCAATCCGGAGTGGAAATGGCCGATCGGCCATGCGCCTGTGTTCTATGTGGGAAGTGGGCACTTGACGCTCGAGGCTTCCCCACAAGGGGTTCCGACCTTCCTCGTACGCTCGCTGATGGCTGCCGCCTACGTTGCCACCGTGGGTATCGAGACCAGCCCGGCGGTGGAAGGCGGGTTAGGTCTGATCGGCAACGCGCAGAACCAATTTGTGCTTGCCAAGCATGGCAAGCAGCTTGAGCTTTCTCACGTAACCGCAAGCTCATCAGAGGTTCTCTGGAAGACTGAGCTTGACCGCGGACAGATCATATGGCTGCGGGTGAGCTCGGATGGGCACGCAGACGCGTCCTTCAGCTACAGCTTCGATCAGAAGAATTGGCTTGCCGCCGGCTCGACCGTCAGCCTGGCTGGCCTGCCGCCGTGGGATCAGGGCCTCCGCATCGGTCTTGTGAGCAACGGCCCGCCCAGCACGTTAGTCAGCTTCGCCCACTTCACGCTACTCGATACAAATCAATGACTCCTGGCTATGGAGTTTCGGCGCTGGGTGGGGCGCCGCCCCGCACTGGGGTTGGATGCGCCTTGCCGAGTTCCGCGGCAGTGCGAAGTTCAGTGTCGGCCTCGTCTTTCCTGCCCATCCGCGCCAGCGCGAGTCCGCGATAATAATGCGCCGGCCCGTACTCGGGCGCTGTCTTTTCCGCGGCGGCCAAGTACTGTTCGGCCTTGGCGTATTCTTTTGCCCGGAACGCCAGCACTCCCATGCCAGTGAGCGCGCCGCCATGCTTCGGATCGCGCTCGAGTGTCTTGCGGAAAAGGACCTCAGCCTTGGCGTCCTGCTGTGCGTCGAGCTCGATTTGCCCGATCTGATAGTACGATTCGGTCTGCACGGGCTGGAGCTGAATGCTGAGTTCAAACTCTGCGCGGGCGGCGGCCGCTTGTTGATCCATTGCGAGAACGTGGCCCAGACCGAAGTGAGCTGAAGCATCGTTGGGACGTACGGCGAGATATGCCCGAAAATCGGCCTCAGCGGCCGCCATATGCTGCAGTTCGGTATCTGCGCGGCCAAGCGCGTACAGGATATCCGGGTCGCCCGCATCCAGTTTTCTCGCACGGTTCAACGCCTCTGAGGCCTCCGTCAGCAGGTGAAGTTCAGTCGCCTGGATGCCAAGTTCGAGCAGCAGTTTCGGATTGTCCGGCAACTTCGTCCGGGCATGGCGCAGTACGTCCAACGCTACTTCCGGATGACCTGAACCTCGCGCGGTAACTGCCAGTTCCGTCGCAGCAGTCAACTCACCCCGCTGCGCGTCCGGATTCGTCGGCGCAAGGCCCAATACTGTCTCGAAGCGATCCATCGCCTCTGGATCATGGTGCTCTGCCAAGAGAAGATTGCCCAGTGTGATGTTAGCTTCAGACGAGTTGGGGCTGGCATTCAACGCTCGCAGAAGTAGGGTTGCAGCCTCGCTGCGATCCCCCTGGTCGATACGCGTTTCAGCAAGCAAAGTTAGGATCGTGGCATTTCTCGGGTCACGCTCGAGCAGAGGCCGAAGCACCGTTTCAGCTTGCGCCGGTTGATGTCGGGAAATCAGGCTGCGAGCCTCATGCAGTATTGCGTCTTCACCCGTGAACGGTGATCCTTGTGCAAAAACAGGCCTTACGATCAGCGGGGGTGCAGCAGAAATGATGGCTGTTGTGAGTATCAGGCGTGCGATGTGTTCGACATGAAGATACTTAACCTTCGCGAAAACGAATGTGAGAAGTGGATCAAAGTATCGCTGAATCATGGCTGGATCGGAGGCGCAGGGGAATCGGCAGCGGGCGCCGGCTGCCCTGGCGCTTGTTTTGCCGTGACCTCGTTTTGCCGTCGTTGCTCCGCGTAAAGTTGTTTGAGCTGGTCCAGCGCGTGTTGCGCATCGGTTTTGCGACCCAACTTCTGGTAGACGCGAGCAAGTTGGTACCAGGCACTTTGTTGAATGAAAGCAGACGGATGGTTGGCCAGCGCTTTCTCCAGCCATTGCACCGCCTCCTCGTTTTGCCCAAGCTCGGCGAGACCGAGACCAAGGTAAAAATCCGTCGGGGCGGGAGTTGCATGAGCGGCCTCCGCCTGCCGCAACGCAGCAACGCCGCTCTCCGGCTTTCCTCGCTCCACGTCGATTCTTCCAACGTTGTAGAGTCCTATCGCACTATGCGGATTCAGTTTGAGTTCCTCCTCATACGCAGCCTTCGCGGCATCCTTATGCCCCATCTTAAGATTTGCTTCACCCAGTGATTCATAAAGATCCGGATTCGCCGGATCCTTCTTAATCGCTGCTTCATACTCGGCCAGAGCCTTCTCCGGCTGGCCCGAAATATCGTAGCTTTCTGCCATCCCGCGATGGACCAGGGACGAGTCAGGATCGAGTGCGCTGAGTTGACGATAGACTGCCTCTGCCACCAGCATGTGCGCGCGAGCACAATAGTACAAGACATGTGGATCCTTCGGGCTTAACGCTGCCGCCTGATCCAGAGGCCCAGTCGCCTGTTCCGCATGGTCTTCACCGAGTTCAACAATGCCAAGCCAGGTGAGCGCTTCGACATTGCCAGGCTTGAGTCCAATCTCAGCTCTCAGGGAAGCGGCCGCCGGCTCCGGCAGGCCCATCTGGTATTGCGCGATGCCCAGGAACATATGAGCGCCGGGCAGTTCCGGATTCAACTCCGTGGCGCGTGTGAGCGCCTTGGTTGCATCATCGAGTTCACCGCGGCGAAGCTCGACCAATCCCAATCCCAGATATGCATCGGATAGTGTCGGCGCCAGGTCTACGGCGCGACGAAAAATGGCCTCGGCCCCGGCGAGATCGCCTCGCTGGGTGGCATCGCGACCGCTGTGAATCAACTGCACTACCTGCGCGTTGTGATCCGCGGTTTGCGAACTCGCGAATACGCACGCAATGGAAGCCAGAAGGACAGCAAAAAGAATCTTATCGAAAAAGAAGCGGCGTATACGCATGAGGTTTTCGACTTCTGTTATACCGCAAATAGGAAAGGAGGAGCCCCTTGCGCGTCGCGCTTGAGCTCCTCCGGTTCCAATGGAATCATTCCACGGGCAGGCTGATTGCGCCCGTCCGCCGGGTTGCTAGAAGTTAACCCTTCCGGAAACTTGCATATTCCGTGGACCGTAATCCGTTCCCCCTGGTATTCCGAACCCCAAAGTTTGAGACGAGTCGCCTGGTTGCAGGTCTGGAAGTGCCATGCGATGCCGATTGAAGACGTCGAACGCCTCACCCTTCAGTTCGAACAAGACCTTCTCCGTCAAATGGAAGTCCTTCAATAAGCTGATATCTTCTGCTTTATAAATCGGACCGGTGATGGCCTCGGTTTCACGAGGAATGTTGCCGAGGCTGTACGGGAGTATTGAGCATAGGCCTGGGCAACCTGAAGTGTATGGCCGGGACCAGCCGGGGCCCGCGCGATTTTGATCGAAAAAGGCTGCGTTGGCCATAGAGACCCCAGGATCGATGTAAGAACCATTGTTGTTGGTGCCGGCCGGCCGAAAAGCGGGCTTGAACCACGATTCCTGATTGAAGAAACTGGGACCATTCTTGTTCTTCTTGTAGGCATCGCTGGCAAATCCGCCAAGTGAAGCAGGTCCAGCCGTAAAACTGATGCAATTTTGATAATAAGGAATTCCAGTCGCACATCCGAACCCAATAGGCTGGCCGCTCTGATATCGTTGAATGGCTCCAACCTGCCATCCTCCAACCAGAAGGTCCAGTGCCCGGCTGTCATTCAGGAATTTGCGTCCCTTGCCGAACGGCAACTGATACAGGTAGCTGAGAGAGAACTGCTGCGGCGTGTTCTGCGCACTGACCGACTTGTCCAGTCTAAGGTTTCCGGAACCCTGCGCCTGTTCCAGTTCGTTGCCGGACACATAGCTGAATGGAATGGTTGAATCCGCATCCGTAAGTGTCTTTGACCAGGTGTACGACGCCTGCAAGTTGAATCCGCTGCGGAAGCGACGATTCAAGGAAACGAGCATCGCATGGTAAGTAGAATGGCCGAGATTCTCCAGGCAGCAATCGCCTTGGATGAAGTCGTATTGAGGGAACGGACGAATCGCTTGCCCCAGGTTGCCCTGGAAGGCGGAGTAAGGCGCATTCACTCCGGAGGTCGAGCCTCCGAGCGGGATAAAGTTGTTCAACTTATCGCCCAGGCTGAAATATTGAGGTGAAATGTTGTTGATATTCGAGAGATCACCCGATCTCAAGTTCTGCGCCACCTCGCCGATGTAGCCCATCGTGAATATAAGATCCTTTGCCAACTCGTCCTGAAGCTGCAAACTCCAGTTGCCGGTCATGGAGGGTCGGCCATCTTTCCCCAGTATCACTTCACCGCCAACGGCGTCAAAACTTCCTGGTCCGTTGGGAGCGGTAAGTTGAGTCGGATCCAGATTAGGGGCGTAACTGACGTTAGGATATCCAACGTTGGGGTTGGTCGGATCTGCCGCAGAGGTGGAGTCGAGCCGGAATGCGGGAGTGAATGCTCCACCCGTTGTGGGACCCTGGTTCTGGAAGAAATCGCGGTTCTGATTGTAACCAGCGTCCATGGCGGAGCCGAAGTCGTTATATTGCAGCGGGCCATAAAGAATGGCCCCTCCCCCACGTATCACGGCCTTGTCATTTGTGCCTGGCAAGACATACGCAAAGCCCACACGGGGCGCGATGTCCTTATACCAGGTATCTGCCCAGGCGGTGTTGCAATTGCAGTTCGTTCCGAATACGAGCGCACCCGGTAGCCCACCAGCCGCCGCATCGGGGGCTGTCAGGCTCAGATTCGATGTCCGGTTCAGAGCTTCGTGACGCGGCGAATCGACGTCGTAACGCAACCCAAGGTTGATTGTCAGGTTGCTGCTGACCTTCACATCGTCTTCGATGAAACCAGCAATATAATGCGAGTTCCAGCGCGGATGATCGTTGTACACCGCCTGACTGCCGTTGCCCACGTCCCCCAATAGAAAACTGGCAAATGGATTGCCGGAGCCGCAGCAGGCATTGTTAACCGCCGCTGTCTGGTCACGGTAAAAATTCAGCGTGTCCTGGTTGTACTGGATTGTGGAGTATTGCTGGAACCGGACATCAATGCCAATCTTGATGCTGTGCCTGCCCTTCTGCCAACTCACGCTGTCATTGCCGCGCATGCCGTTGTCAATGTTTTGGCCGTTCTGCTGTTGGCCGAGCGTGGTAGGAGCGTCGGGGCTGGGGAAGACGATGACCGGATAGAAGGTTGAAAAATCATTTGCAACCCCGGCTGAGGAGGCCGTGAGACTGGACCCAAGCGTTGAGGAAATGTTGACGCTGTTCGTCCGGTTGTATCCGAGGTTAACGTGGTTCAGCAGCGTGGGCGTCAAAGTATAGTCCCAGCCCGCACGAGTGTAGTGAGTGGTGAAGGTTTGAACATACCCGTTACTGTTGAACGGCTCAGGGAAGTTGGGAGCTGCCGTCAATTTGTAGTTTTGACGAGTGCTATAGGTAGCAAAGATTTTGTTCTTATCGGTGAGGCTTTCATCGATACGGATGGTATACGTTGTGTTGGTGTTTGGCGCGACGGCTGCGTACACAAAGTTGCCGGTGTAGCCGGACAGGTCGGTAGAAGTCGGCGCCTGGTTGGGAAGCGGCAGTCCAGTGAACAATTTCTGCGCAACCGCGCTGAATCTGGTCGATGGAATCGTGTTATTCGCAAACGGCGTACGACAAAAAACGCCGGGGGAGATTTGAACGCTCGTGCTCGGATCGAATATCTGGTTGTACAAGACAGGCTGGCCGGTACAGGGATTGACCAATCCAGGGACGGGGCCTCCGAGGATGTCGCTGAAGTTCGCCCCAACCCCCGCCCCCCCGCGCTCAGCGGCAGTCGGTACTGTGGAGGTGCTTACGCCGCCTAGATGCAACTTATAGTTCTCCCATGCAAAGAAAAAGAACGTGCGGTCTTTTCCGTTGTAAACCTTGGGAATGCGGACCGGTCCACCGAACGTCCCGCCGTAGTCGTACTTGCTGTCCTGACCTTTCGAGTAGTCGCAATTAATCTCAGAAATACCGACGCAGCGAAGCTTTGCGTACCCATCATTGAACCAGTAGTTGGCGTCGAAGATCCTGTTCTTGACGATCGCATATCCTGTGCCGTGAAAACTATTCGTTCCTGATTTGACAGAAAAACTCTCGATACCCGAAGTGGTGCGACCGAACTCCGCCGACGGAGTAGACGTTGTGACCTTGAACTCTTGCAAGGCTTCGATGGACGGTGAGGTTTCATCGAACGAAGATCCGTTCTCGCTGCGCTGGATGCTGGCGCCATCGAGCAGCACCTCGGCGCCATACGCCTGGCCGCCGCTCAATCTGGAGAAGAAAACACCATTGCCGGTATTTCCACTGGTGCCGCTGCCCGGGCCGGTTGTGCCAGGAAGCAGGAAGACAAAGGTTTCCGGCGACCGCAACCCACCCACACCGGATGCGAGCGACAATGGCAGATCCTCAATTTGCTTGTTTGAAATGGTGCCACCGATCTCAGAGGATTCGGTTTCAATGCTCGCGCCGCTGGCGTCAACATTGACAACATCGGTGACTGCTCCTGGCTTGAGCGTGATGCTAAGTGAAGTTGTGCTGTTGATCTGAACCTGAACCCCAGTGTTGGTGGTAGTGCCAAAGCCCGTAGAAGTGACCGTCACCGTATACGCGCCGATTGGCAGGTCGGCGAACCGATACGCGCCGACAGAGGTCGACTTGGTCACGTTCTTACCGCCAGTTGCTTCGTTGGTTGCGGAGATTTCGGCGCCCACAATGACCGCGCCCGAAGAATCGGTGATGTTGCCTGCAAGGTCTCCGCGACTCGACTGCGCGAAGGCGGTGCCGGTGAAGCATCCCACCAGCACTAGCAGCGACACAGGGACTGACAGCCATTTCCTGACGGATACTGGCATTTTGAAGTTTCTCCTGTAAAGGACTACATGTCGTGCAAATTTGAAAAATCCCTCTGTGGGGGCCCGTTTTTGAAAGCGGTTACATTGATTCAGCGTTACGCCGTTTCGTATTAGGTGCGAGAACACTAAAGAAACGTGACGGAATATGTCAACAAAAAAAACTTTGTTCTCCGTATTGAAACAATACTTGCTACGAATCAATCTTTGCGGCCTATTCGGGCTTCGAATTCGCTGTAACATTTGCCAGCCGCGCAGCGATATCGAACTCCGTCTTCGCCTCTTGCAGACGCCCAAGGTGTCGGTATGTCTGGCCCAGAAGGTAATGCAGGTTCGACTGTCCGGGGTCTAATTGAGTGGCGAGAGTGAGATGCTTTTCGGCTTCTAAATAGTTGCCCTCCTGCATCAATACCTGACCTAACTGTTCCTGGATACGGGAATCCTTCGGTGCGATTGACGCGGCACGTGCGAGCAGCGAATGGGCTTCCGACATCTGTCCTCGGTGCATTACCGCAATTGCGAGATTGAGCAGTGGTTGCTCGCTGAGCTTCTCTGGCGGGCCGGCATCCTGCCACGCGATCGCCTGCCGATAGGCAGCCACCGCATCATCAGTCCGATTGAGGCCCTCGTAAGCAAGTCCCAGATTATTCTCTACTTTCACATTACCTGGAGCCAGCACAAGCGCCCGCTGAAAGCAGTCTGCCGCATCGCCGAATCGCTGTTCAGTGTAGCGAAGACGTCCCAGGCTGTACCATCCCTCCGGGTCTGCATCATTCAAGTCCAAGGACCGCAGGAACCATTTTCCTGCGTCCGGATAGTCACCGAGGAGCACATAGTCCTGGCCGACCTCTCGCAGTTGCTCGGCGTTCGGAGTCTGCAGCGCTGCCGCGCGTGTGTATTCCTCCAGCGAGTCCTTAGGTTTGTTCTGCCGCATCAGGGCGTAAGCCAGAAGATAACGAGCTTGCGCCGATCTCTCGTCAGAAACCAAGTAGGCACGCAAAGACAGCTCGGCCTCGTTGAATTTGTCCAGCGCCATCAGTTTCCTCTGCTCTGCCAGCGGGCCAGCCGCGTTCGCGGAACTTGGTACCGCGCCAAGATCAGAAAGAGCAGGCGACTGCGCATCAACCATTGGGACTGCGCCGAGAACAAGCAACGCGACGAGTATCTTTACGTCTAGCCCGACGCGTCTTCTCGCCGGACCAGTTACCGTACTCAACGTGTGCCGGCCTTGCCCCCGACGCTCGGCGAAACAGAGGGCTCGTCGATCTTGATGATACGGTCTCCCGCCACGTCGGTAAGGGTCTGGCGAATTCCGCTCGGCCAACGGATCTCGATGGAGCGGGCAACCGAGTCGGTCCCCAGGCCGAAATGCGCGCGCTTGTCGTTGGATGACAAATAGCTTCCAGCCGTCGACACGGTCCAATACTGCGCACCGCGAGACGTTACGACCTTGACCTCCGCGCCAATTGCATCGCGGTTGCTGTTGTGGCCGATCAGCAACAAGGTGAGCCAATGGTTCTTCGTCACTGTCTCATTGCGCAGAACATAGGCCGGCCCGTCGTTGGTTGTAACCACGGCATCGAGCCGCCCATCGTTGTCCAAATCGCCTACTGCCATGCCCCGACCGACCCAGCGCTGCTTGAACACATCGCCGGATTGCGCCGAGACGTCCACAAACGTGCCGTCGCCCATGTTCCGCGCCAGCAGCAGCGGCTCCTTGTAGTGGAGCTGCGGATAGTTCAGTTCGACTGTGTCCAGATCGTGGCCCTGGGCAATCAGAAGATCCTTTAGGCCGTCGTTATCATAGTCGAGAAAATGAACGCCCCACCCGGAATGCAGGAGAGTCATCGGCGCCAGTCCGGCGACATAAGTGTCATACGTGAAGGAGCCGTCGCCATTATTACGGTACAGCGCGTATTTCTGGTTTGCGAGATTCGTGATCACCAGGTCGGGCAGGCCATCGTTATCAAAATCCTGGAAGTCGATGCCCATCCCCGCATAGGTGCGGCCGTCTCCATCGACGGCAATCTCCGCGATAAGCCCCGTCTCCTCGAAGGTGCCGTCTCCCTTGTTGTGATACAGAAACTCCGGCATCGAGTCGTTCGCAATCGCCAGATCGATCTTCCCGTCTCGATCGAAGTCGGCGATCGCGATCCCCAACCCTTTACCCGGGATGCCCAAGCCGATCTTGCTCGCCACCTCAGTAAACGTCCCGTCGCCATTGTTGTGATACACCAACGGAGCGATCGCCGGAAAAATGTCGGGATGACAATACGCGCGGTAGCCTTCGCGATGTTCCCCGCACCACACATCGTTGAAACTCCACCGGACATACCGAAGCACGACCAGGTCAAGCAGCCCATCATTGTCCAGATCAACCCAGGCCGCGCTGGTCGACCACGAGTTCCCGGGCGTCTTGTCGCCACCTGTTCCCGACCGTTCGGTCACGTCGGTGAACGTGCCGTCACCGTTGTTGTGGTACAGGTGGTTCCCGCCGTAGCCGGTTACATATAAATCTTCGTAGCCGTCGTTGTCATAGTCGCCGACGGCAACCCCCATTCCGTACCCGGCGCCTTTAAGTCCAGCCTTTTCGGTCACATCCTCGAAGGTACCGTCCTTGCGCTGGTGATACAGCCGATTCCATTCGCTGGGGGATCGCTTCTCGGGAATCGCGTCCTTCGCTGTTGGGTCGTCCAACGCAGTTCCATTGACGAAGAACAGATCCAGCAGACCGTCGTTATCATAGTCAAATACTGCGACACCGGATCCCATGGTCTCCAACAAATACTTATGGCTCGTGTGCGAAGCCACGCCGACAAAGCGAACGCCACTGGCAGCGGTCACATCGGTAAATTTTCCCGGGACAATCGCACCCTTGACCGCAGGCGGCGGGACAGCCGCGGGCGCCTGTGGATAAGCACTCGAAATCGCCAACACTGTCAGGGCGCTGGTGCCGATCAGACGCGCCCAATTCACGGCGCACCCGCAACTATCACTGGCGTTCCGCGTCCGGTCAACTCGCGGATCAGATCCACTTCGCGCTGCCGATAGGGGATATCGTCCTGGCGGAATACCTCATGGAACCACACCGTCGGCTGACTCAGAACATAAGGCCGCTGCCACGAGTCCCACGGCAGATAGGTCTGGGTCTTGCCCGCCACAAGTCCCCAATTGATTGCAGCCACGTGGTAACGCTTCGCAATCGGAAGAATCGTGTCGAAGGTGCTCCCGTTGCCGCGCGCCATGTACTCCGTACAAAGGATTGGGCGGTGCAGCGGCAGAAGAGATTGAACTCGTGCCTCGAATACCTCCGGCCAATCGTAGTTGTGAAACGAGATCACGTCCGACTCTGCAAGCTGGATCTTCGTCGTCGCACTTACTTTCATCGGATTGACCCAGTCGCCGGTCCACACCCCACTGGTAAGCGGTTGCTCTGGATTCATTGCACGAGCCCACGCGAACGCCTTGGGCAGCAACTCATCTACTCGCTTAACCTTGGCAGCAACATCTTCTTCACGATCACCGCCGCGATTGTCCGGCTCGTTCCACACATCCCATCCGAGGATGCGATCGTCCTGCGCGAACGCCCCGACTACCCCCTGTACATAAGCCTTCAGTTTGGGCTCGGAGGCAGGATCGAGCAGACGCCGCTTACCCGGGCTTTGCACCCAACCTGAGTTGTGGACCCCGGGAATGGGTGGGTGCTGGGGGCCGAGATGCGGATCGGTCTCCCAGCAGGAGTCGAAGAGCACTAGAAGGGGCCGGATGTGATGCTTCGCAGCAATCCCCAGAAAGATGCCCAGCCGATGCTTGAACCCTTCAGGATCTTGCTCCCACAATTGGTCCTGGAGAAACACCCGCATCGTGTTCATGCCGACAGACTCGGCCATCCCCAGTTCCTTGTCGTTCAAAGCCGGGTCAAAGGTTGCCGACTGAAACATCTCCAGCTGATTGATCGCGTTCGAAGGTACGAAGTTGGCTCCGACCAGCCAGGGCTGCTGCGCGTACCAGGTGTTGGCTTTGTCCTCGGACCATCGATCGGTTTGACTCTGTGCATGGCAGATCGTCGTAGTCAGGATCAACACCAGTGCGGACAGAAGTCTATTCTTCAAAGTGCGCGCTCCTTCCGGTGCTGTTCAGAATGCACTATCCGGCACAGCAGGTGCAAACCGATTGCATCATGAGGGCGCTCGGCCGCTCCAAACGCCGCCACTAGGTCCTCGGCCGTTTACGCGGTGCGCGGGAACGCACGTTGCCCGCGGGTGCCCGCGCAGTGGAACAGCGGACGATCAGACGAGGCTGGATCACGTATTCCGACGTGAGCGCGGGCATACTGATGACCCGGTCGCGATCGCGGAAAAGACTTCGGAACGCAGTTGCCGCAAGTTCGCGACGAGGTACATGCACCGTAGTCAGCGACGGTTGGGTGTACGCGCTGAGTTCGATGTCGTCGAAGCCAATGACGGAGATATCTTCGGGAATCCGCAGACCCGCCTCGTGGATCGCGCCCATTGCGCCGATCGCAGTCAGGTCGTTCGAAGCCAGCACAGCCGTGGGTCGCTCGCCCGCCCTCAAAATCCGATACATCGCCGCATGACCACCTTCCACGCGATGGTCGCCTTCCTGCACCAGGTGCGGCTCTCCCGTCAGGCCATGCCGTAGAAGAGACGTTGCGAATGCTCCCGCCCGGACCTGCGCCGAGCTTAGTGCCAGCGGTCCGCTGATGAACGCAATGCGCTGATGACCAAAGGCGAACAGGTGCTGCATGGCTTGCTTCACGCCGGCGGCGTAATCGACGCGTACTACGCTCACGCCCTTCATCCCCTTTCGGCTGTCCATAAAGATCGTAGGGATGCGTCGATGACTCAACGTATGGATCAGACTGTCCTCCATCTCCGAAGTCATAATTGCGACGCCGTCCACTTTGCGCTGCAGCATCCGGATCACACAAGCTTCCATGCGCTTTGGATCGTAGTCGGTATTTGCGATCAAGACATCCTGACCATGCTCAACGGCGATGTCTTCGAAAGCCTTCACCAACTCGGGAAAGTAAGGGTTCGTAATGTCGGAGATGATCAGGCCGTATAGACCGCTTCGCCCGGATCCCAGGGTTCGTGCGCTGATGTCCGGGTAGAAGTTCAGCGCCTCGATCGCCTCGCGCACTCGCTCTGCGGTCTCGGGGCTTACGCGGGCGGTACCATTAATGACCCGCGACACCGTTGCGGTGGAAACTCGGGCCCGTTCTGCCACCACCGTGATGTTCATACTTCTATCATCCTGCAATTCGGTGCTTTGGCAAGCGAAAGCCTTCACCTCAAGAAAGTGACTTCATACGACTTTCGTTACTCCTCGCCCAGAGCAGCGACCGGCCAACCCTCCCGCCAGACCAGGCTGGATATTTGAAGGGCAGGTCTCCCTGTAGTCGCGTCGTAAGCATGGAAGACGATCAGGTCACTTCCATCAGCCTGATGTAGGACCGACTCGCCGCCGGGCCCAAGCCAACGCTTATTGGGGCCGAGCAAAAGGGTCCCGCCACCTTCGCGCATGGGGGTTCCTGTCTGATCGACATAGGGTCCGGTGATCGACTTCGAGCGCCCCACCATGGTTCGGTAGTTACTCTTCGTCCCTCGGCAGCATAGGTCGAACGAGACGAAAAGATAGTAGAAACCCTGATGAGAGACGATGAATGGCGCCTCAATAGCTTGCCAATCGGGAGGCAGGGTCGGGTGCTCCGGATCGAATTTCTGCGGCGCAGGATGTTCGGGTTTCACGCGAGCCGCCAGCGAGTAGAGCTTGCCGTCGCGCTCCGAAAGCATTCCCGTTTTCGCGTCGAGCGCGCGCATCTTAATCCCGCCCCAGAAGCTGCCAAACGAAAGCCACGCTTGATGTTGCGCATCTTCTGCGTAGTTCGGATCGATCGCGTTGAAGTCGTCTTCAGCCTTCGATTCCAGTACGAGACCGCGGTCCACCCACTTGTAATCCGGCCTCCTGGAGTCGAGAGTCTTGTTGGCGGCCAGCGCGATGCCAGACGTGTTTCTCCCAAAAAGCGAATATGCGTAGTAAAGGCGATACTCGCCATGCTCAAATGATATGTCGGGGGCCCACAGTTCTGTGGTTCCGGGACTTCGCTCCCGAATCCATTGCGGAATGGCGTCGAACACATGTCCGCACATTCGCCAATGTTCCAGATCTTCGGAGCACCGCATCGGGAATTGCCCTCCTCCGGGCGCCTTTCCGGTGGCAAATACGTAGTAAGTTGCGCCATCCTGCGCGATAGAGGGGTCGTGGGTGAACGCATAATCGCCCCCAAGTTGATAGGCATGCGGCACCTGCGCCATGACGGCCACCGCAACCGCGAGCAATGCGAAAAATAAAGTATGGGAAATGATCTTGCGAAGCCACCGATCCATCGACCGCCTCCAGAACCAACTCGTCTTTGTGCGCCTAAAGCTCGTGCCGCGGCTCAGGGCTTCGCTGCCTTTTTCTTTTTCGCCGCCAGATACGCAACCAACTCCTGGACTTCATCGTCCGTCAACGCCTCGCCAAAAGCTGGCATCTGCTTGCCGCCATCGTGAATCTGTCGAGCGATCTCGGGCTTGCGCAGAATCCTGCCGACCCCGCTCAAGCTAGGTGCCCGCTCAGTGCCGATACCATCGACTCCGTGGCAATGTTCACATCCTTTTTGGTGAAACAGTTCCGCTCCTTGTTCGCGCTTGGCCTTCGATGAAGCCTGCGCAGCCGAGTCCGAATACAGGCTGTACGATCCCGCTACGAGAGATACTGCTGCAAACGCCAGCAGCAAACGACCGATAGCAAAGCTGACAGACGCGTGGCCAGCCTTCATCGGGTATCGGTTCCAGACGGAGACATGTCGGGCTTTACTGCGTCGAGCTCGTGCGCATGCCAGGGAACGCTTTCGTTCGCCAGTTCTGTGTGACCGCGCAGGAACTCCAGAGCATAGGTAGCTGCTGTCGGATCATCCTTCTCATCTGCGAATCGTGCGGCTTCCTCCGCCGCCTTCTCTTTATTCCCCAGGCGGCGATAGAGGATAGCCAGGTTGTAATGCGCCGCAAGGTCGTCCGGATCTAGACTCTGGAGCGCTTCATATTCGGTCTGCGCCTGCAGATATTTGTGCTCCTGGTAAAATGTAAAACCAAGCTCACGATGAGCATCGCGCGACTGCGGAAAGCTCTTCAGCACAAGTTGGAGATCAGTGACCGCAAGGTCGAGGCCGCCCTCGTTTCGCTCGACCAGCGCACGGTAGTAGAGTGCCCGCGAGTTATCGGGCGCCAAACGCAAAGCCTGCTCCAGGTGCGGGCGAGCATCCGCATACCGCTCCCACTGAATCTCGACGATAGCCATGTTGGTGTAGGCATCCGCATAGTCGGGACGAAACTTCGCAACGCGCTGGAACGCATCGAATGAAGCGGCATACTGCTCGGCGTCCAGCATCGCGATGCCGTAGTTGTTCCAGCGCATCCACTCCTTGTTCTCACCAGCCGCCGGCGCAGAAACAGGATTCTGCCCAACTCGGATAATACGGCTCGCCGAGGCCATATCGACGATGGGTTCTTCGTAATGCTTCGCCATGCCGAAGTCCATGAAGTGCTGGTCAAAGCGTCTGTATTTCACGGTCGCCGTAAGCGTCACCGAATCCGTCGCGCCTGTGGGCATCGTGAACGTGTAGCGCACCACTTGCGATCGTCCTGATTGGATCGTGTTGTTATAAGCCACGACCCGGTTGTCCCAAACCTGGTGCAGATCATTCAGCGTGCCCTGCGCGTTAATCAGACGGTTCGTGAAACTGTGAGCGCGGTCGTCGAGATCACCGCCCGGCTTCAGAAATCCACTTTCGCTCAAGACTTTGCCGGACGCGTCTTTCACTGTGAAGTCCACCCAGGATTCGTACATGTCGCGCTGCTCAGGCACATGACTGTGCGCAATGCCCTTGTTCTGAATGACTACGTCGGCGGTCAGACGTTCCCCCGGGGCCGCGCGGTAAGCCACCAGCCCCAAGGGAGCCGAAACAGTCTGCGGCTTTGAGCTATCGCTTGCATCTCCATGTTCCAGAGCGAACAGGTCGACGTTCAACACGTCGTTCTGCAGGAATTGCACAATCCTCTTAGCCTGCTCATCGTAGCCGTAATACTTTGGGATAATCGTGTTCGCGCCCAGCCAGCGATGCGACGCGAACTGGCCTTTCTTCGCCCCGGGATCGGGAGACGCAAGGGGCTCGCGTTGCATGTGGCACGCCTGGCAAGTCGATGACGAATCCTTCACGTAGAACGGCAGCGGCGATTGCTTTGCGAACGCGGAACTCTGCCACTCGTCGTAGAGCGAAATAGCGCGTTGCCATTTGTAGTCGTTCAACAAACGCGGCAGCGCTGCCTTGTGGCACGCCGAACAGAACTCTGAGCTGCGATAGAAGTCCTTCATCACCGCTTTGCTGTGGCGATCAAGATGAGCCAGAATCTCCGCATCGGTGACCGCGCGGGTGATTGGCTTGCCATCCTCGTCCACCAGAACGGCGGGAACCCCCATCACATAGCTTCCCGTGCCGCGCGTGTCTACCTTCTGGATCGAGTGGCATACGGTGCAAGTGATGCCATCCTGATCGTAGGGCCGCTTGACTGGAGCGCCTTGAGTCAAGACGCCGGCGAGCAGAGCGATCGGATCGTGGCAGCCTTCGCAGTGTCGTGTGTATTCCACGCCCTTCTCCGCCGTCAGCAGATTCACATTGCGCAGATACCATATAGGCCGATTGGAGTTGGAGTGCGCCGATTGACGCCACTGCGCATGGGCCTCCTGATGACAGTGCCCGCAATATTTCGCTGTCGCAAAACTCTTTGGATCAATGAACTCCCCGCTGTCCGTAGTGGCCAGCGAAGGTAGAAAGTGCGTTGCGGCGCCAAAACGATTGTTATAACCCGTTGCAATCTTCTCACTGTATGCGTGCCGTGCCAGGTCAGCGGCATCCGCATCACTGCCCGCGCGCACCCGTCGCAAACGCGAACCCGCGCCTCCAGCCGTCAGCAGCACCAGCGCTACCCAGAGCGCGCATCTCGAAATTGTTCGCTGATCCATGTACGAGATCCTGCCTCCCAGCTCTGGCTCAAACTTCTGCCGTCCCTTCATCAACGTAGCGGAAGATCTACCACCTCGATGGTAAGGGCAGGGACGGTGTGCTTCCAGTCTCCGGCGGCAACGCGTACGTCTGCATCCACCGGATGAATGAGATTGGGGTCGTTCAAAGTATTGGTCGCCTCATAGGTTGCTCCGTGGAGCGAGCTTATTCTGCCGGTATGGTCGCCGCCGACCCCGCGCACTTCAATGCTCAGCGGCTGATTCTGACTCGACGCGTTCACCAGCTTCAAATGGAGTACATGATCGGTCGAGCTTACGGTAGCGGAATAGAAGAATCGATCGCCTGCTCCCGTGATCGTTGTGCGCGCAGTTCCATCCCCCAAGTGCCCGGCGAAAAGTGCCTGTGCATAATAGCTAGGCGAGGCGTAGCTTTTCAACGCGTCGTAGCCAATGAGATTAGTTCCCCATTGTGATGCTTGAGGATTCACATTGACCAGCAGCGGAGCATACGCCGCCATCACGATAAGATCGCTGTTGCGCTCCATCGAAGTCATCCAGGCAGCGTCAGCCAATGCCGCACCAAAGTCCGGCGTTGGCGACCCGGAGAGCGTCGCCCACTCGCCGATAAAGATCTTGGGCCCGGTCCGCGGCGCAGCGTCGTAATGGTGTACGAAGTCCATCATGTCGGCGGATGGCTTGTAGTAGTGGTCGTCCTGCACGTCGGGCTGCTCGTCGGCTGCTTTCTCCTTCACAGCAGCCGTCGCGATTAGCCGATACTGCGGATAGTGCTTTCGCAATGCCCGGGCAAACTGCGCAAAACGCGCGTCGTAGCTTCCCGACTTGTCAAACCAGTCCTCATTGCCAACCTCGATATAGTGCAGTTGGAAAGCTGCCGGGTGACCATCGCGAGCACGCTCCGCACCCCACTTCGTAGTCACGTCCCCGGTGACGTACTCGACCTCATCCACCGCCGCCTGAACGTACGGGTCGAGGTCCTTACCCGGCGCCATGTGATCTCCGTGCAGCGCATATCCCGCATGCACGGCAAGCACGGGCTCGATTTTCAGGTCCTCGCACCACTCCAGAAATTCCAGCAGCCCCATGCCATCGGTCGACCAGTACGTCCACGGAGCCTGATGGCCGGGCCGATCAACCAGTGGCCCAATCGTTTTCTTGAAGTCATACCAGTCTTCAAGACGGTCGCCCTCCAGGTAGTTGCCGCCCGGCAGACGCAGGAAATGCGGGTGCAGTCCTGCCATCCGCTCCATCAAATCAACTCGATTGCCATTGATCCGGTCGTGGAAGGTTGGAGGCATCAGCGACACCAGTTGCAGCCACAACGTACCTGGCCGGGCTAGCGTCAATTGAAGGTGATTCGTCGAAGTTGGCGACAATGCAGC